>PDWJ01008707.1_pt1 | contig 11973 bp, 9 predicted proteins | sample 1430881 | NCBI WGS metagenome assembly PDWJ01 (sample SAMN01162460, study PRJNA174530) | Oral metagenome, whole genome shotgun sequencing project. | biome: Marine environment; feature: Marine mammal; material: Swab sample of the gingival sulcus; isolation source: swab sample of gingival sulcus... | reverse complement strand
TATGGAAGATGCACTCAACCATGTTGCGGGTGTTTTACAGGAAATCAATGCAGAACTTAAATAATTGATTATGATACAGCGGTTGCTACTCCATATAATTTTACTTTTGGGTGTTATAACTTCTTTTGGACAAACCCGTGATACGTTATTTGCACAAGCTAATATGGCGTATCAAAACGGCAAGTTTGAACAAGCGATACATTCCTATCAGGACATTTTGAAAAGTGGTTACCATTCTGCTGATTTATACTATAATATAGGTAATGCCTATTTCAAATTGAATAACCTGGCGCCAAGTATCTACAATTATGAAAAAGCATTATTACTCAACCCTGATCACAATGATGCTCTGAATAACCTTATGTTTGCAAAACGCAGTACCATAGATGTGATAGAACCACTGCCCAAAACCCTGTTTCAACGCATTAACCAAGCGGTGATCTACCCCATTTCTTATAATACCTGGGCATGGATAGCAGTGTTTTTTGCCATCAGTAGTAGTGCTCTGTTTATTCTGTACTACTTTTCCCTGTATTCGCAACGTAAAAAACTGTTTTTCATTCTTAGTTTTACCGGTTTGGGATTGTTTTTACTGACTTTAGGTTTGGGAATTATGGCAAAACATCACTTTGTCAATGACCGTCCGGCTATTGTATTTGCCAAACAAATCAGTGTCAACAATGAACCCATGACCGATGCCACAGAAAACTTTGTATTACATGAAGGTACAAAAGTTCAGGTCAAAGAAGACAACAACGATTGGTACCGGATAGAAATCGCTGACGGTAAAACAGGTTGGTTACAAAAAGACAAAATCAGATTGTTAAAATAATCAATCTGACTTCTGCTTACTGCACACTACACTGCTTACTGCATACTGCCAACTACACACTGCCTACTGCACACTGCACACTTCCTACGCCCCCCGTACCATTTTCTCAAACTGCTCCACGCTTATGGCATCATCTACCGAGTAATCCCCGATAGCTGTACGCCTTAAAGCCGCCAGATGCGCTCCTGACTGTAACCGCTGTCCGAAATCATGCGCCAGTGAACGGATAAAGGTACCCTTACTGCAACGGACTTTAAAGTCTATTAATGGTAAGTCAAGCTTTGTGAGTTCGAACGTATGAATATTGATCTGACGTGAAGGAATATCAGTCATTTGACCTTTACGGGCTATATTGTAAAGTCGCTCGCCGTCTTTTTTAATAGCTGAAAAAATAGGTGGCGTTTGCGCCTGTTCGCCGAGAAAAGACTGACGTGTTTGCTCCAATAATTCTGCAGTAATGTGCGCCGTAGGATAATGCTGGTCAACTGAAGTTTCTTTATCATAAGACGGGGTTGTCGTACCTATTTCAAATGTACCGGTATAGGTTTTGGGTAAACCCTGATACGTGTCAATTTGTTTGGTCATTTTACCCATACAGATGATGAGCAAACCTGTCGCCAACGGGTCTAAAGTTCCCGCATGTCCCACTTTAATCTTTTTAATTTTATACTGGCTTCTGATCAGCCATCTTACTTTGTTGACGACCTGAAACGACGTCCACCCAAGCGGCTTGTCGATGAGTAAAAGCTGACCTTCCTTGAAGTCTTCTAAACTGTAATTGGATGATGGAGACATATGCATTGGGTTTGTCATCACAAGAGAATGGGTTAAAATCGTATCGGGAGCAAAAATATAATTGTTTTTATATTTAGCCATACAATTAATGACTCAAAAGAACGTATTTTTAAACGACAATAATTATCAACCTTAGATTTCAAAAATCAGAACGCCTAGAACAACCCGCATTATTCATGTGTTTTTTTGTTTTGTTTTATGATCACCCGTAACCTTTGATGTTTAAAATAATCATTACGCAATGTGTTTAAAGATGATTGTAAACATGTCGGTTTACTTACGAAATCCGATGAAATATTCGGGTTAACAACTGCCGGAAAAAATTGTAAGTTTGCATATATTCACAGATCATATGCGCTGGACTTTAAAACCGGAACCTCATCCTAAAAAAGTTGCCGTATTGGCCAAAGCCCTCAAGGTAGAAACCATACTGGCTAAGTTGTTGATTCAAAGAGGAATCACAACTTATGATGAAGCCAAAGCCTTTTTCAGACCTTCTTTGGAAGACCTGCACGATCCGTTTTTGATGAAAAACATGGTTACAGCTGTAGAACGCGTATTCAAGGCTTTGGAACAAGGAGAACATATTTTGGTTTATGGGGATTATGATGTGGATGGGACAACAGCAGTCACGCTTATGGCAAAATATCTGAAATCGTTGGGAGGGAAAGTCGCCACCTATATCCCCGACAGGGAAAATGAAGGTTACGGGATTTCTTTTCAAGGTATTGATTTTGCCCATGATAATGACTGCACACTGATGATTGCCTTAGACTGTGGGATTAAAGCTGTTGACAAAATAGCGTATGCCAATGAGTGTGGCGTGGATGTTATCATATGTGACCATCATACACCGGGAAAAGTACTGCCGGAAGCCATGGTTATCCTCAATCCCAAACAGGCAGACTGCGGGTATCCGTATAAAGAACTGAGCGGTTGCGGTATCGGGTTTAAGTTGATACAAGCCTTACACCGGGCACAGGAAAAACCGGTTGAAGAACTCAAAAGTTATTTAGATCTGGTCGCCACGAGTATTGCGGCCGATATAGTACCTATAACGGGTGAAAACCGGGTGTTGGCTTACTTCGGCTTGCAGGTGATTAACCAGAAACCGAGTATCGGTATTCAAGCCCTAAAATCTGAATTACAAAAAGACCGGATGAGTATTACAGACGTCGTTTTTCAGATAGCCCCACGTATCAACGCTGCCGGGCGCTTAAAACACGCCCATTATGCTGTGGATCTTTTGATGTCTGACGATACAGCCCAAGCTCAAACCATGGCCAAAGCTATAGGAGACATCAATGATGAACGGAAGTCACTGGATCAATATATCACCGGTGAAGCGCTGTCTCAGATAGAGCAACAATTATCAGATTTTGAATTCTCCACAGTAGTTTACAACCCCGAATGGCATAAAGGAGTCGTAGGAATTGTCGCCTCCCGGCTTATCGAAAACCGTTACCGCCCAACGGTTGTTCTGACCAAAGCCAACGATGAATTACTGGTAGGTTCTGCCAGATCTGTCAAGGGTTTTGACCTGTATGAAGCGTTGGAACAATGCTCAGATTATATTGAACAATTTGGCGGTCATAAATATGCTGCCGGTTTAAGAATTTTACCTGAAAATCTGGATAAGTTCAGGCATGCTTTTGAAAACGCCGTAAAATCCTCTATAAAAGCGGAAGATCTGGAACCTGAAATCACAGTGGACAGTGAGATGTTTTTAAGCGATATCAGCCATAAATTTTACAGGATTATAGAGCAAATGGCACCTTTTGGCCCCGGAAATATGCGGCCGGTATTTATGGCAAGCGGTCTGAAAGATAACGGCTATAGCCGGACAGTAGGACAGGATCATTCCCATTTAAAATTGAGCATTGTAGAAGGGGCTAATCCCAAAACATACAATGGGATTGCCTTTGGTATGGGGGAATCCTTACCTTTGGTCAAACAAACGTTTAAAGCCGTTTCACTGATTTTCACGGATGGCAAAGCCAGCCCAATGCTGTAACGGTTCAGGAAACCATAGAACAGGCATTAACAACGCTGCTCCGGAAACCTACACCTATCGTGGGTTGTGGTCGTACAGATACAGGTGTGCATGCGTCCATGTATTATGCCCATTTTGACACCGATAACATTCAGGATAACCAACTGTTGACCTATCAATTAAACGCTGTTTTGCCCAAAACAATAGTGATTGAAAGCATTATAGCCACAGATGAAGACTTTCATGCCCGTTTTGACGCCTTAACCCGCACTTACAAATACTATATTCTATTGGGTAAAAATCCGTTTACTCTGGAAACGGTTTGGCAAATATCTCATGGTCATTATGATGTTTCGGCCATGAACAAAGCTGCTCAAAAACTCCTGATCCATACGGATTTTCAATCCTTTTCTAAGTCAAAAACAGACGTTACCAACTATAATTGTACAGTCACAGAGGCCCATTGGACCCAACAGGACAATACCCTGATTTTTACCATTACGGCCAACCGTTTTTTACGCAATATGGTACGCGCAGTGGTAGGCACCTTACTGGAAGTAGGTGCCGGAAAGATAAGTATAGAGGATTTTGAATCTATTATCCTTAAAAAAGACCGTTCGGCGGCAGGCTTATCTGTCCCGGCACACGGATTATTTTTACATCATATATTATACGACAAACTCGATTAATGCCGGACAACAACACAAATACCACAGGAAAAGTTCTTGACCTTAAAGTGTTCAGGCGTATCATCAGTTACGCCAAACGCTACCGTTGGCCATTTGTCTTTACGGGTATAACAGCTGTGTTATTATCCTTTTTGGCTACTGCCCGCCCCTTGATTTTGATAGAAGCGGTCAACCGGTATATCGCCCCAAGGGATGAAAGTGGTCTGTTGACCATGATTATCCTTATGCTCGTCATACTTATGCTGGAAGTATTGTTCCAATTTGTATTTGTTTACACTGCCAACTGGCTGGGACAACACATCATCAAAGACATCCGCTATCAGGTGTTTAAACACATCATTCACTTTAGAATGGCCTATTTCAATCACGCATCGGTTGGCCGATTGGTTACGCGGGTGGTGAATGATCTGGAAACGATTGCCCAATTTTTCAGCCAGGGATTATTTTTGATTGTATCCGATCTGTTGAAAATGCTCGTGGTATTGATTGCCATGTTCGCCATCGATTGGTCACTGACCTTGATTGCTCTGGCAATTTTACCGGTATTATTGTGGTTTACCCGTTATTTTCAATTGGGCATCAAAAAGAGTTTTCAGGAAGTACGCAAGCAAATCGCGCATTTGAACAGTTTCGTACAAGAACGCCTGACGGGCATGAGTATTATCCAATTGTTTACAAGGGAAAAAACAGAATATGAGAACTTTAAACGAATCAATACCAAATATAAAAATGCTAACATCAAGGTTATCTGGTACTATTCAGTATTTTTTCCTGTCGTTGATATCCTGTCATCTATTGCCATAGGACTACTGGTGTGGTATGGCGGCTTACAAGCTACAACTAATGCTTCTGTACAAGCCGGAGAAATCATAGGATTTATCATGATGACCCAAATGCTCTACCGGCCTATGCGACAAATCGCCGATAAATTTAACACGATTCAAATGGGTATTGTAGCCGGCGAACGGGTGTTTAAGATTTTAGATACCGAAGCACGCACCCCCAGAACAGGAACTATTCCGGCAGATCAGATCAAAGGCAAAATAGAATTCTCTGATGTGTCTTTTGATTATGTCCCGGATGAAACAGTCTTAAAACACCTGTCGTTCTGTATAAAACCCGGTGAAAAACTTGCCATAGTAGGACCTACCGGTGCGGGAAAATCGACCATCATCAATCTGATCACCAGATTTTATGACATCACACAGGGGCAACTGTTGATCGATGATGTTAACATCAAGGACTACGACTTGAATTCACTGCGCCATCATATTGCTATAGTGTTACAGGATGTTTTTCTGTTTTCGGACAGTATTTATAAAAATATCACCTTGGGCAACCCCAATATTTCCAAAGAAGCCATCATCGATGCGGCACAAACCATAGGCGTACATGAGTTTATAGAATCTTTACCACAAGGCTATGACTACAATGTACATGAACGGGGAATTATGTTGAGTAGCGGTCAGCGCCAACTCATTGCTTTTTTAAGAGCCTATGTCAGCAATCCAAAAATATTAATTCTGGATGAGGCCACCTCGTCTGTTGATACACACTCAGAAGAACTAATCCGGCATGCCTTGGATGCCATTACCGAAAACCGTACATCTATCATCATTGCCCATCGGTTGGCAACCGTCCTGAAAGCCGACAGAATTTTGGTGATGGATCAGGGACAAATCGTAGAAGAAGGCACCCATACAGAATTGTTGGCCATAGAAAACGGCGTATATAAAAACCTGTACCAAAAACAGTTTTTAAAAGCTGATGAGGTTTAGGGTTGGGGGAAAACACCCATCTTTATGTCGTTATATTGCTGAAAACAAGGGCATATAATAGAATTCAGAGTGTTAGACAGGAAACACTTTGTATTGAGAAATAATTTATTTTTGTGCATGGAATAATGTTTTAACATCTTTATGAGTGATTTCAAAACTTTGGACTCTAGATTAATAGAATCCTTTTTAGAATATTATGGAAAATCTATAAAGGCTGCTTCCGAGCATCCTAATTATGAATTAAATCAAAGTAACTTTCACCGACTTTCAAAAGAGGAAAAAGAGGCAAGAAGAGTTTTTAGCTATATGAATAAAGTTTATGGACTAATTTCTGACTTAGAAAAAACTCACACCTTTATAAGAAGATTTCCTATAAAAGAGTATTATAATAAAAACAACATCAACCAATTGGATTTCATCAAATATCATTACGAAGTCTTCATACACAAAGTACATACACTTTTAGAAGTAAAAAAGCTTTGGCTAAATGATTTTTATGAAATAGGGCTTAAAGAAAAAGATTGTAATTGGAATAATTTAAAAGGTTATCAAAAAATTCAAAAATCACCTACAAAAATCATTGTAGAATCATATTTCAACTCATTTGAACATATAATAGAATTTAGACACTTGAATACTCATAGAGCCTTATTCATAGACCCTAAAAATGAGAATTTGAATTCTTACCTTTCAGTTTACGAAGGATTAAAGAAATATGGAATAGAGCCTGGAGACGATTTAAAGAGAACCATACCTAAATTCGTTGTAGAATATAGCATTAAAGAATACCGAAAAGAAAAACTTGAGCATGTAAAAAAGGGAATTAAAGTCGCTAAATTATATTCAGAACGTTTTATAACGATTATCCTGAAAGAATTTTTCAAAAAAAATAACATAAAACCATAAACACCCAACAGTTTCAATATATTATTAAACCTCTTTAATATACGAGACAAAAAAACACAACGCATTAAACTCCTAACAATTAAAAACATGAGTTTCTTTAAATCCATTTTCCGCAAAAAAGAGCAACCTATACACACAAACGCAGATTTTTGGCAATGGTTTTTACAGCACGAAAAGACTTTCTACAAGGTCATCAAAGAGAGGGATAATATAGAGCAAGAATTCCTCGACAAGTTGTCCCCTAAGTTAAAAGAATTGAAGGACGGATTTTGGTTTCTTGCCGGAATGTATGATGATGATACGGCAGAATTGATTCTAACCGCAGATGGGGTCATAAAAAATATTGTATTTGTTGAGGAATTGGTGGATTCTGCACCCAAAATGGATCACTGGAAAATTACGGCGCTTAAACAACCGACAGATTTAAACCGATACAGAATCGAGATGAACGGTTATAAATTTGATGAAAATACCATGAATTTCTATGCCAATGAGCATGAACAAATGCCGGATAAAATTGACATTACCATCACACATAAAGACTTCAACGAAGAAAACAGAGACACAATTACTAAAGGTGTCTTTCTTGCTTTGGACAGCTTTCTAGGGGAATTAAATTCTGTGACGAGCATTGACAATGTCAATATTATTAATCCGAAAGATGCGACAGCAGCATTAATTCCATTGGAAAAACTCAAAGACTTTTTAATTTGGCGGGAGAAAGAGTTTGTGGAAAAGTATAAAGGTTTCAGACACCATACGGACAATGATAGCTATTCGACACTGGAAGCTACCCTAAACAATGGTCTTCCACTATTTGCTATGCTCAATATGGATTTACTGCATTGGGACAGCAAAGCCTCTCATCCTTGGATTGTGGTCATAAAAATAGACTATGACGGCAAGAATAATAATGGTATGCCCGATAAACCGACCTATGAACTCCTCAACGATATTGAAGATAAAATAATGATGGACTTAAAGGATACAGACGGCTATTTAAACATTGGAAGACAGACGGCTGATTCCGTAAGAGAAATTTATTTTGCTTGTACTGAATTCAGAAAGCCATCCAAGGTATTGCACAAGCTAAAAAAAGACTATCACAATAAAATTGCGCTGGATTATGATATTTACAAGGATAAATATTGGCAAACATTTAACCGGTTTATGACTGATTGAACAAACAAGGTCTATAAATCATACGGATGCAGAGCGAAGCTCAAGAGAACCCTATCCATAGTAGTCTACTTAAAATTATTTGAAAGAGCAATCAGACAATGATAAACCAAGACAAAATCAAGGAATTACAGGACTATATTTTAGCACAAAAAAATCCGGAGGATGAAATCTACGACCCTGAAATTCATACCGGATAGATTGATCATGCATTGAGTAATGATGCAAATTTTCCTGTAGAATGGAGCATTGTTAAAATCATCTTTTCTGATGGACGTATTATTTATAACTATTCTGATGAAAACGGCGTGGTGGCTCTGCCCGGTGATGATGAAGACTATAAAATAGATCTTGAAATATTTATCGATGAAGACGACCCCATGTATCAGGAGTTTGTTGACAGTCAAAATGACACAGATTCTTCCTGGAGTAATTATTGGACTAAAGTGTTGTTTTATGGAGGTCTTATTGCTTTTGGTTTATTATTGATTTTCGGAGAATCAATAATTGCATATTACAAAGAGAAAAATGACCCTATACGAAAAGCCATAGAAAAAGCAGGCAGAGACCATGCGACCTATACTAACATCATTGCAGATAAGTTAGATTCTATCAGAACAGCAAATCCATATGTATATGTCTATACAAATGATAAAGATTCGTTGAGTTTTGTGATTCAACCAAACCTTGAGAGCTATGAAGATATGTATTCAAAACATAATCTCAGCATGCCGGGTTATATCATTCAACAAGACAAGAATGCCATCTTAAAAAGATTTATAGTTCACGAAAAAGAAGATGGCTACAACATCTGGTTAAAAACAACCCGAAAACATCTATTGACAGGTCATTACACCAATGATACTGTTTCCAAATACAAAACATCTATGACCTATTTTTATACAGATAAGGAAAAAGAAACGGTAAAAAGAATAAGAGAAAAAAGACAAAGGAACAATCAATATTTTAAAACCAAACTCTTTCAGGAAGCTCATGTGGATTCTTTACAGACTTCATTTGCAATTCTTTCCGCAGAGGAACTTGAAAAAGGCGATTACAATGATAACATCAAAGCTGTTTTCGCACCTCGCATCAACCCGAAAAATAAAACCCAAAAAATCTATTTTACATTTTACTCTAAAAACGGTACAGAATCTGCATTGGAAAACAAAATACAAGCCTTTACCCAAATGTATTTCAATGGAAAAAAATGTAACGATTGTTCCATCAGAAAAGTAAGGCAGCAGTTTGAGTAGCCCAACGGCTAAAGGCCAATAGCTAAAAGCCTACAAAAGACGGAATAATTAAGAATATCAAAATCTGACTTTCAACAACACTCTAAAAAAACAGTCAACCGGTGTCAGGGATGAACAAACATATTTTGACTACTTTTGTGTTTTATTTTTAAAATCCTGAAAAATGCCTAAAAAAATCGCACTTATTTTACTGTTGCTTTTACCCGCTTTAAGCTCTGCTTTTCCCAAGGATACTTTGAGCATTGCCTATTGTATAGAACCTCCTTTTGTGGTCAAATCAGAAGAAGGCACACTATCGGGACCTTCTGTATGGTTATGGGAAAATATTGCCCGTGAAAACAACTTAGCGTACAAATATGTAGAAATGCAACTGGATGATTTATTGCAAGCGCTGGAAAATGACGATATAGATGCGAGTTTGTCGCCCTTGACCATAACATCCCAAAGGTATAAGGTCATAAATTTTACGTCGCCATACCATACAGAACACGCTGCTCTGCTAGAGCGTAACGTATCATCATGGCAAAAATCTTTACATTTTATCAAATCGTTCTTTTCCATGAACTTTTGGCGTGCTTTAGGAGCGCTTGTATTTGTCCTTCTTGTATTCGGTATCCTTATTTGGTTTTTTGAAAGAAAGAAAAACGAAGATGAATTTCATCAGGGGATAAAAGGGATTTGGGAAGGTTTTTGGTGGTCGGCAGTAACGATGACTACCGTTGGGTATGGTGATAAATCGCCAAGAACTGTCGGCGGAAGAATTGTTTCTCTCATCTGGATGTTTACAGCCGTTATTATTATCTCAGGTTTTACTGCAGGTATAGCATCATCACTAACGGTGAACAATATCAGTTCTTCTCATGATAGAATCGACGACTTTAAAAACAGGAATTTAGGAACCATAGAAGGCTCTGCAACTAATGCATGGTTAAAAAACAACTTTTTCACAAAAAAGAAAGCGTATGCCACGATAGAAGACGCACTCAACGCATTGGACGAAAAAGAGATAGATGCTATTGCATATGATCAGGCAGTATTACAATCCGTGATTAAAAAAGATTCACTTTCAAAATATCAATTTATAGATATTAAGTATAATCCACAGTTTTATGCCTTTGGATTAAATAAACAATTACCGGACACTCTGGTCAAATCCATTAATTATTCAATGTTGACTAATATTGAAAAAATGGATTGGAAAGTGTTGCTTTCAGAAAATGGTATAAAATAAACCGGGAGATATTTTACAGGGAAGTTTATCGCCATCGGCAGTGAATAGTGACACAAAAAATCGTAGATTTTTTATACGCTTTGTCCGCCTTGGTTCAAACCTGTTTTTCAGCCTTTTTTTAAGTAAAAACCGATAGGAGACTGCAACTCACTTAGTGTTGCGTTATGAAAATGTTTAGTGTGTGGGTTTTTATACAGTCAACCTATTACAGTGGTATACAAACAAAAAACCCCGGCAAAACCGGGATTTCAATAGTTGAATTTGTGGAGACGGCGGGAATCGAACCCGCGTCCAAACAAGCAACCGAAGACAGGAGCGTTGGCTTGAGAATCCTACTATAATTCAGATTAAGCAGCTAAAGCGTAGTTATTTTCGCCGTTTAATTGTTGAAAATGGGATTTACGAGTGCGTTTTCATTACTCGGCATGCTTACCGTCCGTCTGACCTTGCTGTCAAAACCGGTCGTCCCCATGTTTTATTCCTGGGCGTACTTGAACTGTCAAGATATTTACATTCCAATCAGCCTTTAGAAAAAAGGATAGCAAAGATACTAAATTCCTGGAAATTAAAGCAAAATCTATTCCAAAATAAAATTACCCGGCATTATGCATCACACTTTCCAATCGGGAGGATTATAATCAAATATTGACTAATGAGGATTATGACAAATAGTCAGCCCAAAATAGCTGACCTCAGTCAAACACTTCAATCAAACTCATGAAAATCATACAAACAGGTGTTTTTTGAACATCAAAAAAACCGACGTGGATTTCAAAGATTCATCCTGAAAACTAAAAATCAATTTCAGGAACTTCCTCTACAGGTTCGTTGGTCTGTATCGAATCAATGGTTTCTTTACTGCAATCCAAGTTGATAGTGACACGTGCCGGTTTTTCAAAATTCCCAGCACTGATGTTGAGTTTGGGGTTGGCATAACAGCGTTTCATAAACAATGCCCATATAGGCAATGCCATAGATGCCCCCTGTCCTTTACCTATTGATCTGAAGTGAATCGAGCGGTCTTCACCACCTACCCATGCACCGGCAACAAGATTGGGTACAATACCTATAAACCATCCATCAGACTGGTTTTGAGTGGTACCTGTTTTTCCGGCTATCGGATTAGTAAATTTATAGGGATGACCGGTGACAACCCCATCAGGGTTTGAAGTCCAATTACTTCTCAACCGGGCACCGGAGCCGTATTCGGTTACGCCTTTCATCAATTCCAGCATGACATAAGCAGACTCTTCGCTGATGACTTCATTGGTATGAGGGACAAATGTTTCTAAAACCGTCCCGTTTTTATCTGAA
>PDWJ01004630.1_pt1 | contig 11973 bp, 12 predicted proteins | sample 1430881 | NCBI WGS metagenome assembly PDWJ01 (sample SAMN01162460, study PRJNA174530) | Oral metagenome, whole genome shotgun sequencing project. | biome: Marine environment; feature: Marine mammal; material: Swab sample of the gingival sulcus; isolation source: swab sample of gingival sulcus... | reverse complement strand
ATTGTTAGCAGTCCGAGTGTGTAAACATGGTATATTTGTTCTTTTATATTTTCATTGTTAGATTTGTGGGCAGTATCGAAATAACTTATAGAGTCTTGCATGATTTCTTTTAATCCCATCTCAAATTGGATTAAGTTATTGTTGGTGAGATAGTTGAAAGTTTTAGCAAGCAAGCTTTCTTTAATATTATACTTGTTTTGTACCAATTCCAAAATTATGTCAACAAATCCGATTTTTACTTCATTATTAGGTATTCTCAGCTCGTACATTCCTCCCCTAATATGCTTTATTGGGGTTAAAAATCCGCTGTGAAATAATAATGTCCAAAGCAACTCAACATTGTTATCAAACTGTTCAAATATAAAATTATTTTTTATTACTTTTTGTATAGTATTTCCTTCAATTAGAGTTTCAATTACCTTGTTTACGCTTACATCTTCAATATGATTTTGTATTAAAGAATAATCGCTCGAATTTACCCAATACGCTTGAAACCCGTCTTCTATATTTGATAAATAATTCATAATAGACCACGGATTGTAAATTTTATCGGTTTTGCCGAATTTATAACCGTTATACCATTTTTCTACTTCAGGTAATTGTTTCCCAAGATTGAAGTAATTTAATAATTCTTCGGTTTCTTTCTGCGTAAACCCGAATTTGTCGGAAAAATAATTCGATGTAATATCGTAAACCTTTATATTGTCCCATTCCGAGAAAATACTTTCTTTGCCCACTCTCATTACACCTGTCAGCAGTCCTTTTTCAAGATAAATATTGTCTTTGTAGGCTTCACCAAGAAAAGTTTGCATAAAACTTACAAGCTTTTCATAATAAGTTGTATTTGCTTTTATCTTCGATTTTATAGGCGAGTCAGTATGATTAAAGGCATTTATAATTGGCGCATCATACTCATCTACAAGTATTATAACCTTTTTATTAAAATGTTTGTGAAGGTAGCTGCTTAACCTTTGCAAACTAATTTTATATTGCGAATAATCAGCCTGATTTGAAATTATATTTTCGATATAATTTTTATCGTAATCATTTAATTGATTTGATTTTAACAAATATATATTATTTGAATAAAGTTCATGTATTATATTTTTAAAGCTACTATAGCAGTCTTCCCAGTTCTCTGCTTTAACGTCTTTTAGAGTAATATTTATAACGGGATACCTGTTTTGATGCTTTTCACAAAATGCCTTATCCTTTGCAATTTCAAATTCGGTAAACAGTTCCTTGCTTTGCGGTTTTTGAATATTAAAGAAATAGTCAATCATTGATAAATTCAGGGTTTTGCCAAATCGTTTTGGTCTGGGCATCAGAATAACATCGCTTTGATTATTGTAGAACTCTGATATCAAACCTGTTTTGTCAACAAAATAATGATTACCTCTTATCATTAAATCAAAATCTGAACGTCCTACTTTTAGAGTTTTCATTTGCTTATATTTTATGAGTGATAAGTGATTAATGATAGGCGATTTGTTTACTACAAAGATTGCCGCTCATCTTCGGTCTTCCGACTTCTGTTCCTATAATCATGCTCTTTGTCTTTTACCGGTTATGGGTGTTTCACTCTAATTATTCATTTTTTACAAAGGTAATAATTTTTAGTTAATTACTATGTAAAATAACAAAATGTCAATTTTGTTACAAAATACAAAATATATTTTCATATTACAAAAATTTTGCTTTATATTTGCATTATCAAATAGTAATGATAATGCGTATTTTTACCGAACAACGATTAAAAGAATATATTAAAGAGAACCCTGAAAGCAAAACTGCATTACAAGAATGGGTTGCAACAGTAAAATGTTCCGAATGGCGTTGTTTTGCAGATATAAAGCAAACTTTTAATAGTGTAGACAGTGTAGGAAATCAACGCTATGTATTTAATATTAAAGGCAATGATTATCGACTCGTGGCTATTATAAAATTTACTATTCAGTTTGTATATATTCGATTTTTGGGAACACACAAAGAATATGATAGAATACAAGATATTTCAAACATCTAAAAAGATAAGGTCTTATGAAATATATAGAGAATGAAATACAATATAATTGGGCTGTTAGTCGTGTTGATGAGCTTCTGAGACTAACGAATGAAAAAACAAAGCCCGACAATCCTCTTATGATAGAGTTGGAATTATTGTCTAATTTGGTCGCAGATTATTCTGAGACGCATTTTGCAATCGGTTCACCATCTTTGGTAGAGGTTATAAAACTACGCCTTTACGAAATGAATATGACCAAAAAGAAATTAGCAGAAATGTTAGGTATAAGTCCGTCAAGAATTAGCGATTATCTAAGTGGCAAAAGTGAACCTACTTTATCAATTGCCCGCAATATAAGTAAAAAACTAAATATTGACCCTGCCATTGTTTTGGGTGTCAATTAACTTACCCGCAATTCTTCCAAAACATCTTCAATAGTTTTTTTGTGCAAAAGCTCGCCGTTTTTAGTGTGCAATTCAAAAAACTCATCGGTAACAACTATAAAATCGGAGCTTTTTTGTGTTTTATCGGCCTTTATACCGGTGCGCAATAATGCTTTTTGCATCATTAGGTAGCGTATGCCTTCGCCTATAAGTTTTATCTGTTTAACAGCTTGATTTTGAATACGAAATAGTCCTGAATATTCATCAAAAAATATACCTTTTTTATAAAAAAAACTGCTTAATATACCCTGTAATGCCAAATCTTCGGGGCTTCCTATATGAATTTTACTGTTTTTATCCATTAACCATAACTTATCAGCTGATTGTAGTGCTAATTCCAAATCATGTGTAGATAAAAAAATGCTTTTATCGGTTTCTCTGGTTAATTTGTGTAAAAGTTGAACAATCTCTACCTTGCTCGGAAAATCAAGGAAAGCGGTTGGTTCATCAAGTAGAATAATAGCGGTATCTTGAGCCAATGCTTTGGCAATCATCACCTTTTGGCGTTCGCCATCGCTTAAATTGTCAACATAACGATTTTTTAAGTGAGCTATGTTAACCATTTCGATACATCGGTCAACAATTTCTTCGTCGTCTTTGTTTATTCTACCCCAAAAACCATTATACGGACTACGCCCCATAGCTATCAGTTCGCGAGCAGTCATATTCTGAACCATTACTTTTTCGGTAAGCACAATGCTTACTTGCTTTGATAGCTCTTTCTCTGAAAAATTGTCAATATTGCTCCCATTTATAAGAATATCACCGTTTATTCTATCCAAAAAGCCCGAAAGCGTTTTAAGAAGTGTAGATTTGCCAATTCCATTTACACCAAGCAGGCAAGTAAGTTCGCCTTTATAAAGAGCTGTATTAAGGTTTTGGGCAACTATTTTAAGTCCTTTTTTGCTATTGTAGCCAATGCTTAAATTGCGTATGTCTATTGTTTTTGTTCTCATTCAAATTCGGTATTTCGTTTTCTGAATAAGACATAAAGCACAACGGGTGCTCCAATAAGAGCAGTAACAGCATTTATAGGTAGGGCACCTTCAAATCCCGGAAGTCGTGCAATAAGGTTGCACAACAAAGCCAAAGCTGAGCCGGTAAGAGCTACGGCAGGCATCAGCACCCTATGGTCGGAAGATACAAACAATATACGACACAGATGAGGTACTGCAAGTCCAAGAAAAATAATAGGCCCGCAATAAGCTGTTACCAAGGCTGTTAATACAGATGCTGTCAGTATAATATAAAAGCGAGACCTTTTGAGGTTTAATCCTAAGTTTTTGGCATACATATCGCCAAGTAGCATTAGGTTTAATGATTTAATAAGCAAAAATGATAGAGGTATGGTTAAAACCATAAATTTTAAAAAAGTGTATACCTGTCCACCCGATACTTTTGCAAAACTACCAAGCCCCCATATTACAAATGCTTTTACATCTTCCTCGTTGCTGAAAAATTTGAGTACTCCGATAAAAGCATTTGCTATATAGCCTATCATTACCCCGACTATAAGCAAAACAACTATGCCTCTAACTCTTTGTGAGATAACAAGAATAACACTCATAACAGCCAATGCTCCTGCTATTGCTGCAATAGAAACAGCTATTTCGCCCACAAAACCCAAAGAGCTTAAAGCTGTTCCGGCAATTCCGCCCGACAGTAAAACCACCAGTGCCACTCCCAAGCTTGCTCCCGAACTTATGCCAAGTTCCGAAGGGCCTGCAAGAGGATTGCGAAAAACCGTTTGCATCATCAATCCGCTAATTGATAAACCTGCACCTGCAATGACAGCTGTAAGTGTTTGTGGAAAGCGTGATTTCCAAATAATATTTGTCCATATTTCATTCTCCTTTTGTGTGTCAAATAAAATATGACCAATGGCCGTAAAAGGGATTTTAACGGTACCCAAAAACAGGTTTAGTAAGAATAAAAGTCCTATAGATAATAATATGGCAAAAAATATCAGAATGTTTTTGTTCATTTATTTGTCGTTCAGGTATCTATTTCTACTTAATTCTTCCTGCCATATTGTTCAAATCTTCAACAAACTGTTCAATATCTTCGGCAGTAAATCCTTTCGATTCAGCAACTTCTTTAAGAGTTCCCCAAATAGGTTCACCACAAATTATGCACTGAATCTTTTTCTTAGCCAAATAATATACCGAATCCGGTAAAGTTTCTACCAATTCCTCAATGCTTATGTCTTCTGTTATTCTCATTTGTTTACTTTTTATAAGTGATTAATGATAGGTGATGGGTGATGAGCGATAGGTGATTAATGGATAATATGGATTTAGATGCTTACAACCTTTTATCTTTCACTTTTTACCTTTTTACTTTATTTACCTTTCGCCTTTTACCTTTTTTCCTGTTCTCCTTTCTTAATGCAAAGTTAAATATTTTTTACTAAAATGCAATGAGAGTATGTAAGCAAACTGCCTGACAATACTGTTTTCTTCATTTGAAATTGTGTTAATATTACTACTTTTGCATCATCAAAGATGAGGGTAATGATTTGGCTTAGTATTTCAACCTAACATCTAATCATTTTAAACTAAAAAATCATGCGATGAGCAAAACTATATACAAAAAGCTGTATTTTAAGTATTTGCTAAGTTTGTTGTGGACTGTGGTAGTTTTATATTTAAGTTTAGCTCAATTTAAAACAGATGGTTTACCCAGATTCAGATTACCGCATTTTGATAAGATTGTGCATTTTTCAATGTACTTTATATACACTTTCTTACTTTTGTTTGAGTCGAAAACATACAATAAACTAAAAACCTACTTTATAATCATTGTTTACACAATTTGTTTTGGAATAATAATGGAAGTTTTACAATCATACACAAGCTATCGCAGCAGCGATGTTTACGATGCTTTATTTAATTCTCTCGGGTCAATTACATCAGCAATACTTTTCTCAAAGTTGCATATAGTGATAAGGAGAATATTAGGGTAAAAGCAAATTTCATACTTCCAATATAGATTATAATTATTTTATGTAAAAAAAAATTACTATAATTGCAAAAAATAAGGACTTAAAAAAGGATATAATGAATTTAAAAGAAATACAAGAATTTGTAAAAGCAGTTGCCAAATCAGGAGCAACCGAAGTAAAAGTTGAAACAAAAGATTTAAAACTGTCTATAAAATCGCAACCGAAAGGTAAACATAACAACCCACCAACTGAAACAACGGTAGTTCAACAAATACCGGTACCATCTCATTTTTCAACTGTACCGTCAATTCACATGACACAGCCCGGAGTTCCGCTTGTACCTTCACCTCCACCGGCTGACCCACCGGAAGAAAAGAAACCAAAAACCGAGAAATCGGAAAAAACCAATTTGTTTGAAGTAAAAGCTCCTATGGTTGGAACTTTTTATCGTAAACCTGCACCCGGTAAGCCGGCTTATGTTTCGGTGGGCGACGAAATAGAAAAAGGCGATATTATATGTATAATAGAGGCTATGAAATTATTTAACGAAATAGAGTCAGATGTAAGCGGAAAAGTTACAAAAATACTTGTTGATGATGCAACTCCTGTTGAGTACGACCAAACTCTGTTTTTAGTGGAAGCTCGTTAATTCAATTATATTTGCTACTTGTATTGCGCGGATTGTTGTAAGTGTTTGGCAGCAAGCGTAGTACGAGGTGTAGGTGTATCGTGAAAGCTTTATTATCAGGGTATAAAATCTAACAACTAAAACTCAACACCCAAAATACAAACATGTGAAAACTTATAAAATTTTAAACCTTATATCAACATTAATAATTATCATATTAATTGTATTGGCTGTATTAGTTGTAGAAGATGTCCCATTAAGTTGGAAACTGTTTCCGGGAGACACGGTTCTATTGTTTCCTGTCTTGTTGTTGACACCTATTATACTTTCTCTTATGTCTTTGAAACAAAAGAAAGGAGGATACGCTAAATTTATTTTAGTTATTTCTATTATATTTTTGTTTTTAACCGTATTAATATCGGTTTATGTTTATGCTTTGGGTTCAGCTTGGCAAAATTAATTTAATCAAGAAAGATTCTTAAAACGGAGAAATAGATAAAATACCGACAGATGAATCGGGGAAGAAACATAAAATAGTGGTTTTAGCGTTTACAATAAAAACATATACAACAAAATAAACAAAGTACAAACACCTGAAATTTAATCACCTAAGTTCTAATCACCTCAAACTTTAAATTTTAAAACCTATGAAAAACACTGCACTTTTCACATTAACATTTATTTTTTTATTAGTTCTTACAGCATGTCCTTACGCATCGAAAGTGCCTATTGACGAAGCAAATTTAAAAGTTAATAAAGACTTAATCGGTAAATGGATAAAATCTTCAGATTTACAAAAGGAGCATCCTAATTATTTTCAAATTTCAGATAATGGAGATAAACATTATAAGATTATTAAATTTGAATATCAAAGTTCTGACAGTGCATATAAAGAGACTCTATATGCTGCTCATATTTCAAAAATTGACAACAACAGTTTTTTGAATATGCAGAAAGATGGTCAAGGAGATTTTTACCTACATAAAATAGAACTGACAGGTAATAAATTCAAATTATTTGAAATAACTGACAATATTGATGAAAAATTTAATAATTCAGAAGAGCTGAAAATTTTTATCAAACAATACATGCATCTTAGTTTCTTTTATAATAAAGATGAACAGCTGTATGTGAAAGAATAATTAAGAACAAAAAGTTCTAAAACAAATTATATGTTGCAAAAAATATTAATTGCCAATAGAGGAGAAATAGCCTTGCGTATAATACGCACCTGCAAAGAAATGGGGATACAAACTGTTGCAGTTTACTCAACAGCCGACAAAGAAAGTTTGCATGTTAAATTTGCTGACGAAGCAGTTTGTATAGGGCCTCCGAGTGGCACAGAATCTTACTTGAATATCCCTACAATAATATCGGCAGCGGAATTAACCAATGCCGATGCTATACACCCCGGATATGGCTTTTTGTCGGAAAATTCCAAATTTGCCAAAATATGCAAAGAGCATAATATAAAATTTATTGGTCCTTCGGCTGAAATGATTGATAAAATGGGTGATAAATCGAATGCAAAAGCCACAATGATAAAAGCGGGAGTACCAACTATTCCCGGTTCAAAAGGGATTTTAAAATCTGTAAAAGAAGGCTTAAAACTCGCAAAGAAAATATCCTATCCTGTTATTCTGAAAGCTACGGCAGGAGGAGGAGGCAAAGGAATGCGTATAGTAAGAAGCGAAGATGAATTTGAAAAACAATGGGACGCAGCCAAGCAAGAATCAGGAGCAGCTTTTGGCAACGACGGTTTATATCTTGAAAAATTTATAGAAGACCCCAGACATATTGAGATTCAGATAATTGGAGATGGTACAGGAAAAGCATTTCATTTATCTGAGCGCGATTGTTCAATACAAAGACGACATCAAAAACTGCTTGAGGAAACTCCCTCGCCCTTTATGACCGATGAACTAAGAGAGAAAATGGGCGAAGCGGCAGTAAAAGCAGCTAAGGCAATAAAATACGAGGGTGTGGGTACGGTAGAATTTCTTGTAGATAAAAATAGGGATTTCTATTTTATGGAAATGAATACTCGTATACAGGTGGAGCATCCTATAACCGAAGAAGTTACATTTAGCGACTTAATAAAGGAGCAAATAAAGGTGGCTTCAAATATGCCTTTTGTTGAAAAAAATTTATATCCCAAAATGCACTCAATCGAGTGTAGAATAAATGCCGAAGATTTTAAAAACGATTTTAGACCTTCGCCGGGCAAAATAAGTAGTTTGCATATACCGGGCGGACACGGAGTTAGGGTAGATACACATACTTATGCAGGATATACTATTAGTCCGCATTACGACTCAATGATTGCAAAACTAATAACAGTAGCTGAAACAAGAGAAGAGGCAATAAGTAAAATGAAACGGGCACTTGAAGAGTTTACCATTGAAGGAATTAACACTACAATCCCTTTTCATATACAATTAATGCAAAACGAAAAATTTATTAGTGGTGATTATACTACCAAATTTATGGAAAATTTTTAATTTTGCGGTTTTAAAATACTAAAATAAGAAAAATGGCTTTGAATAAAAGAAAATTTACAGACAGTGGGTCAAATAGTCAAGAATTATTGACAAACTCTATTAACTCCATTGCAAATGGAACAGAAATTAAAGGAGATATTAAATCATCGGGTGATTTAAGAATAGACGGTAAGCTAATAGGTACTATTGATTTAAAAGGAAAATTAGTTGTAGGCAGCACAGGTGTTATTGAAGGCGAAGTAAATTGTGCCAACTGCGATGTACAAGGTAAAATATCGGGTAAACTGACAGTTAGAGAACAATTAGCGTTGAAAGGTTCAGCTCTTGTTGAAGGAGACGTAAACACCAAAAAATTATCTATTGAACCCGGTGCTATGTTTAACGTAAGCTGTAAAATGAACGACTCAAAACCAGTAACACAAACAACAAACAAACCTAAATAATAACACTTCGTTGAATTAGTAATTAATAATTATATCGCTGATAATCAGTATATTGTGTGAATATTTTAGTTTTACAAACTACTGATTATTAGACGCTTGTAAAAATATTGCGAAGTATTGAGTAAGAAAAAATCAAAAAATACAATTAACAATATAGTCAAGTATTCCGGCTTGTCGTTTCAGATGCTTGCTATAATTTTATTGTTTGTATTTGGAGGTAAAGAATTAGACGAGTATTTGAAATGTGAGTCCCCTGTTTTCACTTTGATTTTGTCTTTACTGGGAGTTTTTATGGCAATATATTTTGCAATTAAAGACTTTTTGAAAAAATAGTTGTTACAATATAAAAGCAGACCTCACAGGTTTTCAAAACCTGTGAGGTCTTGCACAAACAATAAACCTCACAAAATTAAAACCTGTGAGGTCTTGTATGGTTACACAAACCAAATAAATTAACACCTCAAATTATGACAGATAAAGTAAAAAAAAGTTTGCCATACGTATTGGCATTTGTTTTTTTTGTAGCATTTAGTTACGCATATTTTAGCCCTGTATTACAAGGCAAAGCTATTTCGCAAATGGACTTAAACCACTCCAAAGGAATGGCTCAGGAATTAGTAGACTTTAAAGCTAAAACAGGCGAAGATTCACAGTGGACAAATTCAATGTTTGGTGGAATGCCCGCCTACAATATTTATGGCGGAACAAGTCATAATATTTACACATACATTCAACGTTACATCAGATTTGGAATGCCGTATACAACAGTTGGAATACTTTTTTTGTATATGTTTGGCTTTTATATCTTGCTTTTGTCGCTTAAATTCAGTAATTTACAAAGTATACTCGGAGGTGTATCTTTTGGTTTGGCATCGTACAAAATAATTATAATTGCTGTAGGGCATATAACCAAAACTTACGCTATTGCATTTATGGCGCCCGTAATTGCCGGTATACTAATGACTTATAGAGGCAAATACTTATGGGGTGCAATACTTACAGCATTTGCTCTTGGTGTTGAAATAGCAACAAATCATATTCAAATAGTATATTATTTGGCATTAATGGTTTTTGTACTCATAGCAGTAAAGTTTGTATATGCAGTTAAGGAAAAGCAAATAAATCATTTCATAAAGGCATCGTCAATTTTATTGCTTGCCGCAGTATTTGCAGTATTGCCTAACATAACTAATCTTTCAACAACTTATGAGTATGGCAAACAGAGTATTAGAGGTGCTTCGGAGTTGAGCGAAAAGAAAAAAAACGATACCAAAGGAACCGACCGCGATTATGCCTATGCTTGGAGCTACGGTATTGGCGAAACCTTAACAGTTATGATACCCAACCTTAAAGGCGGTGCAAGTCGTCAGATAGGTTTCGACAATATGGATATTTTCAAAAATGCAGATAAGCGTTATGTTGAATATATAGGAAAACAATCAGCTTATCATGGAAACCAGAGTTTTACTGCCGGACCTGTTTATATGGGTGCAATAATTATTTTCTTGTTTATTTTGGGCTTATTCATAGTAAAAGGTGATACAAAATGGTGGATTTTTGCTTCGGCAATATTGGGAATATTACTTTCATGGGGCGGTAATTTTAAAGTTTTCACCGACTTTTTTATCGACTATGTTCCATTTTACAATAAATTCAGAACATTGTCAATGTCATTGGTAATCACGGGTTTTGCTGTGGTTCTTATGGCAATGTTCACTATAAAAGAAATTATAGAAAACCGAACAATTCTTAAAGAGAAAGCCATTTACTTTTATATTGCTTTAGCACTAACAGCAGGAGTAAGTTTGCTTATTTATATAATGCCTGCAACATTCTTAGACTTTTTGTCGAATCGTGAAGCGGCAGCTTTCGCTAAACAAAAGGCAGAACAATCAGATATGGTAAGTCAAATTAACCTATTTGTGGCAGGTTTAGAAAGCGCACGAAAAGAAATAGTAAGAGCCGATGCCATTAGAAGTTTTGCTTATATAATGTTATCAGCACTTGTTCTATACCTTTACTCATATACCAATATTATTAAGAAAAAAAAATATCTTGTAATTGCTATAATTGTGTTGATAGTATTTGATATGTGGACTATTGATAAAAGATACTTAAATAATGATATGTTTGTCAGTAAACGAGTTGTAAAAAACGAGTTTCGTAAGACCAATGCCGATAAAATGATATTAAAAGATAAAGACCCCGATTACAGGGTATTAAGCTATCTTCATAGTCCTTTTAATGACGGATTTACACCATATTTCCATAAATCTATTGGAGGTTATCATGGTGCAAAAATGCGTAGGTATCAAGAACTTATTGAAAAACATCTTGGACGCGAAGTACAAATAGTTGCAGATTCTTATCAACGAGATAAAACAAATAGTATTGCAACCATTCTTAGTCAAATGCACATTCTAAACATGCTTAATACCAAATATATCATATACACACCCAACGAATATGAGTTAAATTGGTCGGCATTAGGTCATGCGTGGTATGTAAACAACTATGTAATTGTGGAAAATGCAGACGAAGAAATACGCGAGATTTCAACTTTTGAACCCCAAAAAACGGCTGTAATTGATAAGCGTTTTAAGGAAGTAATTGACAAACTTCCCGAACCTGAAATTTCGCCTAACGACTCTACAGCTTTTGTAATGTTAAAATCGTATAAACCTAATCATTTGGTATACGAAACTGTTACCGAGAGAGATAGGTTTGCGGTATTTTCAGAAATATATTACGATAAAGGCTGGAATGCTTATGTAGACGGTGTTAAAACCGACCATATAAGAGCAAATTACGTATTGCGTGCAATGATAGTTCCTAAAGGAAAACATACCATTGAGTTTAAGTTTGAACCACGAACTTATATTGTCAGCCAAAGAGTTGCATTGGGTAGTTCTATATTTATGGTACTTGTTCTTATCGCTATGATTGCGTATAGTTTTAAAGAAACAAAGGCTAAAAATGAAGAACTAAAGGGATAGAGTTTTCAATTCA
>PDWJ01007949.1_pt1 | contig 11975 bp, 6 predicted proteins | sample 1430881 | NCBI WGS metagenome assembly PDWJ01 (sample SAMN01162460, study PRJNA174530) | Oral metagenome, whole genome shotgun sequencing project. | biome: Marine environment; feature: Marine mammal; material: Swab sample of the gingival sulcus; isolation source: swab sample of gingival sulcus... | reverse complement strand
CTTAATAACCGCCTGATCACCGCGCCTAATAATAGAATACGCTAATTCTTGCCCAGTAATCAAATTAAAATTTTGTAACTTACGTGCTGTAATATCGACGGTACAACTTTGCTGTGGCGCCTCTGATATTAAGTTCACTTCAATTTGCCAACGATCAGCTTCATCGACAATTGTGTCAGGGTTCCAAGTTAAATAGCCATTTACTTGACCAGCCGCATCACCCACTTGCGGATTGCCGTCACCATAGTCGTCATCTAAGCTACAATTGGTAAAGGCTGGTAACGACTGATTAACCTTTAAGTTTAGCAACATATCGTCCTTGCTTAAATTACCCGGTAATTTAGTTGATTGCTGATGGCCATCTTGTCCCCACCAAAAGACATGTGGTTGTTTAGTTTCTTGTAGTGCATTAGTAAAGTCAACAGCTTGTTGCCAATCTATTACTTCATCATTTTTTCCGTTGCTATAAACAATTAAACCAATATCTTTTTCAATATTCTGCTTCAGATACCAGATATCATTATAGTAGTCCCAAACTGGGGTACCATCTTCAAATTTAGGATTAAACTTGGGATCACCGTAAACTTCTTCATAAGACCACTTAAGCTGAATATTATTCGGGTTGTGAACGCCTACATCTGATTTACACCACGCAATTTTTTCGGGATGGCGAATTGCCATCATTGCCGAACCAGCGCCACCCATTGAACTGCCAACTACATAAAGTTTGTCAATATCAAACTGCCAATCGTCTGATTGATTCATCCAATCGACAAATGATAATAGTCTTTTAGTTGTAAATGGTCTTACCACTGTATCATTATAATCTTCAGCAGTTCTCTCTTCTAACGACTTATCAAAAAGATAATGTTTCTCTTGGTAACCCGTCCACCAATCATAGGGATATTGATTTGACGCAACAAAAATAGAATTATCTGATTGCCTTGTCCAAGGACCATAGCCTGATGTTAAACTGCCATCCCAACCATGCAAGTGCAAACCGATAGCTGCTTGATCTGTTTCTTTTTTAGACTTAGCGACGAGATAATCAAAAGGTCTATCTGGTATTGCACTGTTTTCTGCAGGTTCCCACCTTGTATAGTAATACGTATCCGTATTAGGGTTCCCATAAAACTTAAAGTCAGATATTATAAATTGTAGAACGGGTGCAGGTTCAGCAAGGACCTCACTTACAGTTGATGTTGTGTTAATGGTAGGCGTTATTTGCTTATATTCTTCGCCATCGACCGTTGCGGTGATTGCATAATAAACTTTTTCATTTTCTGTTGCTGAAATGACAGCAACGCCCTGATAAGGTTTAAGCGGTCCGTCAGCTTCATTGCAAACATATCTTAGCGCCTTATCGGTTTTCTCTTTTGTATGAATGCCTTGAATTTCTGTATTCCAACCGCTAAAAGAATCAATTGTACGAATTGGCGTTAGCTGATCAATACTCATGATTGGATGATTAGCTTGATAGATATTGTATGATACTTTGTGTTTACCTCTAAAAGCTTCAATTTCTTTAAAGAGCTCTTGGTAAGTTGGTTGTCTTTTCCAATCTACTGTTAATACTTCATCAAAGACGATAAATGTTTGACCACTGTTGTGAAACACCTTGGCTATCTTTACTGTGTTTTCACCATATTCAACTTCTGCTGCAATATTAATTCTTTGAGATGGTTCAATTATTCTGTAAAGCATGACAAGTGTCTCAGATCTTTTTAATAAATTATCCGCCTTGAAACTGCCATCTTGATAACCATTTAAAATGCCTAAACCATAGCATTTTAATACATCTTCAGCCTGAGCAGGATCTAACAAATGATAATCACTTAGATACGGTATTACGCTGTCTTTAGGTGGGTAAAATCTCTTGCTTTTTAAATGCTCTAATGCTCTAACGATAAACCTTGCTGATTCACCTCTAGTTATTGGAAAGTCTTCTTTTTGCGCTTCTTTTTTAGTAACAATCCCTAATTCTACTGCCTTATCGAAATACGCTTTATGCCAATTATCATCAGTCTTTTTTATTTTAAAGTCTTCTTCGACAATAAGTACCAAACACTTAATCAATTGATGATATGTAAAGTAATCATCAGGTCTGAGTGTGCCATCATCGAAACCATGAATAATATTTCTTTCTCTGCTTAAGGCTACAAGCGCATTTTGATACCAGGCATCTTCTGGGACGTCACTATATGAGATATTGTTATCAGCACAGCTAAACAACAATAAAACTAACGTTATAAATACTAAAAACAAACTTTTCTTCATCACATTCTCTTTGACAAAATAATATATTCACGTAACTAATAAGTAAACTCGCTACTATACTTATATTGTGAATTGCCATATTTGTCAAGAGCAAAGGCAAGTATCATGTACTTTTTCCCCTTCTCAATGTCATGCGTTATTACAGAATCGTAACGATACGGCGTCTTTTTAATAACAGAACCATTTTCAATAATACTTACAGAAAATCGTACATCATCACCAGTGGCGTCCATATTCCAAGTTACTTTGTTGTTTATGTCATCCTTTTGATAAGTGATGTCATTAAAAATTAGCGGATTACTTACAACAGTAATATTTTTGCTCTGCTTTTCTTTATAATTTCCAGCGCTATCAATGACAGAAACAACTAATGTATAGATGCCCGGCTGATCAGCACGCGCCGTGTATTGGTTGCTAGTTAGAAACTTTGTAGAATCAATATTTCTAAAATCTCTACTCAAATAATACATATAACGTAGATCTTCGCCTTCGGCTTCTACGGTCCACTTAATTTCATCACCAAGGCTATATACTTCTCGATCATTTGAAATGTTAACAATTTTTAGTGCTTTATTTTGTACATCATCGGTTGTTTCTGCTACTACTTCGGTTGTTCCTACTGTTGTTTCTGCTACTGCTTCGGTTGTTTCCACTGTTGTTTCTGCTACTGCTTCGGTTGTTTCCACTGTTGTTTCTGATACTGCTTCGGTTGTTTCCACTGTTGTTTCTGATACTGCTTCGGTTGTTTCCACTGTTGTTTCTGATACTGCTTCAGTTGTTTCCACTGTTGTTTCTGCTAGTGACGTTATTTCTTCAAGCGCTACTTCTTGCTCGACATATTGGTATACTTTTACATAATCAACCACAAATTCGTCTGGCAGTTCTTCGTTTTCTGGGCTTTCTGACCATGATGCTGATGCAAGCCCTTTTACCGTTGTAGATTCGCCTGAAACCAATAGATGTTCATCAACTTCAGAAACGCCGCCACCTTTTGTTACCCAAGTTAAACTGCCATCGACATAGTATTGGTATTCTGTTGGCGTCCAAATTAACGTATAAGTGTGAAAATCATCGCGGTCGTCTAAATCAATAAAATTGTAAGCGCTTTTGTGTTTAGAACCATAACCGTCCCAATGTACAGTATGGTAAATGGTATCATTCCAGCCAAAGCCTTCAAAGATATCTATTTCTGCACCATCTCTACCGCCATTTTTTGTGCTTGCAACGCCGTCAGTCATCAGCCAAAAGGCTACCCACCAACCTTTTTTAACAGGTAGTTTACAGCGAATTTCATACTTGCCATAAGTCTGTTCAAATTTATTTTTTGAACGTATCACACCTGTTGCGTAATCATGCGGATCATCATCATTATTCTGGTTTTCAATACGATCAAATTTAATAACTAAATTGCCATTACCATCTTTATAAACATGATCTTTTTTCCAGTATCCATCTGGACCATTATCATTATTTTTGCGATTATACTCCAGAACTTCCCACTTACTGGTATCTACCTTGCCTACTTCACCTTCAAAATCATCTTCAAATGTCAGTTCCCAGTTATCAGAGTCGTAATTCCAGTTTGTTTCAATTGGTACAGATTCTTCTAAATTGCCCAGTGGAATAATATTATCTAAAATTGTAATTAAGCGCTCGTCTTTACTGCTTATTTTCCAACTAAAAAAAACCGTAATTAGAACAACTACCAATATTATACTTAAAAACTTTTTTGATCTAATCATGCTCTTGCTTTCACCTCTTCACACAAATCGCCATAAATTTCAGTAGTAAGCAATGTCAACCACACAAACAGATTAAAACTTTTTAACATATCGTCGAAGTAGAAAGCCATGTTTATATTTTTATAAAATAATTAAAAAATCTCGTAGATAATCTAAGTCTAATTAGACTATCCACGAGAAAGTGTAGAACGAATTTTATGATTCAGTTTTAAAAAACTGTAACGCACACCATTAATTGTCTCTTATAACCGCTGCCACTTTATTCTTTAGCTCTTTCATTTTAAGACAAGAAGCCGCTAAACTACTCGCATTTGCCGAATAGTATATCTTTAATTTTGGCTCGGTGCCTGATGGTCTTACAGCAAACCATGACTGATCCGATAAATATATTTTTATGACGTTAGCAATCGGCAGTTTTATTTTTTCAGCAAAATTTGTCTTTAAGTTTATTTTTTCTTGTCGTTTAAAATCTTCTACTGCAACAATATCAAAAGACATTTTTTTGAGTTCTTCAATGTCTCTAAATTTGTCAACTAATGATTTTATTTTATTTTGACCCGCGATGCCCTCAAATCTAAAACTCTCTAATGCATCAGTATAATAGCCGTAATCTTTATATAATTTATCGAGAACTTCTAAAAGATTTAAGCCTTGTGCTTTATAAACAGCGGCCATTTCTACAATTAAAATTGATGAAATTACGGCATCTTTATCTCTTACAAAAGTACCAGTAAGATAGCCGTAACTCTCTTCATATCCAAATAAGAAATTATAATTATTTTGTTCTTCAAACTCTTTAATTTTTTCTCCAATAAATTTGAAACCCGTCAGGGTATCTAAAACTGTAGCGCCATAAGATTTTGCAATATTTGCACCTAATTCTGAGGTGACAATTGTTTTAATGACTACATCTTTGGCATTGATATCTTCTTTATTCGATACTAAGTAATGTGTAAGCAATGCGCCTATTTGATTACCTGTCAGCAATTCAAAAACACCTTTACTGTTTTTAACAGCGACACCCACTCTATCTGCATCTGGATCTGTCCCAATAACTATATCCGCATTGATTCTTTCAGCAAGTTCAATGCCAATTGATAATGCTTCTTTTTCTTCTGGATTCGGTGATTTGACAGTTGGAAAATCACCATTAGGTTTTTCTTGAGACGCTACAATGCTAACATCATTAAACCCTAACAGTTTTAGTGTCTCTCTTATTGGTATCAAACCTGTTCCATGTATTGGCGTATAGACAACTTTAAAATTTTCAACCTCTCGCGCTATATTAGGATTAATCGATAATTTTTTTATGTTGTTGTAATACGCTTTATCAATGTCATCACCGATATAGACAAGTTTTGACTCTTGTAAAGCCCTCTCTTTAGAGCAAAAGTAAACATCTTCAAATATATCTAATTTATTAATTTCTGTAATCACTGCATTTGCCATTTCTAAAGTGACTTGCCCACCATCTGGACCATACACTTTATAGCCATTATATTGAGGTGGATTATGACTAGCTGTAATTACAATACCAGCACTGCATTTTAACTGACGAACTGCAAATGATAGTTCTGGTGTTGGTCGCAATGAATCAAACAAGTACACTTTGATATTATTAGCCGCTAACACCAATGCCGCTGCTTCTGCAAATTCACCTGAAAAATGTCTTGAATCATAGGCAATCGCCACACTTTTAGAATTACTGTCAGATGAATTGATAAAGTTCGCTAACCCTTGTGTTGCCTTGCGAATTGTATAGATATTTATTCTATTGGTACCTACACCAATAATTCCTCTAAGTCCGCCTGTTCCAAATTCAAGGTCTTTATAGAATCTCTCTTCAATTTCTGCAGCATCATTTTCAATAGTTAGCAATTCATGTTTATCAATTTCACTCACTTTTTTGCTGTTAAACCACTTTTTGTAGTTTTCGACATAATTCATAATTATTTCCTACCGTATTCATCATCAAACCTTATAATGTCATCTTCTTCAAGATACTGACCCATTTGCACTTCGATAATTTCTAATAGCATCTTTCCAGGATTTTCAAGGCGATGCTTTTGACCCTCTCTAAAGAAAATGCTCTCACCAGAACGAACAAATTTTTCGACGCCATCTATGGTAACTTTCGCCATTCCTCTAACGACAATCCAGTGTTCACTTCTATGATGATGCAACTGATAGCTCAACCGTTTTCCTTGATTTACAGTTATTCTCTTAATTTTGAACGTATCTTTTTCTTCTTCTAAAACCTTATAATGTCCCCATGGGCGATAATCCTGAACATTGTACTCTGTTCTGGTATCATTTCTGCGCTTTAGTTCTTCAACGACTTCTTTAACCTTTTGAGACTGATCTTTCTTACATACTAAGAGCGCATCGCGACTATCAATAATAATTAAATCTTCAACGCCAACAGCAGCGACAACTTTATCATCATAGGATTGAATAATGTTATTATTAGAATCAATTATGATATTTTGCTCATTCGAAATATTATCGTTTTCATCTTCTTGGAAAACATCGTAAAAAGAATCAAAACTACCTAGATCATTCCAGCCAATATCTACGGGAACAACTGCTACATGGTCGCTTTTTTCCATAATGCCGTAATCGATTGAAATTTTAGTGTTTATCTTAGAAAAGGCTTCTTCTATGCTACTTGTTGTTTCAAAAGCATTAAATACTTCTGAACAGTGCGTTTTAACTTCCGTAGAAAACAAATGTGAATTAAACATAAAAATTCCTGCATTCCAATAATAACCTTTAGCAATGTATTCTTCTGCTTTTTCTGTAGTTGGTTTTTCTTTAAATGCATTGACTACAAAACCATTATGCTTTTTCTCGCCAGGTGATATATAACCATAACCCGTATTAGGGCCATCTGGTTGAATACCAAATGTTATTAAAGACGTATTCACCAATTCTTCTGATTCTTTGATGATATTTATGAATTCTGCGTCCTTTTCGATGATATGATCAGAAGGAAAAACAACCACAGTATCATCACCTTTTTGTCTTATTGCATTGACACCAGCGTAAATCGCAGGCAGTGTATTTTTTGCCTCTGGTTCAACTAAAATATTCTCTTTATTGTAGTCGTATCCCAGCTCTTCTACAGCGCCCATCACTAAAAATTTATACTTTTCGTTTGTCACTACATAAATGTCATCAATTGAAGATAGTAATAAACTTCTATTAAAGGTTTCTTGAAAAAGCGATTTGTCTTTGCCTTGTAGCTTGATAAATTGCTTTGGATACCTTTCTCTACTCAAAGGCCAAAGTCTTGTTCCGCTACCACCAGCTAATATAATAATTTTCATAACTTCATCCTTTCTCGACAATTAATTGTTTAGACGTAACTATTCAGTCGAAAAGTGCTACTATTGTGTCATCTCGACCGAAACGCTAGTGAAGTGGAGAGATCTCGTATTTAAAACCCGAGATTTCTCGATTACGGCTACGCCTTCACTCGAAATGACAACTTGACTGAATAGTTGCGTTTTACTTTGTTATAAGCATACTTTTTTAAATAGTACTTCAATTCCCAATGGTTTTATTCGATTAAAAAAAGTCCAATTATATTTTCACATATAGAAATAACATAGTCAAGTAAATATTAGATACAATTGTTAGCAGTTCTCAGTTAGATTTTTCCAAACTCCATATAATTTTTTAGCATTTGCTTGCCACGAAAAATTTTCAAAAATAAACGCTTGACCCGAATTAGCTAATTGTTCTCTTGCAGCTTTGTTCTCTTTTAACGCAATTATTTTTTCAATAAATTCGTCTTTATTTGTAGCTTTATAAATATGACTATCACTAATCTTTTCGATACCATTTAACGCTAGCGGTGATGCAACTGACGGCAAGCCAGTCGCCAATGCCTCTAAAATTTTATTTTGCATACCCGAACCCGAAATAAGGGGGTAGACACCAATCTGACATTCTGTCAAATAGGTGACGATGTCATCGACAAAACCAGTAACAAATATATTTTTGCCGTCGTGAAATTCTTTTATTTTTGGCGCCGGATCTTTGCCAACAATATAAATTTTAACATTTGGGTAACGCTCTTTTAAACTTGGAAAGATTTCCTTTATTAAATAATTAGCCGCTTCTATATTGGGAAAATAGTTCATATTGCCATGAAACATAATTTTGAATTCATCTCGACTAATTTGATAATTTTTCAAAAGTTCTCTATCGATAAAAGTACCATTGGGGTTGATTAGTATTTCTTCATTGCCGATATACTTTTTATCACTTTTTGAAACTAAAAAAGCTTTGCTATAATTCGCCATTACTTTTTTCTCGTAATTAGAACAAAAATAACTTTCTACATAAAAGGGAATTTTAAGTAATAAGTTTTCATTTTTGGCTCTGCGTTTCATATTTAATGAGATGGCATCGATTAAATCAACTGTCTTGGGTGTTTTATAATCCATAAACAAATCCGCGACCCTAATGGTTTGTAAATGAATTAAGTCGGGCTTTACCTGATTAATGATATTATCAATTTTATTCTTGTAGTCAGCTTTATTGTGATAATTAACTTGAAATGGCTTAAAATTAATAAATGATTTTAGTATTAAATACTTATTAGCTGCGCTTAATTTGATAAAGAATATCTCTTTGCAAACGCCTTTGTATTGATCAATAACCTCTTCTGTATCAACATCTTCTGTAATAAATGACACTAAATAAACTTCACAATACTTGCCTAACTCTTTTAGTTGATTATGTGCAATTAATTGATCACCTTTATGAGGTGGATATGGCGGTCGCGGTGTTACAAATAGTACTTTCATAATGTTCTCCATTACCTACTTATATCTCAAACAATTAAATATAGAATATTATACCTTAATAATACATGTTTGTTAATCTAAAATTGCTAAAGTCAAAAAAAAATAAAATTCTTCAAGATTGTGTTCCAAATATTGCGTACGCATACTATATTATATTTAGTAGTTTGGTTTGCTTTTATGATTTATTTTGGTATAATGTATAAAACTCTACAAATGCAAGTAAGATGAGTTTGATACCTTGTTAAAAGAGGAGAACGTAATGATAATTAAGTATATTAAGAAAACTATAAATAAATTGATTGATATGACTGACACTAAAAACAAGAAAAGACGTGCTCGCTTAACGAATAAAAATGTCACTATAATAAGCTCAAATTGCATCGGCGGAGTAATCTATAAAAAATTAGCACTAAAATTTTTATCTCCTACAATAAATGCTAGTATCGTGCCAAGTGATTTTATAAAATTATGTAAAAATCTAGATTACTACTTAAGCGATGATGCCAACATTGAAGAAGTTAAAGACAGTGGTAAAGATTATCCTGTTGCATTACTAGAAGATATATATTTACACGCAGAACATTATAATTCTTATGAAGAATTTGTTGACAAATGGAGTACTAGATCCAAACGGGTAAATTATGATAATTTATGCTTAATTATGTCCGAACGCGATGGCTGTACTGAAGAGGATCTTTACGAATTTGATAAGCTACCTTTTGAACATAAAGTTGTCTTCGTCAAAGCGCCTAACGATAAGATAAAGTCAAGTTTCTACATAAATGATTCAGTAGAAATATGCGATGGAATAAAGCAAGTCAAACCATTAACTTTTCTAAAAGAAAAAGGCTTTACTGGCGAAAGGTATATTGATGATTTTGATTACGTATCTTTTTTGAATAATATAAAAACTGACACAAATTAGTAAAACACTAAATACTACAGCTCACCTCAAAACCAACCCTGAACTTATTGTTAGAAAACCAATAGCTCAGGGTTTTTTATTCGCTGACACTATCTAAAATTATATAAAGACTCATCATAAACTAACTCTAAGTCACTATATAAGAGAATAACGATGTCTGGCTTCTCATCTTTGATAAGTGAATACAAACCGCCACTAAAATGCCTTATATCAACAACAATAGTATCTTCTGTACCCAGCGCTAAAAATGGAGCCACAACATCGGCAAACGAATCTCTTACTATCATTATCTTCTTGCCATTCTTATTTAAATTATTATGAATTTTTATGATAGCCTTTTCGTTGTAATTATACGCTGAGTAAATTGAATAGTTGTAAAAGTCAGTTGTGTTAATGGCTGACATATCATAAGTAACGGAAAAATCTCCTGTTTTATCTACAGCTATACTGGGCACCTTAATATTAATATTAGTATTGAATTTGGGATAAAATAAAGAAATATCCTCTAGGTCGGCTTCGACTAACGTTGCAATTCTTCCAAAGGCGCCCAAGAAAAGACCTTTATATAGCTTTTTATCATACCTATTTATATCAAATAATGACTGATCGATATTGAAGTCATAATCATGATTGAGCCTTTTTGCTATTAGTTTAGTTGCCCATAACCCCGCTTCTGGCTTCCAATGATGGTCGGTACCAAAATATAAATCATGAACATCAATATTCTCTTTTTTTACCGCTTCTCGAATATCTAAAATCTCAACTTTATCAGCATTTAAGCCAGCAAGATATTTATCAACATTTTTATTAGAATGATCTAAATGCAGATATTGAGTGTCTTTATTTAAATCGATGCGCGTAGGCGGCTGTACAAACAAAAAATCTATGTTCTTATTTTTGCAAAATTCAGCTAGCTCAATTGTTGCCTCTATCCTACTCGTTACATCTACTTCAGGCGCAAGTCTTACAAAATAATTATCTTCTATTTCAAAGGGTTTATCTGAATCTTTAAAATTTTGAAGTTTGCCAATAATCTGTTCATATTTTTTTGCTGTTTCAACTATTTCTTGATAGAAAAACAAATTCTTAGAAGAATAATTCATTATTTTTTCTTTTGTACTAGCTACCTTTGTTGTATAAGCAATTATTTTGTTTTCCTCTTTTGTTTCAATTTTCTGGAACGGATATAACGCCTGCCAATTAATATTTTGTTTAGTATATGGAAAGTCCTTTACTTTGCCATTAATTAACCTTACAACGGAGTTATCAATGCCCATTTTGTCAATTAGTATTTTATTGTTAAAAACAATAACACATATTGATATAAGAAAAGCGACTAGTATTATACAAACTGTCTTCATAAAATAGTACCTTGCATTTTTCATAAGCTAACTCCACTAAAAATTAAAATAAATAAAGGGATCATAAGTAGATGAAATTGATACGATCAGTGATAGTAAAAATAACAATAACACCCAGATACTTTCGATATATTGAACGTATTTATAGCCACTCAATTTTTTGGCTAATTTAGGATAAACAGGAGTTGCTAAAATAATAGCGATTAACAATATCTTCCAACCATTCTGCATAAAATAAAAACTATAATAATCGGCAAATGCAGTGACACCAAGACCAAACATCTTGCCAATATACGATACCGCCGCTACTATACTATTTGATCTAAAAAACACCCAAGCAAGCATAACTAATAATAAGGTGTAAAGTCGTGAAAATTTACCTAATTTCGCCACGAGGTCGGTTTGTTTTTCAACTAACAAGACGACAAAATAGAACAGACCCCAACAGAGAAATGTCCAGTTTGCGCCATGCCAGATGCCTGTCAGCAACCAGACAATAAATAGATTGTAAACCCATCTTTTTTCAGAAACCCTATTGCCACCTAAAGGTATATAGACATAGTCGCGAAACCATGAACTAAGTGATATATGCCACCTTCTCCAAAAATCAGTAATGTTTTTAGCGATATACGGATAATTAAAGTTTTCATTAAATCTAAATCCAAAAATTTTTCCCAAGCCAATTGCCATATCAGAATAGCCCGAAAAATCAAAATATATCTGCAAGGTATAAGCAATAACACCTATCCAAGCTGTTAAAACCGCCGTACGCATCTCTGGTATATCAAAAATACTATCAGCCATACGCGCTAAATAATTAGCTAGCAGTACTTTTTTAGCCAAACCATAGATA
>PDWJ01006032.1_pt1 | contig 11981 bp, 6 predicted proteins | sample 1430881 | NCBI WGS metagenome assembly PDWJ01 (sample SAMN01162460, study PRJNA174530) | Oral metagenome, whole genome shotgun sequencing project. | biome: Marine environment; feature: Marine mammal; material: Swab sample of the gingival sulcus; isolation source: swab sample of gingival sulcus... | reverse complement strand
CGCGCGGTGAGAACGTACAACGCCAACGCAGCGACCAGCATCGTCAGGTGAACAACGATCAGCAACCAAGGGTCAGTGAGCCCGGCCAGCGCGGTCTGGGTCCCCGTCGCGGTCATCAGCAACACGAGGATGGCGATGACCTCGGACACCGCTGCGGAGATCGAGGTGCCGGCGCTGACGGGGACCACGATCCCGACGGTGCAGGCAAGCACCATCTCGACCGCCAGGACCGGGAGCAGAAAGACGACGTCCTGCCACCACCAGCCTGTCAGCAGGACGATCCAGGTGCCATGCACCAGCATCATCACGGCCCACACCATTGCCACGGCCATGACCTTGGCGGGGATCCAGGCGTGCGGCCGCCCGGTGAGTTCGTACTGCCACAACTGGCTCCTGGTGGGGCCGTAGGCACCGACCCCCCACGCGCTGAGTGCCATGAGCAGCAAGGCCGCCAGGCTGGCTGGGGCACGAGGCCCGCCAGCACCAGGGCCGCTAGGACAAGGAGGCCGAACGGCAATGCCGCAGCCAGGGCGCCCCCGTTCATCGCGCGGATGAGACCACCGGTTAGCCAGGAGTGGGAACCCCCAGGCTCGTGATAATTCATCGGAAGAGCATCGACAAAGGGCCACAGCAGGATTGTGGTCGTCGCCAGGGCAGCCAGCCCCGAGCCCATGGCGCCGGACCCCGGCCAGATCCGGCGTACCAGCCACGTGAAGCAGGAGTGCAGCGCCGCAGCGACCACCGAACCGCCTACCCCGAGGAGCAGGGACGCCGCGAGCGGAGCAACCGAGCTGGTGGAGAAGGTCATGGACAGCAGAGGGACCAACACGAACAGTCCCAGTGGCAGCCCAACCGACACCGTGAGGACTCGCTGGGCCAGCACGATCCCGAGCCACTTCACGGGGAGTGTGGTCAGCATCTGCCCGAGCAGGGTGGCATCGGGCGTGTAGAGCGCGATCAAGATCGTGACGAGCGCGGGAATGGTGAAGAACAAGGCGCCGTACGTGGTCTCGACCCCCGCCAAGCTGGCTACACCCAACTGGGCGGCCGACTGGGCAGTGCTCCAGCCAGCGAACGCAACGGCTGTGACGACCATTCCCCCCAGCAGTGCCCCCGCGCCGGCGCGGGACCCGAGACTCCGCGCCAAGTCGTTGAAGAAGAGTCGCCACGTCATCCGGGCGATCTCCCGCACCACGACAGGCGTGGACGCGAAGACGAGGACGACGAAGGTAATGCCGAAGCCAATCGCCAAGGACGTGGAAACTCTCATGGGACGGAATCCTTTCAGCTCAGGCGCTGCTCAGCGCCTCTTTCTGCGTGGGCCTCCGGAAGGTCCTGCGCCAGCAGACGAGCGATGTCGGCTCGGGCCGACTCGACGCGGCCCTGGATACCGGTCAGCAGAACGAAAGCATCGGTCAAGCTAGTGGCACCAACGTCGCGACGAATGCTGTCGGGGGATCCGTGGGCGACGACCTCCCCGTCGGCCAAGACCACCACATCAGTGAAATCACGCTCTGCGGCCAGTAGGTCATGGGTCGCCACCAGGACGGCTCCGCCGGTGGCCGCGAACTCCTCAATGACCGCGTGCATCAACTCCGCGGCCTCAGGGTCGAGACCGCGCATCGGTTCGTCCATCACCAGGACCTGTGGCCAGTGGGACAGAGCCAGGACCAGTTGGATCTTGCGGCGCATTCCGTGAGAGAAGTCACCCAGCATCTTGTTCTGATGCTCGGTCAGCCCGAGGACAGCCATCAGATCACCGGCGAGGTCCTGGTCCAAACCTGGCCGGAGACGGCTGTGGAAAGCCAGAACCTCACGCGCTGTGAGCGCATCAGGCAACGGCAAATCGTCGGGGAAGAAGCCGAACGCGTCCTTGGCCTCGACCGACTCGTGTGGGTCGATGCCGGCCATAGTGCTTGGCGAGTCCCTGGATCTCCAACGGGTCAGACATGCGTCCCTTTCAGCGGGTGACCTGGCTCACTCGCAGGCTATCTTGATACCGATCTTGATTCCCCCTGGCCCGCGCACGGCTTCGATGTCGCCAGTGAACCCGGCGAAGCCACGACTCCGATGATTCCCCCTGGCCCGCGCACGGCTTCGACGTCGCCAGTGAACCCGGCGAACCCACGACTCCGACAGTAGACGAAGGCGGCCCCTGCAGCGATCACCAAGATACCGATCAGTACGACCCACACCCAACGGGCCCTCGACTCGCCCGCCATTGCAACCTCAGCACGTCGCTGCAGGCGCATCCGAGTGCTCACACCAGCCCCGATTAGGCGATTGGTGAAGGTGTCTGCGCCCGACTCAACACGTGGTTTAATCGATGGTGTAACGGTCATTGGCATTGCACTGACCAATTGGTAAGTTACTCTTTATCTCCCGAGATCCGCAACACCTCGACGGGATTCACGTGTCGGTCTCGCCGAAGCCACATCTCACTCAGTTGATTCTGATACGAGAGATCGGTTTCCATGGAAGGAGCGCGTCGTGTCACAGCACCCACCGACGCCCCGACAAGTCCAGATGCCGCCACGCCGAGTCCACGCACCGACGATCGACCACCCCTGCCCCACACCACACCCCAAACCCCCACATTCACGACAGGAGAGCCTGCTCTTTCGGTGGTATTCGGTGCGGTCGACTATCAGGCTTTTCCTGGCGGGCTCTCCGGCGTCGTCCTGACATTTGCATTCGCCCTGGCGGGGCTTGACCCGCAAAGCTAGCCCACGGGTCTATCGTCCCAGCCGTCCTCGCTCACGCGGTCGCGGATATCACTGCTGTCGATCCCGGTAGGGTTGATCCATATTCCCGAGTGCTTCATACGTCGCTGAGCGGCTAGCGCCCGAAGTGGAGGGGGCGGGGACGCCTATTTTGTGCGGCCGACATCATACTCCTTGTTCTCGCTCGTCAAGGATGGGTGATCCGGTCGTCGGTGGAACCTGAACTTGTCCGAGCGTTCACCGGGTTGGGCGTTGGGATTGTGGTTGGTGAAGACGATCCGGGCGACCTGGACCCGATGATCGAGGTGGTACTGCCACCATCAAGGGTGACCTTGAAGAACTCTTCGGTGAGGCGAGGGGCCGCTGACGAGCATTGGGCACCGAGTCTGGCACTCATCCGGGTAGCGCCGCGCGGGCGGCGACCCTATCGTGGCCGTCCGTGCGCCTGCATGGTGAAGGCAGCGCATGCGCGAAACGCAGTATGGGAGTAGCACAGGAACGCTTCCGCCACTGAGGTTTTCTCCCTCGGGGTTTTCTGGCCATCCGCCGGCTGGTACGCGACGCCGGCCAGGCCAGCGACGGCGGCGTTGGGCTCGGTTCGCACCTCGGGGACCGGACTGGTCAACCCAAGAACCGGCCCGCGCCGGGCCGGATAGGCCGACGATCCACTCCCCGATCGCCACGAACGCGCGTGACCCGGCGAGCATCGCGCAGACCACGGCGGCCAACAGTGGCCTGACACGGGTGTCACACACCCCAGGTACCGGCCCGGCGGTCAGGCACCCCGGGCCAGAACCTCCGAGAGGACCCCCGGTTGGGTCACGATCAGGACCCCCCGGCCGGGGTTTGAGCTAGGACACGTGCAACCCGTTGGGATGTGCTCGCCATCCGGCGCGGAAGCCGGGGAACCTCCCCCGGCTTCCGCAGGAACAGCAGTTCAGGCGGCCGTAGCGCTCCCGCGCACGGCGCCGTCGATCATGCGGCCAGCGAACGCAGCACGTACTGCAGGATGCCACCGTGCCGGTAGTACTCGGCCTCACCGGGAGTGTCGATGCGCAGCACCGCGTCGAACTCCACCTTCTCGCCGGAGTCCTTGGTGGCGGTGACGTGCACGGTGTCCGGAATGCCGTCGTTCAGCGCCTGCACTCCGGTGATATCGAACGTCTCGGTGCCCTCCAGGCCGAGCGAGTCCACCGACTCCCCCGCCGGGAACTGCAGCGGCAGCACGCCCATGCCGATCAGGTTGGACCGGTGGATGCGCTCGTAGGACTCGGTGATCACGGCCTTCACCCCGAGCAGAGCGGTGCCCTTGGCCGCCCAGTCTCGCGAGGACCCGGAGCCGTACTCCTTGCCGGCCAGCACCACCAGCGGGGTGCCCTGAGCCGCATAGTTCTGCGCTGCGTCATAGATGAACGCCTGTTCGCCGCCGGCGGTGAAGTCCCGGGTGAACCCGCCCTCCACGCCGTCCAGCAGCATGTTGCGCAGCCGGATGTTGGCGAATGTACCGCGGATCATCACCTCGTGGTTGCCGCGCCGGGACCCGTAGGAGTTGAAGTCCTCACGGGCGACCCCGTTGCTGGCCAGATACTTCCCGGCCGGCGAATCGGCCTTGATGGACCCGGCCGGGGAGATGTGGTCCGTGGTCACCGAGTCACCGAGCATGGCCAGCACCCTGGCGCCGCTGATGTCGCCGACCGGCTGCGGCTGTGCTCCCATGCCGTCGAAGTACGGGGGCTTGCGCACGTAGGTCGACTTCTCGTCCCATTCGAACACGTTGCCTTCCGGCGTCGGCAACGAGCGCCACCGCTCGTCACCGGCGAACACGTCCGAATACCCGGCCTCGAACATCTCCTCGTCGATGCAGGAGGCGACGGTGGCCTCGATCTCCTCGGTGTCCGGCCAGATGTCGCGCAGGAACACGTCGTTGCCGTCGTGGTCCTGGCCCAGCGGGTCGGTGTCGAAATCGAAGTCCATGGTCCCGGCGAGCGCATAAGCGATCACCAGCGGCGGGGAGGCCAGGTAGTTCATCTTGACGTCCGGATTGATGCGGCCCTCGAAGTTGCGGTTACCGGACAGCACCGACACCACCGTCAGGTCGTTGTCGGTGATCACCGCCGAGACTTCCTCCGGCAGCGGCCCGGAGTTGCCGATGCAGGTGGTGCAGCCGTACCCCACCAAGTGGTAGTTCAGCTTCTCCAGGTACGGCCACAGCCCGGCCTTCTCGTAGTACTCGGTGACCACCTTGGACCCCGGCGCCATCGACGTCTTGACCCACGGCTTGACCGAAAGCCCCTTCTCCACCGCCTTCTTGGCCAGCAGTGCCGCGCCGAGCATGACGCTGGGGTTGGAGGTGTTGGTGCACGAGGTGATCGATGCGATCACCACCGCGCCGTCCTTGATACCGAAACTTGCCCCATCCCGGGTCATCGTGACCTCGCGCAGGTCGCCGGTCACCCCGTAGTTCTTCACGTCGACCGCGAACTGCGACTTGGCCGAGGTCAGCTCGATGCGGTCCTGTGGGCGCTTGGGCCCAGCGATGGACGGCGTGACCGTGGACAGGTCCAGCTCCAGGTACTCGCTGAACCGGGGCTCGCTGGACGGGTCGTGCCACATGCCCTGTTCCTTGCAGTAGGCCTCCACCAGCGCGACCTGATCGTCGCTGCGACCGGTCAGCCGTAGGTAATCCAGCGTCACGTCGTCGATGGGGAAGATGGCGCAGGTGGACCCGAACTCGGGACTCATGTTGCCGATGGTGGCCCGGTTGGCCAGCGGCACCTGGCCCACGCCCTCGCCGTAGAACTCCACGAACTTGCCCACCACCCCGTGCTCACGCAGCATCTGGGTGATGGTGAGGACCACGTCGGTCGCGGTGTTGCCGGTCGCGATCGACCCGGTCAGCTTGAAACCGACCACCTTGGGGATGAGCATCGAGACCGGCTGGCCCAGCATGGCCGCCTCGGCCTCGATACCGCCCACACCCCAGCCGAGCACGCCGAGCCCGTTGACCATCGTGGTGTGTGAATCGGTGCCCACCAGAGTATCCGGGTACGCCACAACGGTGCCGTCGTCGGTCTCGCGCGGCATGACCACCCGGGCCAGGTGCTCGGTGTTGACCTGGTGGACGATTCCGGTGCCCGGCGGCACCACCTTGAAGTTGCTGAACGCGCCCTGGCCCCAGCGCAGGAACGCGTACCGTTCGTGGTTGCGCTCGTACTCGATCTCCACATTGCGCTCGAACGCATCCTGGCTGCCGAACACATCGATGATCACGGAGTGGTCGATCACCAGTTCGGCCGGGTTGAGCGGGTTGATCTTGGTGGCGTCGCCGCCGAGGTCCGCCATCGCCTCGCGCATGGTGGCCAGGTCGACGATGCACGGCACCCCGGTGAAGTCCTGCATGATGACCCGCGCCGGCGCGAACTGGATCTCGGTGTCCGGCTCGGCCTTGGGGTCCCAACCGGCCAGCGCGCGGACGTGATCGGCGGTGATGTTGGCGCCGTCCTCGGTGCGCAGCTGGTTCTCCAGCAGCACCTTGAGGCTGAACGGCAGGTCCGCCGCGCCGTCGATTCCGGTGATCCGGTAGAACTCATAGCTCTTTTCCCCTACGGTTAGGGTATCCTTAGCGGCAAAACTGTTCACGCTCATGCTCAGGCTCCTTTGCTGCTGGTCCGGCGCGGGCCGGGTGGTACGCATCCGGCTCCGATACTGTCAGATTGCCGGATCGGGCAACGGGGTGGGGCGTCCTGTTGCCGACCACACATCGGTATTTATCTTGATGTCAAGATATCATCCGGTCCGGGCACCGTCCAACCACCTGACCGGTACGTGGACTCAGCACGGCAACGCACTCGACGTGGTGCGTCATCGGGAACAGACCGGCGCCCGCTACGCGGGATTACAGGGCTGTGCGCTCCGGTCCGGTCAGCGGCCACAACTGACCGCTGACCTGCGCCGATGCCGATTCGAGCCGCTGCCGGCCTCGGTGACCGGTTGCGGAAGTTGGCGAATCAAGGTGGGCCCATTCCGAGCCCTCGCGTCGACAGTCGCCGACGGCAGCAACAAGCGTGAACTCGGATCGCGTCGCCGCTGCCCCGGCGTAGGCCGCAAGCCCGACCGAGACGAACGTCCGGAGGTGGACCCATGACCCAGCCAGCGGATCGAACGCACCGCCCGACGGTGGACTGGCCGAGAGATGCTGGACTGGCCGAGACCTTGGCGCCCTATCGCGCGGGCGAGGATGTTTCCAAGGACGACGCCACGGCCCTCGCACCTGCTCGGCGTTTGACTCAGATGAGGAGATCCCCCGATGACCACGCAGAACGTCCCGCTCAGCGACCACGGCCGTGTGTACGCCGCTGCCGCCGTCGAGAGCGGCGAGGCGAAAGACGCAGCCAAGGTCGAGGCATTCCGCGAGGCAGCCCAAACCGGGCTTGATGACCTGGACAACGGTCGGTTTACGGCGGTCGCCCTCAAGGACCTCTGCTCTTTCATCAACGGGCTGAGCCCACGACTGTCCCAGGGCACGCCCGGGCAGTGAAACCCGAGCCGCGGGTCGTGTACCGAGCCAGTGGTCGGCGAACACGAGCCCGTAGCGGCACTTCTCCCTAAGACGCGCGAGACCGCCCGTGCCGACACGGCCAAGGTGCAGGGACGCTGGGGCTCGACCGGATGCAGCGGTCCCAGCGAGATGGGGTCCGGCTGTGCGACGCGGACGCCGCTCGATTCCTCGTGACGCGAGAGCCGGTCAGCCACCTTGAACGTCTGCTGGCACGGGTCTTCGCCGGCATCGCTCGGTCGGGCGCCACCGAACACGCCGTCGACTTCGTCACGGCGAAACGCTCGATTTCGGCCGGGCATGGCGTACAGCCGGGAGTTCAACCCAGTTCTGGCGGACCCTCCGCCTAGACTCGACCAACGAGTCGACGCACGGCGGGAGGTGGACCATGGCCGGCTCAGGTGAACACTTCAAGGCGCTCGTACGAAGTCACGGTAGCGGCGACGACGAGGCGTTCTACTCTGTCGCGCTGCAAGTAGCGGCCCAGGCTGCCCGCCAAGGCCACCACCGTCTCGCGTCTGACTTGAAGGCCACTGTTCAATCGTCGCGAGCGGAGCGACCCAAGAGGGTCACATCGATCGCGCAACCCCGAGGCGATCTATCGGACCTTGTCATCGCGACACACCCGACGGTCAGCCTTAAAGAACTGGTTCTTCCGCAGGAACTGTCGGAACAGGTGCATCGCATCCTCAGTGAGCAACGCCAGCGGAAGAGTCTACTGGACCACGGCTTCGAGCCCGCTCATCGGCTGCTCTTCGAGGGTCCCCCTGGGACCGGCAAGACGATGACCGCGGCTGTGCTGGCTCACGAGTTGTCACTCCCGCTGCTGACCATCCGCTTGGACAGCTTGATGAGCAAGTTCATGGGCGAGACCGCGAGCAAACTGCGCATGATCTTCGAGTCAGCCGAAACGCGGCGAGGTGTCTACCTGTTCGACGAGTTCGACGCACTCGGTGGCGACCGAGCCGGAAACGACGTGGGTGAAGCCCGCCGCATCCTGAACTCGTTCCTTCTGTTCCTGGAGAACAGCTCCAGCGAAAGCCTCATCATCGCCGCAACAAACCATCGGTCGATTCTCGACAAGGCCCTCTTCCGGCGCTTCGACATGATGCTCGTCTACGCACTCCCGGATGTGCAGCAGGCGGCGGCAGTGATGCGTGGTCGCCTTGGCTCCCTCGCCAAGGGCGTTCGTTGGGCTTCGCTGGCTGACGACATGAAAGGGATGTCGCATGCGGACCTCGTTCGCGCGGCTGAGGCCGCCGCGAAGGGCGTTATCTTGGCTGGTAGCAGCAAGGTGACTCTCGATGACATCAGGTTGGCCCTCAAGTCACGGCAGGCGGCAAGTCTTGGCTGATGGTCACGAACACCTCAGCCACCTCCTGGTAGAGAATCGTTCGGCAGAAGAAGAGTTCCGTCGCCGGGGAGGCGGCGACCCGAAAATCCGGCCGGTCGAAGACCGCATCGGCCATGGGCGCGGGCGCTTGGACGAACTGCAATCGGCTTTTGCCATCGGCGACGACGCCCGAAGGGAGCAACTCCCCGAAGAGGAATTGCGAGCACGTGGCACCATCGTCACCTTGGAAGGCCAGAACCCCACCGACCCGCTGACGGCCGCCTACCCACGGAAGGCAGCTTACCCACTGAAGCTCGACAGCCTCCAGCAGCTCACGCCCAACCGCGGCCCGCAGAGCCAGGAGCCGAAGTGGCTACTGCTGGCAGTGCTCCCGGCCGACGAAGCGGCGGGGACCCCGGAGGTAGCTAAAGTCTGGGTCAGCGATCGGTACAGGGCGGAGTTTCTCGAACTGTTCGAGGACTACCTCGGAACCGATTTGCCGAACGGGAAACCCAGCAACAACGAGCTGGTCGCCAACATCGCCCGCATCCGCTCCACGGTGCTGCGCGACCTGTGGCAGTCCGAGGGTGAGCCGCCCGCGACCGGGAAAACCTGGTGGGAGGTCTGGCTGTGTCCGAGCCCCGATGGGCCTGAACTGTTCCGACGCTTCGCACAGAATCTGGGCCTGAAGACCTCCGACCGACTCCTTCGCCTGGTTGATCGTGACGTCATGTGGGCCGAAGCAGCCTGGGCTCAACTCGAAGTGCTCCCGTTCACCGCCGTACCTGTTGCAGAGATTCGGCGGCCAGAGTTCATCGACTCCATAGAAGACCTCACGGTGGAAGAGCAAGCCGAGTACGTCGACGACCTTGTTCAACGCCTCGAACCCGCCGAGGAGATTGACCCAGCTGTATGCCATCTCGACTCAGGCGTCGCCCGCACGCATCTCCTTCTTGAGGGCTCGCTTGCCCCACGAGACCTGCATACCGTTGTCGGTACCAGCGGGTTCGACCTCAATGGGCACGGCACCCTGATGGCGGGCCTTGGACTATTCGGTCCCAACGTTGACGCCTATCTGGTGAGCAGCGACCAAGTAGCCATGCGACACCGGTTGGAGTCGGTCAAGATCCTGCCCGCAAGATCACAACAACAGCACCAACCGATCACCTACGGCGACGTCACAGCGCAGGCGGTCGCATTACCCGAGATCACCGCTACACGGCGCAGGATCTTCTGTATGCCGGTGAGCACCAACAGCGACACACCAAGAAACCCAGGACAGCCGACTCTGTGGTCGGCGACCATCGACGCACTGGCGGTTGGCGCCAGCGTCGTTCGCAACGGGGACGAACTGCGTCTGCTAGATGCGCCCGACCCAGGCGCAGCACGCTTCTTCGTCGTCTCAGCAGGAAACGTCGATCCACCGTGGGAACCGAATCACCTTGCGCACTCCGACACTTCCCCGATTCGAGATCCGGGCCAAGCCTGGAATGCTCTCACTGTCGGCGCCTACACCGAACTCGACGGCACCGTAACGGACCCTGCCTACTCGGGCTGGTCCACACTCGCTCCGGCCGGCGACCTGTCACCGCACAGCCGGACCTCTCTGCTGTTTGGAACACGCCCGTGGCCGATCAAGCCAGACATCGTCATGGAAGGCGGGAACGTCCTACACGACGGCGGCTCGATGTTTGAGCCGTGCCACCCCGCACTGTCACTTCGTTCCACCAGCCATGCGAACAATCAAGCCCTCGGTTCCGCCAACGCCACCAGCGCCGCCACCGCCCAAGCAGCTCGACTCGGGGCGTTAGTGATGGCGAGGTACCCGCAGTACTGGCCCGAGACGGTGCGCGGGCTCATCGTCCACGCCGCGGAATGGACGCCCAGGATGCGCGCCGAACTTGCTCGCGCCAGGAGTCGAAGTCTCGAAGAGCAGCAGCGCATCCTTCGCCGGTACGGGTGGGGCGTTCCCACCGAGGAGCGCGTTCTCTTCTCCTCCCACCAAGCGGTCACACTCGTCATCCAGGACGAATTCATTCCTTTCGACGGGAAGGACTTCAAGGTTCCGGCATTCCGCCTTCACGACCTGCCCTGGCCTCGGGAGGTCCTACAAGAAGGCATAGGATCTGCCACCGTCACGCTGCGGGTCACTCTCTCCTACTTCATCGAGCCCACGGCGTCACGCCGTGGCTGGCGCCAGCGCTACAGCTATGCCTCGCACGGCCTCCGATTCGAACTCCAAAACCCGCTTGAGGACGAAACACAGTTCGTCCAGCGCGTGAACCGGGACGCCCGCACCGAAGAGGGCGGCGGCCGTCCAGCATCCGGGCGAGTCTCCTGGTTGGTCGGCGCGTACCAGCGCAACTACGGATCACTGCATCAAGACGAGTGGGAGACCTCCGGTACCGAGTTGGCCAGCACTGGAAGACTCGCCGTCTACCCGGTCGGAGGCTGGTGGAAGAAAGTCAATAAGCGCGAGCGCATCGGCCAGCGCGTTCGCTACGCACTCACGGTGTCACTCAAGACTGACGCTACGAACGTTGATCTCTACACACCTGTCGCGAACCTGCTGCACGTTCCGGTAGCCGTAATTGGCACCTGAGATCCTCCGTTTCAGACGAACTTCGGAGGACGCGGACGTCCTCGTCACGCCAGTTCATAGACCGTACCGTGTGGCCGGTCATGGTCGACTCGACAGAGCCCCAAGACTCGTCCTCAAGCCGGATTCTCGGCATCGGCGCCAACACGCCGGTTCGTATCACCGTGGGTCAGGCCTTTTCGTCAGCACGGCAACGCACTCGACGTGGTGCGTCATCGGGAACAGATCGAACGCCTCGATGCGGTCGAGCTGGTACGCGTGCTCGCCGAACAGTGCCACATCGCGGGCCAGCGCGGCCGGGTCACACGCCACATAGACGATGCGCCGCGGCCGTAGCCGCGCCACCGCAGCGACCACCGCTGCCCTGGCACCGGCGCGCGGCGGGTCCAGCACCACCGCGGCCACCGAATCGCAGTCCGCGGCGGCCGCAACCTGTTCGGCCGCCCCGGCCCGGATCTGCACCTGCGGCCGGTCGTGCGCGTTACGCCGGGCGTTGCGCACCGCGGCCGGGTCGCCCTCCACCGACACCACCCGCCCGGACGGGCCCACCAGGTCGGCCAACGGCAGGCTGAACAAGCCCACCCCGCTGTACAGATCGACAACGACCTGCCCAGCCAAGTCCAGTCCGGTCAGGGCGCCCACGACGGCCGCGACCAGGACCGGCGCTGCACCTCGATGCACCTGCCAGAAACCCTCGGCACTGACCCGGTAGCGCCATTCGGCTACGCCCGGCAGCCCCACCACCTCGCGCACGTAACGGGACCGGCCGAG
>PDWJ01009820.1_pt1 | contig 11982 bp, 14 predicted proteins | sample 1430881 | NCBI WGS metagenome assembly PDWJ01 (sample SAMN01162460, study PRJNA174530) | Oral metagenome, whole genome shotgun sequencing project. | biome: Marine environment; feature: Marine mammal; material: Swab sample of the gingival sulcus; isolation source: swab sample of gingival sulcus... | reverse complement strand
AAAAAAAGGTTTATCAAGAAAATGATAAAACTCAAAACAAGAAAAAATCAAAGAGTATGGATAATGTAAAAACAGATAAAAAGAAAACTTCGGTAAAGGGTAAATTAAAACAGTATAAAGAAAAAGCAGATAAAACAGCTAAAAAAAGTCCTAAAAAAGTAAAGGCTAATGAAAGATAATCTATAAATAAAAATGTGGTATGATGGCAATGTTGCTATCATACCACTATTTTTTTATGCTTATTTTTAGGTAAAATTTAGCGATATAGCTTTGAAAAATCAAAGCTAAAAATCAAAGAAAATCATTACTTACTAAGTTCATTATCGAGATATTTATCGGTGTTTTTCTTGATATGGGTTAGCTCATCAATAACGGCATTTTGCTCTAAATACTTAGCCATAAGGCTCTCTTTTTTGCTTTCAAGATTAAGGTAATCATTAGCTAAATCTTTACTGTTAAAGTCCTTATATTTTCTTTATATTCATTATAAAAATTCTCATCATCAGGATACTTACGATACATTTTATAGACAGTAGCACACTCTTTTATAGTATTTTTATCTTCAAGGGTGCTATAAATAGCGTTCATTTTCTTTTCGGTAGCTTTAATCTTATTAAGTAATTTCTGCCTGTTTGCTGATTCAGCTTTTAGCTTGTTATCTAGTTCATCATAAGACTTAATACCATATTTTCTAATCTCGTTTAAGGTAGCTGCCATAGATTTCATATTGTGTTTTTTTGCCCACAGTTCATATCCTTTTGATGATTTTATCTTAGAATTATTCTTAATATCTACAACATTATCTAAGGTATTTTTAGTAGGCTCTAATCTAGTTCTAGTATTAAAATCTCTAAACTCGTCTTTATGCTCTATTCGGTATTTTATCATTTCAGTAGAGTAATCTTCTCCTAGTGTAGATGCTTTTGCTCTTGTAAACCTGCCATTATCTTTCTTTGATTTATGTCTAAAGGATAGATACTTCCCTGCTTTAATCTCATAGCCAAGCTTTTCTATATTGTCTATAAAATCTATCATTGTATCAGATTTTAAAATGGCTTTATCAATAGCAAGTTTAAGTTTATGTTTCCACGAACTTCCCTTTTTAAACTGACTATATTCATAATAAGATTTAGAGTTTGTCTTATATCTATTTCTAATTTTATAAAAGTTTTCATCGATAACACTTAGTCCATTTTCTTTGCAAAGTTCATCACTATAATTTCTAATTTGGTGGTATGTTCTTTTATTACTCCTGTAAGCTTTTCCAGTAACAAAACTAACATTATTTATCAGTATATGATTATGGATATGCCCTTTATCTATATGAGTTGCAATAACATATGGGCAGTTGCTGGATTACAATTATAAGATGACACTAAAATTTTCTCATCAGTTTTTTCATCGTCCATAATATAATCAAGGGCAAATTTAAGTGTTTTTTTGATGGGGTGTATTTTAGTAACAGCCATTATATTTGCTCCATACTTTTTGAGTGTTCATTACCAAGACTATAAATTTTCTGTCTAATATCGTATATTTCTTTGCCTTGCTTTTTTATCATATCTTTAAGATCTGCTATATCATTTTTATAGATGACTGATGTAGAATTTACTCTCTTAGCTATCTGATTAATACTTCCAGTTGTTCTACCGATATTTGCTGACATTTCCCTAAAACTATCCATATCAAGCACAAAAATATCTTTTTCTAGTATGCACTTTAAGATAAAACTTCTAAGAGATTTACACTTAGACAGTCCATATTTTTCATTTAAAATATCAAGTTCATCATCTGAAAGCATTAGGTATATTCCATTTTTTCTTGTTCTATTTGCTATAATAATCAACTCCCTTCGTAAGTTACTGTAATATGTTGTAGTAAAATTTATTAGTTTGTATAAATGCAAAAAACCTGCATATAGGAGTAAGCCCTATAATATACAGGTTTAATTTTTAAAGAAATTCTAGTGATAGAAAACTTCTGTAATTATTTAATTTGTCTGAAATTCATATGTTTTATGCAGTTTTTTCGTAAGTGCATATGCACTTGCTGTGCTTGCTTATATTCCGTGGTTCCTTATATTCCGTGGTTCTATTCAAAAAAGTTAGAATGTCTGAATGAACTATCAATTAGAAGATTGTAACTGAAAAAAATAATTAAATATGTTAAAATGATATTGTAAGGAAATAATGAAAGAAATTTAAAGTGGGTAACGATTCATTGGTAATAATAAAGTTGGCAGGTAAATGTAATTTAATCGCTTACCAAAATAATAGTATTTAGAAATAAAACGCCACAAGTATTGATAACACTTAATTTTTGAGGGGGGGGGGCAGGAATTTGAAAGAAAATAAGCAAAATTTAGAAAAAATAAATGCGTTATCTGCAAACGAAGTAAACAATGAATATACTGAATTGATAGAAAAATTATATAAAGAAAATTATAAAAAGTTTTACAAATTAGCGTATTCTATATTAAAAAATGAAGCTGATGCGGAGGATGCTATAACAGAATCAATTTTCATAATTTACAAATACATTGAAAGAATTTCTAATTTAAAATGTCCCGAAATTGTACCTTATTGTATTAATATAGTAAAGACTGTTTCATATAAGATGAAGAAAAAACAGTCGAAAATAATTTTTTCAGATTACGCTGAGACTTTAATGGATAAAATTAAATCTTCAGAAGGTGCTGATGTTACATTAGAAAAGATGTTGGAAAATGAGGAACTAAACAATATTTTGAGTATTTTATCAAAATTAGAATATAAAATATTAGAGCTTAGAGTATTAGATAAATTAAAATTTAAAGAGATTGGAAAGGCAATAGGCGTTTCAGAAGAAGTGGCAAAGAAAAGGTATCAAAGAATAATTAAAAAACTTCGCAAAAAACAAGGCGGGTGTGAATAATGGGAGATATTCAAAAAAAGATGATGAATTATAAGCAAAAAATGCTTAATGAACTTTTGGAATTAAAGGATATTGAGTATTTTGATTTAGGTGAGATGGAAGAAAAAAAAGTTTTAGAACTTCTTTTAAATATGCCTTTTGATAATCAAAATTTACTTATATTTAAAAATTACTATAAACATACTTATGACGAAATAAAAGATATACTTGGGATAGAAAATCCAGAAGGAGAATATCTATATTTAAATAGTGTATTATCTGAAATTTTAGAAGTAAAAGAAAAATTAATTTCCGAAAATTCAATGACAAAAGTAAGTAATTTACTTGCTGAAAAAATAAATGAAGCAAATTGTAAAGAAGTTGATATTGAGTTCAAAAGTGACAAGAAAGAAAAGAAAATTGTAAGGTTTAATTATTTTTATACTAATAAGGTAGCCAGTTTTCTTATTTGTATTTTATTTGGAACTTTTGTACTTTTTAGTGCTAATGCTTTTGCTGATGGAAAAATTTTTGAATGGATAGCTGAAACGTTTGACAAGTATACTTCTTTTAGTATTAGTGAAGAAAATATAATTGATAAAGGTAATTCAGATATTAAAATAAAATATGTTCCTGAGGGATTTAAACTGGATAAACAAGTAAATAATCTTGATTCAGATATATATTATTATAAAAAAGATAAAGAACATTTTATTATTAGATTTATTTATAATGATATCGATTTACTTTTAAATTCTGAGGACTCAGTTAAAGAAACGATTGAAATTAATGGCGAAAAAATTATCTTTTGGGAGAAAGATAATAGAAACTATTTTGTACTTAACAAAAATAATATAGGTTGTTTAATATATGGTAGTATTGACAAAGATGAAGCTATTAAAATATATAATGAAATTTCTATAAGTAGAAAATAGAATTTAAAATGGATGGAGAATGAGACGAGTTGCTTAAGAACTTGCTCTTGAAAGGAGCGCTGAGCCTTTAGACGAAAATTTTTTTACCAAAATTTTATTTATTCGTTAATGAAAAAAATAAAAACAATAAAAATAAATAAATTTAGGAATTATTATAAAAAAAGCATTAGAGGAAACAGAACACAACTCTAATTTTAAACGTGTGAAATTCGACACGTTAGAAGTGAAGCTAGATTAAATAGATTTACTATGATGTCCACAAAATGGATTAGTATAAATTAATATAGTTAAGATAATATCAAAATCCGGTAGGTATGGTGGAATATATGCTCATAGTGAAATAGCACTTGAACTTGAAAGTTGATTTTAAAATACTACACGGAGGATCTAAATGAATAAAATTGATATAAGGGAGGCAGTAAGGGGTGATGTTGAAAGGATAACTCAATTATTTTATGATACTATTCAGAATATCAATATAAAGGATTATTCTCAAGAAGAAGTGGATGATTGGTCGTCATTTAAAGAGGACACTTATAAGTGGTTAGAAAGGATAAAGGAACAATATTTTATTGTTGCTGAAATAAATAACAAAATTGTGGGTTTTAGTTCATTAGCACAAGATGGATATTTGGATTTTATGTATGTTGATAAAGACAGTCAAGGACAAGGAGTAGCGAGTATACTCTTAGCTGAAATTGAGAAAAAGGCAATTAAACAAAACAATGATTTGATTTATTCAGATGTTAGTATAACAGCAAAAGGATTCTTTGAGAGTAAAGGGTTTATTGTTGAAAGCAAGCAATTAAGTAAATCAAAGAAGAATGAGTATATTGAATTTATTAACTATAGAATGGCAAAAAATATAGAATAACACATAGCTACATTGTATATAAGCAATACGGTGTATCACCTATATATTAAATCAGTAAAAAAAGTAGCTTTTGAGTATTTTGAGTAATGAGCACAAAAATTATTAGACTATTGATATGGTAAAATAATAGTTGACAGCTTTTACTCAAAAAATTAGTATAAATCATTGCACTAAAAACAGAAGATGGCAAGGAAAAGAAAAATATAAAATTTTACTGTGATAAGCAGGTATTAAAGGTGGTTGAAATATTCGAACAACTGCCTTTTTATTTTGTGATATTATAGTGAATTCGAATTTTCCAATTTTGTTTAAACTTCAAGAAAAAATGATATTAGTGGATTTAGTATTTTAAAATACATGGTTAATAAGATATTTTGATATTCCATAAAAGCAGTAAAAAAGATAATTAAATGGTTATAGTAATTAATATTAAATATTTAGAGAGATTTTCAAATTTTTTTTTAAAAGTATGTCCCGAAATGGAGGATTGTTCTTATGAAACATTTACATCCTAGTAGATATAAAAATGGAGATAATTTGTAGTAAAGTTCTTTTGTTACTTAAAGTTTTTGAGTTAAATAATTTTAATTGAAAAGGAGAGCAACTATGTTTAAAAAATTTTTATCATTATCATTAGTGTTTGTTATGATGTTTGCTATGAGTTCTAGCATTTTTGCTGATGACTCAATAGAAAATAATGAAAAAGCAGAAAATACAATTGAGCAAAAAAAATTTGATATAGATAATATCGCCCCTGTTATTGGTGAATTTGAGTATGATGCAGAATATGCAAAGAAAGTAGCACAAAAAGAGCAGTTAGCAGAGAGATATTATCAAGCAAAGTTATCAAAAGATACTGAGTTAGCTAGCAAATTATTATCTGAACTCGATAGATTTGAAATGAAATCTACAAATCTGTCTAAAAAGACTTTGAATGAAAGGAAAAGTAAAAAGTATCTAAGTATATGGCAAGTTGATCAATCTACTAATTATTATTGTGGTTATGCAGCTATAAAAAGTTTATTAGATTATGAAGGAGTTAGTAAAACTCAAGATGAAATAGCAGGAGAAGTTTATAGCACAAATAATTCTTGTCCTTGGTATCTTGCAAATGGGAATTCGTATGATCAGTTTCCTGTTCCAAAATATCTTAGCGATCAAATAGATTTTTTTTATGTTCCTTATCCATATGGTGCCGCAGGAACAACAAATATAACAACTTCACAGGTCAAAAGTAGAGTTGTTGCAACAATTGATAATGAGCATGGTTTGATGGCTTGTGGTAAATCAAAAGGAAGTATACCAAACCATGAAAGTATTTTACCTGGATATCCTGCATATAATGTCGGTCATTGGATAGTTATACGTGGTTATAATAATAATGGTAATACTGTTCGTATAGCAGACCCTGCTAAATCGGATGCAGTTAGTTTTTCCGATAATATAGATGCTTACTATAGTATCTCAACATCTAAATTGAGGGCATTTATACAACCAAGAGGACTAGTCTGGTAGTAGGTTTATTGTGCAGGTTTCAATTCTTTGTTGAGACCTGCACTTATTTGTAAATAAAAATATTATATGGGAGACAGACTATGAAATTTAATATTAATAATAAATTGTTACTGAGTATTGGAGTAGTTATTATATGTTTGTTAACTTCTTGTTCTAGTACAAATTTTTCGAAGACATTTTTAAAAGATAAACCTTCTGTTGTAGAAGAAGGCACAGAAAATAAAGCTTTACAAAGTTTGTCTTCTGTAGCCAAGGAATTTCAGCCTAAAGGATACAATTTATTTACTAATATTGTAGATGCCCAAACTGTTCTAGAGTACGAAAAGGTAAATATTCCAGAAAAGATAAATAATTTAAACACATCGTGCATAAAACTAATTGATAAATCAACTGTTTTGATGGGGCTTTATACTGAAGAATGTCAAAAGGAAATAGGTGTTTATAATTTTAAAGAAAACACATACAAAACATATTTTTCTTTGAATAAAGATAAGAATAGTGAATTATTTGAGGAAGCTTGCATTATTTCTGCAGTCAATGAAAAATATATGGTATTTAAATTAACAAAAAATAATTGGGAAAATACATCAGTTTATTTATATGATATAGAAAATAATATTCTTAGTAAAATATATGACTACAGTATAAATATAAAAACTGGTAAAAATGTTTATATGAATGAAAATAGTATTTTAATTCATAATAATAATATATACTTTGATGATTTTTCGTATGATGAAAATGAAAAAATCACAGTTAGTCTACTTAAATATGACTGTGCTACAAAAAAAATAAACACTGTAATGAATGAAGCACAAAATCCATTACTTTATAATGATGAGGTTGTTTGTATCACTAAAGATAAAAATGGTAAATATAAAAATATAGAGAGTATCAATAAACAAAAAGTGTATCACGTAGAAATAGCTTTAATAGAAATTGTATCTTCAGGTATGTCTTTTTATTGTATTGAGAATAAACATACTGATAAAGAAAAATTAATTACAGAATTTCAAATTAAAGACCTTATTAATAATAAAAACATATTATATACTACTCGAAGTATCGGGTGGTTAAAAGCAAATAAGCATTTCGTTACATGGTACGACTATGAAGAAAATATTCCGTGTATTTATAGCATAGATTTAGATTCTCTACTTGTGTTTACAGAGATTTCTAACGGTATGACTTCATTTTATATTAAAGAAAACTATGGACTTTTATTTCATTCAGAAGAAAATGGAAAAAAAGATTACTATTTTTTTCATTTAAAGAATAATAACTAAATAATAATAGAAATGAAGATGGTCAAATGTTTAATTTATTGATACTTCTATTGCACCGAGCAGTTCACAAATTTATGCTATGGGAAACGTTGTCGCGGTTGAAACTGACGCCAAGATTATATTTACAAAAAAGATTTGGATACTGATTTTCTGTTACATCTTGGGGAGTTAAAGATGTAGGTGTAACATTTGTTTCTAAAAAAATACGATGTGAGTTCTGGCAAATATAGAACAAAGTTTTATGTAAATGGAAGGAAAGAATATATAACAACTTATTCAGATGTTTATGAAGTAGACTAAAATTTTTTTAAAAAATATGTCCCGAAATCGCCTCTAAAAGTATTATATATATAGGGGCGTGATAGTTTATATTAAATCTTAAGGAGGTCTAAGTTATGAAGTTAAAGAAATTTACTCTTGTATTGATATGTTTAGTGTTTGTAAGCTCAGTGTCAACGGTATTTGCAGATGGTTCAGATAGTTATGATGATACTAAAACAATTTTTAATCAAGTAAGATGGTCAAATGTTGAATCTGTTGATACTTCTATTGCACAGAGTGGTTCACAAATTTATGCTATGGGAAATGTTGTCGCAGTTGAAACTGACGCAAATATAAAAGGAAGATTATATTTACAGAAAAAAACATTTGGATACTGGTCTACTGTTAGATCTTGGGGATTTAAAGACGTAGGTGCAGCGTTTATTTCTAAAAAATATAATGCAAGTTCTGGTAAATATAGAACAAAGTTTTATGTAAATGTAGAAGGAGAACATATAACAACTTATTCAGATATTTATGAAGTAGATTAAAAATTTTTTTCAAAAAATATGTCCCGAAATCGCCCCTAAAAGTATTATATAAGTAGAGGAATATGATAAATTGTGTGTCATAAAATGAAAAGGAGGGCTGACGTTATGAAGTATTTAAATATAAGTCGGTATAAGAATGGCGATTGACAGAATTGTCATTGTGGAAATAATGATATAAGAATAGATAACCATATAAAAGTAACAACTTTAGTAATTAGTAATGTGAATTTAACTTGAAAGTTTGTAAGAGTTTGTTGCGATTAGTGTCTTTATTAAAATGCGAGCGGAGGATTTGTATGAAAAAAAATTTTTTAATAGTATTATCATTAGTGGTTGGAATATTTTTTTTATCAGGTAGTGTTTTTGCAGATGATATTGATGAAAAAAGCTTTCCTATAGCTGATGGTGTAGATTCAGGTGTAAGACATGAATCTAGCAGATGGTTTATGTCATCATATGATTATAGTTCGTCATGGTTTGTGACGGGTGTTTACTTAGATGGTGGAAATGCTTTTGAAGTGGATAGTGATAATAATCCTTATTTCGAAGCAACCCATAATAAAATAGCGGATAACAATCCAGATATATATAGAGTATCGTATCAAGCAATATATGATTCGACAGGGGCTGTACGACAAGGAATTTCTTTCTTTGGTCCCATAGATGATGTTACAGTAAAGTTTGATATAAATGAAGATGATTTATTTAGATTCTATATAGCTGGAGATGGTTCTAATGAATACGAGGCTTCAGGAACATTATATTATGGAGGGTTTTAGTTATGAAAAAAATATACAAAATACAATTAATTACTTTTGTGCTAATATTGTTGTTTTCGAGTGTTTTACCAAATACGGCTTTTGCTGATTCTTCGGAATACGATTTTGCAAACGAAAAAATAAAGCCAGATTCAAGTTTTGATTTAAATATAGACGAAATCAATGATGTTTCATCGGAGTATTATTATATTGAGGAAAAAAACGATTTAGAGTACAGAATAGCAGATGAAGAAGCTGCGAAACTGTTAAGTGCTCTTTGTAAACAGAAAGAAAATGAAATTAATTCATCACATTATTATGATATAACAGTTTCCTTTGAAAAAGCTGATCGTATTGAAGCTATGTATAAAATGCTTGAATTTTATGATAATATCACAAACGATGAAAAAGAAGTTTTTTCTTCATATTTATTAAGCTATGCACCTTATGCAGAAGATGATAATTTGCTTAAACAAGTAAATAACAAAGTTTTATCTGTTGATGAATTAATTTCAACTTGTAAAAGTTCTAACTATGATAGATTAGCTGCTGCTACTTGGGCATATGATAATTATAATTTATATAATTCAAATTTCCCTGATTTGAGAAGCTTGGGTGGAGATTGTGCAAATTTTGTATCTCAAGCTATGCATGTAGGCGGCGGAATGGCGATGAGCAATGATTGGTATTGTTATAAGTTGAACAATGTTTATCCTAAACCAACAACAGCACAAGAGCTAGATTACTCTTGGTCATTAGCGAGTCCTAGTCCTTGGATAAGTGCTAAGGAATTTAAAAACTATTGGAGTTCATCAAGTAGAAGCACAACATACACTTATGATCTTAGTGATTATAAAAATGGTAATACTAGTGCTTTTAGCGATCCAATTTTAAAAGGGCACGCTATTTCGTTACTTAAGAAAGTTGCGTGGTGGTATGAAGCAAAACATACAATGATTGTTGTAGGATATGATTATTCTAATAGTGATTATATTTTTGCTGCTCATTCAGGTCCCACTAGAACAGGTAAAGTTAAAAATGTAGGCAATTACGATAAGGTAAGATTCTATGTTTTTAAATAATCTGTAGGTTTTTAATAACAGGTGTTTAAATTAAAATAACCACCTGTTATTATTTAATTTAAAGTTTCGGTGAGAATATGAAGTTTTTTAAAAAAATAACTATATGTATTTTGTTTACATTTTCAATAGTATTTATCAGTTTTATTTGCAATAAAGATAAAGTTATAACAATTGGAACATTTAGTTCAAATACTGCTGAAATGGAAATGTATTTAAATAATAATATTAATGGTTTTCGTGTTAAAATTATTAATTTGAGTAATTTATTGAATGATGACCCTTTTGAAAAAAGTGTTGAAATTATTAATGATGTTCTAAAAAAATCTAAAGTCGATATGTTGATCAATATAGAGCCTGATTATCTTTTGTGCCAGAATGATGTATCTATTTTTATGAATTTGAAGGAGCATAATTTAAATACTACTACACTAGTTAATAATTATATCAATATGATTAATAGAGATAGTGAAATATATTTTTTACCCTCATCTGTTAATAATACAAGATTCTTGTTTGTTAATAAAGAACTTATGCAAACGCTTGGAGTTGATATAGATCTAGATAATTTAAAATTAGAAGAGCTGTCGCAAGTTCTTGAAAAGTTTGATAAAAAATTGAATAAAGACAATGGTGATATTTATGCAATTTCATTTGGTTCTCCAATTGATGAATATTTTTTTGATGATGTAGAAAAATTATTATTACATTTGGTATATCCAAAATTACAATCTAAGAAATATGCGGAATGCTATGTTGAGATGGCAAAAATTGCGAAAAAGTATTCTTACACTCGTGATGATATAGGACATTCTTATCCTATGGATTCATATTATACTAGTGGAAATGTTATATTAAAAATAATAACTTTATATGAGTTATTAGAGTTTCGTCACAACATTAATATAAAAAATTCTAAAATTGATGATTTTGATTATTTAATACTACCTTTGCCAACTCTACTAAGTGATAAACATTTTAATAGTTCTGAAATAATGTTGACGTGTATATCAAAAAACACTAAAAATAAAAAGGAATGTTTAGAGTTAATTGATTTTATATATTCACCAACTAATGCCTTAAAAACTATTGATTGTCAAAATCCTATAACAAAAAATATTGCATCAGTTCCTTTAAATAATGATATTATGATTTTTAAAGAATTTAAAAAGAAATATGGAATTGATAATCCGATGTATGGGGACAGCTTTTTTGTAAAATATTTCATTAAAAATAGAGATAAACATTGGAATATAGTTAAGTTAAAAAGGGAAATATTATTAGATTATTTTCAAGATAAACTTTCGGAGAAACAGTTATACCAAAATATAAAATCAATAATGGAGGATAATTATGATAGATAAGATAAAAATGTTTAATAATTTAAGTATAAAAATCTTTATTTTAATTATAATTGTTGTTTGTTCCGTATTAATGACTAAACTAAAATTTCAAGTCTGGAATCCTATATCTGTCGTTCAGGGATTAGCAACGGTTAAATTCAGTAATACAAAAATAGTAGAATTAAGCTCAAATACTAATGTAGTTTTAGCAAAACCAAACTTTTCTTTATTGATTGAATATATGAAGAATAAAGGTTATGATGTTGTTAATGAGGAGCAACTCGGTAGTATGTATGTATTCTATAATTTTTCAACTAACTCTAAAATTAAGGTATTCTATACCCAAAATAAACATTATTCTTTTTGGTATTGGAATTAAAACTTATACACATTAGGAATTGAATAAGTAAGTATTATAGAAATACCTGTAAAAATTTTACTATAAAAATAGTAATTAGTAGTGAATAATTAATATATAGAAAAAAATG
>PDWJ01005229.1_pt1 | contig 11984 bp, 11 predicted proteins | sample 1430881 | NCBI WGS metagenome assembly PDWJ01 (sample SAMN01162460, study PRJNA174530) | Oral metagenome, whole genome shotgun sequencing project. | biome: Marine environment; feature: Marine mammal; material: Swab sample of the gingival sulcus; isolation source: swab sample of gingival sulcus... | reverse complement strand
GGGATAAATTCTCCAACAGCCCTTCCTGGCTGCGAAAATTGCCACCGCCAAAGGAAATCTTGATGACCGGATAGCGCGTTGACCAGTCATGTTCTTTTTCCGCCGCAAGTCCTGAAAACAGCTCTTTTTTCCCCTCAAACAGGTTATGCAGGGTATCTAAAAACAGGCTTTTCCCAAAACGCCGGGGTCGGGATAAAAATACATATTTGTAGCGGTCAATCAGCTTAGCGGCAATGCCGGTTTTATCCACATACGCATAATTATTTTCTATAACTTCACGAAAGGTCTGAATCCCGATAGGCAGCTTTTTCATGGCGGGCCTCCTGATTTCTGTCATACCTTTTTCCCTTGGCAAGAATAGCATAATTACAGAAAAATGCAAAAATCCGTCATTTCACCGGGACTACAGCGGATGCCCTATGTTGCTTATAGTTAAAACGGTATCGACGAGATGAACTGCGGGTGTGGTGAAAACAGGGAGGAACGCAGTATACCAGCGCTCGGCAATGATAGGTATTGCCAGAAAGGAATCGATGTGTACAGCCATGTATCTTTAGTTGAAAATCAACTGGATAATCATACTCAAAGGCTGCACGTGGATTTGGATCAAGATCCATGGCTATAGTGCGCAATGCGGTAGGCTTGCGGAGCATGATCGCACCACCAATCCAGTGAGTCTCAATATATGTGTCATGGGGTGGCATCATCGCGATAATGGGTTGACACAAATGATTGATGAGGGGGAGTAGTTACGTGTCAGTAATAATTATATGAATTCTTGGCAATGGGCGTCCGACACAACCATCTGGGGGCTAAAAGGAATCGTGCAAATTTTTCTGGGGAACAGAAATATCGTTGAAGGTTCTCTGTTTGAAAATTTTAAACAGGTAGAAAGTAGGTTTATTTTGCAAAAAAAGATTGGATTTTACTGTTTCTATTGAAACAATCGAGCCGACCAAATCTTCTCATAGCCATGAGCCGACTGCAACACCTATTATTATTTCAAGTGCTGAGGGACTACGACTCTATTTGAACACAGAAAAGGCTGGGGCGATTATTGTTCGGGCCGAGTAAACCCCAGCGTTGCGCAGAACACTTCATTGCCAAGGTGTTTTGGCAAAATTAGGGCTGTTGTGCTTAAGTTCACTTAAAAGGGATATCGTTTTAGTGGCCCTTGAAGTTTACGCCAGGATATACTCCGGAGGCATATACGGGTCGATGGTGTCTTTTCGGATGCAAGTCTGACAGTTCATATACAAGGCCAAGGCCCATACCGCTTTGGTTCTGTTACCCATCAGCGCGGTCTCTTTTACAGCAAATCCCGAGCGAAGCAACAGGTCCCTTATTGATTTTGTGTCCAGCTGTCTCTTATACTTATGGGACTTGCCGAAGGCCATTAGATCCCTGTAACGCATTGCCAGCTTATCTGTGAACGTCATGCCGGCCATGGTAGCGCTCAGCACCATAATTTTCCCTCCGGGTTTTAGTACCCTTGCGGCTTCGGCAAGCGCGACCCGGGGATCTGGGGCGATGTGGAGCAGGTTGACCATGAGTACGGTGTCAAAATTACTGTCATCAAGGCCTGTATTAATGCAATTTCTTTGTTCTACTCTGACATTGGCCAATGAACTGAGCCTTTTTCGGGCGGCGGATACCGCTTGAGCTGAGTCATCTAAGGCCAGGACCTCATAGGCCTGTTGTGCGATTAGTTGGGTATAGGTACCATTGCCGCAGCCCAATTCCAGGACCCGTCCTAGTAAACGGTGTTTTGCGACCTCGGCTTGAGTCATCTCCAGAACGTCCTTTCCGAAGTTATATGGGCTTCGCGCTTCAAAATCCATTGAATGTTTTCGCTGATAGGTTTCCTTTTCCATAGTTCCCCCGCAATTATTCCAGGATCAAGTTAGTTTTACCTAATTTTTTAGTATTAAGCTGCAAGAAAGTCAAGAAGATTTAATCGATATATTCTGTCGTTGGCAGAACGTTAAAAATACTGAAACAGGAAAGTGCGGGGTGTATGTTAATACCCAGCCCCAGCAATGGAATATTCTAAGAGAGACAAACGTGTTAAAAATATAAAACGCCCCTGAATGTGTGGGGGTGACCCATTCATTCAGGAGCCTTTTGGTGGTGTAGTGCTTTAAGAGAGCCAGGTGGGGGAGCGGTTGTCCATGGCCTTACTCGGGGGTGCCCACTTCTTCCCGGGCTTCCGACCACATGGCGCCGTATTTCTCCTTGGCACTGGTGAGTCCCTCTTCAACACATTTTTTTGTTTTGTATGCGGTTTTCATCGCACCTTTAACGGCTCGGTCCGCAATGTTGGGGGTGTCAACGTCTGTTTCGGTGTTCAGACCGGCTTTTTTACCTGCCTTGTAGGTCAGGAAACCGGCAGCGCCGAGAATGGCCCATCCAATGGGATTAAATGAGAGTATTGGCATTATTTATCTCCTTTTTTTGTTTGGGTTGTTTCTTCAGGTTCGGGGGCTGCAGTGATTTCGGCAGCAGCAGCTTCATCCTGGCCTTTTTTCTTTCCAGCTTTATAAAGTGCGTATCCGCTTAGGCCGAGAATGACCCATCCAAGTGGATTGGTTGTTAGTGGTACATAAAGCATACAGTACTCCTTTAATTTTATATGAGGTTGTTTCAGTAACCTTTAGGGTTCAGGTCAATGATAAGCTCACATAAATGAATTGTCAACTTATTAATTTTATTAGATATTTTTAAATTGTCAAACAATTTGTGGTATGAATAAAGAAGGCGTAAAACAAGGGATTTGTTCGTCAGTGCTAATCTCAATGACTAAAGAATAATAGTGCTGAAAGGCTGTTGGTAAAGATGGGAGTAACCGTTTGTTATGCTTTAGATTTGTCTTGCTTCTTTTTTTTCTTTTTATCAGGCTGGTAGAGAAAGTGATGCCAGAGGGCAAAGCCGACAAAGAGGGCGCCTGCACCGGTATGTATATTTTTAATACTTTTTCGTTGCTTTAAAAAAGGGCTGGTTAGAACCGTCACGCCAAGTGTGGCGGTCATTCCAATTTTAGCAATTTCCTTTTTAACTTCAGTGTCGAGCTTTTCTTCGGGCATCTCTTTTTTTTCTTTTTTGTATCGTTTTTTTTGTGCCTTTTCCTGTTTCAACAGCCAGAGCGCAAGTGAGTGCAGTTGCAATGCCGCATGCCAATGGAATAAATGGTGCCATAATTCCCTCTGAAAAACAATATTTATAATTTGTTAGTGTGATTAGTCCTAAATATAAAAAATATCGCGAAAGTGATATTAGTTTCACCTAAAATTTTAGTCAAGTCTTAATTTGTATTTTTTTTGTTTTAATTGTGTCATATCTATAATTTTTTTATGTTGAGTGCTTGATCTTCATAAGATGATATTTTGTAGTGACTATAGACTATAAATGTTTGCAATGACTTATTCTATGTGGTATTAGAATTGGCTTACCGACTAAACAAGAGAAGATTACATGCAAAGTAAAATAGAGCATATCTATAAACGGTTGGATCGAAAACTCCTAAAACGTTACGGTGTGAGGCTCCGTCAGTCCATGCAAGGGCGGATTCGAGTCCAGGTTGGGACGCTGAAACGCAGTCGGAAAAAGTCGTGGTGGATGAAAAATTTTCTATCTGCCCAGAGCGGCGTTATCCATGTCGAAGCCCGGCCGGAAACAGGATCTGTTATCATTGCATTTGACAGCCAGGAAACTGATTCTCGCAAGCTGTTGGCTGCGGTGTTAGCCCAGGCGGCAGAGCCGGTTACCTGTCCCGATGAACCTGAGGTGATTTCCACTGAACCCGAATGTGAGGTGTGCGGATGCGATGAGGATGCCAATGTGTCGTTTCCCAAAAAGCTGCGTCGGGTGGGATGGCTGTCTGGAATGATGGCCTATGCCTTGGTTAGAACCTGGATATTTCGGCTGCCATTGGCCACCACTCCGTTGAGTTTCATTGGCATGGCCGCCATGGCTGGCACCGTTCCCCTGCTCAAAGAAGCCATTGATGATACGGCTGAAAAAAAGAAGGTGACGGTAAAACCCTTTTTGGCTGCAGGGTCTGTGGCCACAATATTTATGGGAGAGGCGTTTTCCGCGCTTCAGATCCTCTGGATATACAATGTCGCTGAACTGACTGAAGATTATGTGACCCAGCAATCCCGAAAAGCGATTCGTGATATCCTGGAGGTGGCCCCGTCCAATGCGTTTGTTATGAAAGACGGCATAGAGGTGGAAACGCCAGTGGCGGACATTCGTCCCGACGATGTGGTGGCCGTGCATACTGGAGAGAAAATACCTGTGGATGGCACCATCCTGGACGGAGACGCATTGGTGGATGAGGCCACTATCAACGGCCGGTCCGAAGCCGTATTCAAAGAGATTGGGCATGAGGTGTATGCCGGCACATTGATCTCCCAGGGCACCTTGTTTATCCGTACCGTAAAAACTGGGCAGGATACTTATCTTGCGGGTATTATGAGAATGGTGGAAGACTCTCTGGCCAACACCTCTCCTGCGGAGCAAAAGGCGGATCAATTGGCGGCACGACTTATGAAAATTGGTATGGCCGCTACCCTGGCCACTCTGGTCATTACTCTGGATCCCCTGCGGGCACTGACGGTCATGCTGGTCATGTCCTGCCCCTGCGCCACTGTGCTTGCGGCCTCTTCCGCAGTTACCGCAGCTTTGGCCAATGCGGCCAAGCAGTCTATCCTGATCAAAGGCGGGCTGTATCTGGAGGCGGTGGGGAAAACCGACGTCTACTGCTTTGATAAAACCGGAACGTTGACCCAGGATATTCCCCAGATCATGTCTATTGCTGGAAGGTCTCCTGAAATGGATGAGGATACCATCCTGTCTTTGGCCGCTACTGCCGAATCCCATAACCAGCATCCCATGGCCCGCGCCATCCTTGCTGAGGCCGAGGCCCGGGACCTGGATGTTCAGGCCCATGCCATCTGTGAATTCAAAGCGGGGAGGGGGGTTTCATGCGCCATCGGGTGTGAGGAAACCATTCTTGTCGGCAACCGCCAGTTTATGTCAGAAAACGATGTATCGCTGGACGGGTTCAAGGATCAGGCGGCCCAGGAAGCTGCCAAGGGTCGCACGGTGGTGTATGTCGCAAGAAACGGCGCAGCAGTTGGCATAATGGGCGTGGCCAATCCTACCCGCCCCGAAGCGGTCAGGGTATTGGCTGGTTTGCGTGAGGACGGTGTGAAATCGATTCATTTGGTGACCGGAGATACCCCGGAGGTGGCTGCCACCATGATGGATATCTTCCCCTTTGATGATATTAAGGCGCCCTTGCTGCCGGAAGAAAAAGCCGACCGAGTGGATGCGTTGCAAAAATCGCATTCCGTGGTGATGGTGGGAGATGGGGTGAATGATGCTCTGGCCCTGGCACGTGCTGATATTGGTGTGGCTGTGGGGGCTGGCGGGGCAGAAGTCGCCCTTGAAGCGGCAGACATCGCCCTGGCCGATTCCAATCTGGACGGATTGATCAAGGTTAGAAATTTAAGTCATCAGACCATGTCGATCATTGATCAAAACCACTATTTTGCTGTGTCTACGGATTTGATCGGTGCAGCGTTGGGGATGTTTGGTGCCCTTTCTCCGGTCATGGCAGGGATGATTCATATCTTTCATACGGCAGGCATCCTCGTGAATTCCGGGCGATTGCTCTCTTGGGAACCGCCAGCGGCGCCCATGAACCGATGCCGGGACCGCCGTCTCAACTGAAATCAATAACTATTAATGTTCAATGTATAATAAAGATATGACGTGACGGGCGCGCAACATGGAAGAAACAAACGAAACCATATTTAATATGTCGGAGGCATATCGGGTCGATTTTACGGCCTATGCCCCGTTGCATACATTTAAGGGCTGGACCGTGGAGGGCGTGGAGGCGGCCATTGGTATTGATTTTGCGGCCAGGACCATTACATTTGCTCGAGCAAGGGCAAAAACCAAATTTTTTGATACTGGATTTGATGACCGAAACAAGGCGATGCAAGAGTTTATGAAAATTGACGCCTTGCCAGAAGCCAGTATTGAGATGACGGAACTCAAATCCTTTACCCCTGTTGGGAAAAATCAATTCAAGATATCAGTGTTGGCAGTTTTAGAATTTATGGGAGAGCGGCGGCAGCTGCCTATTAATTTCAATGCTGTTTTGACGGATACCGGTGAACTGACCATCCATCTTAACTTTAAATGGTCATTTAAAGCATTTGGGATTAAAGCGCCGCGGTTGCTGTTCTTAACCGTAAGGGATATTGTGGATATCTCCGGGCATGGAACGTTCCTGCCGTCCACCGAATAAATAAATTCTTGTTTATCCATGGTGTATACGGTATGAAATTGTACCATGTCAGGCCTTTTTACGGCCTACAAATCAACTATTTTACGCTGTTTCGTGATTTGATGTACAAAACGATGCAAACCTGGACAGGGGATTACAGAACTAGCTATTTTTTAAGTTTAATACGCAAAAAGACAAGACGCCTATCATTTTGTAATGGCCTGTCAAAAGACCCGGTCAGCCCTTGGCCGTTAGTCATGATATAAATTTCCAGCCTTTCAGGAGGACTTATGGAAGCCAATGAACAACCCGCCCCGGGTCTGATTGATCCGGCGACTGTATCTGCACAAGCGGCACCGGCAGACACCGGTGTTTCGGCGCAAGTGCAGACCCCAGAAGGGAACGCTGCATCAGCCATGGCTGCAGATCAGGGTATCCCAAATCAACCCTCGGCAGAGCAGCCCATTTCAGATCCTGCAGGACCCGCCCAGACCATCGCACAGGACCCGGCCCAACAGGCCCAGGGGCAGGCCTATACTCAGCCCCAACAGTCCCAGATACCCAGTCAGACAGTGGTCACAGACCCAGTCACAGGTCAACTTTATCTTTCAACCCCCCAAGGGTTGGTGCGTCTGGAACCGGTCCAGGGGCTCCCGGCTGGCGGACCACCCCCGCCTCAGTATACGGCGGGGACAGCCCAGCAGCAAACATATTCCCAGGTACCGCCGACAGACGCTCCCAAGGCCGCAGATTATACCCAGATCATAAAATCTGTTGAAGCATTTGCTGAAGGAGATGCCACAGTAGCCGATGTTGTTAAAACGCTTTACACTGAAACCGCCCAGGATGATCAATTTTGGAAAGGTGCTGTGGTGGGTGCTGCGGCCACTGTCTTGCTTACCAGTGACACCATTCGCGGTGCCATGGGTAAAACGTTGACCGGGTTGTTCGGTGCTGTGGCAGGTGCCGGTGCCGCTTCAGCCACTGACAGTGATACAGCCAAGGGGGATGATGCCAAAGATTTTACAAATCAAGATGCCGCTGATCAAGGCGCGGCAGATCGCCCTGACAGGGATACTGAAAAAGAATAGATAACAACATAATTTAAGGAGCAATATCATGCAAACCGAAGCCACCACTTCACAACCCGCGACGCCTCTGCATCAATACAGCACTGCCCAGGCCGTGCCTGTACAGACCATTCAGGCTGTCCCGGCACACACACCATACCCGGCTAAAGCTGCCGCAACCAACACTTCTGCTGTGGCAACCAAGGCCATGAGTGCGGGTATTTTCGGCATGATCGTCGTTTCCACCGGCGCCCTGGGTGCCAATCTCAATCATGTGGGGGCAGGCAACTTGAGCATGGGACAAGCCGTTGGCGACAGCCTGGCCAAAGGGGCCGTGGGCGGCGTGGCTGCGGCGTGTGCCACCGCAGCTTCCGAAAGTCTAACTGACGGTGGCGCTGCTGGTCTGGCCGTGACCCTGGCGGCTGCCACAGGCGTTAGCTATTTGATCAATAAAGCGCTTCTCTAACCGGATAATTCACAAGGAACTAAAGACATGAGTTATTTTTACGATCCCAATACCCATCAAATGTATCAGGCCGTTCAACCCCAGACGCCGGACCAGACCCAGACCTTTGATCAGGTTCAAGATCAGGCTGCGGTATCTGCCCTAGTTCCCCCCCAGGCCTATGCGGCGGTACAGACGCCAGCTCCCGAAGCCCCTGCAACTACAATTCTGGGACTGGATGCCACCTCCGCCACCTTTTGGAAAGGCGCCATCCTAGGGGCTGGCCTGGCCCTCCTTGTTACCAACGAAACTGTCCAGAAAGCCGTGGTGAAGACCGTATCCAAAGGTATGGCCGCAGCATCTTCCGGTATTGCGGAGATCAAGGAAAAATTTGAAGATGCCAAAGCCGAGGTTGAAGCCGAAGCGGCTGGCAAATAAGACGATGTACTGTGTCTAAGGGGTCATGTTTAGGACCTTTTATGATGGATCTTTCATTCAAAATAAGGCAGGCCAAGTCCTTTAGGACTCGGATTCAATATCCGGCCTTGAAACATAAGCCAGGTTGCTGTGCGCATCTTCAGGCACTGCTGGATCCCATGGAGGGAGTGGCAGACGCCAAAGTGCGCCCAGAAACCGGTTCCATCATTCTGGTTCATCCAGACCATCCTGTAGATATTCGTACCATTATCTCCGTAATACAAGACCAGCGCCCGGTCTTGCAACAATTAGCGTTAGACGAACCGCCAAAAACACAAAGTCCTTTGCGTGGGGAAGCATGCCCTGCACAAAGGGACACATCGTTTCATGTCTCCGGCACCACTTTGATTCTTTCTGGTCTTTATATGGGCTGGCTCATGGTTAAACGGGTTCTGGCACCGGTGGCTCCAGCCGCATCGTTGTTGGCCAGGGTGGTCACCATTCCCGGATTGCTGGCCCTTTGGTTGGCCCTTCCGATCCAGCGTCAGGCCATTGAAAATTACAAAACCACTGGCCGTATCGATATGAGCTTTGTTTCGACGGGGTTGCTGGCGGTATCATTGTTCACCGGCAATATCATGACGGCCCTTGCCGTGGCCTGGCTATACAATCTCTCAGGCTGGACCGAATCCAGGATTAAACAGCATACTCGCCGGCTGGTTCGGGATATGCTCACGGGGCAACAGACCCACGCTTGGAAACTGGTAGACGGGATTGAGGTGCAAGTTCGCACAGGGGACCTTGTCCCCGGAGATATCATTGTGTTGGGGAATGGAAACGCCATCCCTGTGGACGGTACGGTGATCCAAGGCGCTGCGCTGGTCAATGAATCAGCTATGACCGGTGAAAGCCTTCCCTTGGAAAAAACTGATCGTCAGACCGTACTTGCCGGCACCTATGTTGAAGATGGCAATATCCACGTCCGTGTGGATAAAACCGGTGAGGATACGCGGATGGCCGCCATCGTACGGCTCATTGAGTCTGCCCAGACCGATCTTGGGGAGCGGGGACGTGCCAGTCTGAAATTTTCTCAAGTCATGGTGCCGGTATCCCTGACGTTGGCAGCCGGTGTATTTTTGATGACGGGCTCTTTGTTTCTGGCCATCACCACCATCATGGTAACCTGCCCCTGTGCCCTGCGCCTGTCCACCTCAGCGGCAGTTTCTTCGGCCATAGGCGCAGCCGCTGCCAAAGGGATTTTGATTAAGGGTGGGTCGCAGGTGGAGATCGCCGGAACGGTGGATACTCTGGTATTGGATAAAACCGGCACGCTGACTGATGCCGTGTCCCATGTGACGGACATCCTGCCCCTGGATCGGCGTTACAAGGAAAATACCATTTTAGGTCTTGCTGCCGCCACGCTTCAGACCTGGAACCATCCGTTGAGCCGGGCCGTGGTTCAGGCAGCCCATGAAAGAAATATTGCGTTACCGCCCTGTGAGGATCGCAATCTGTTTGTGGGGCGTGGTGTGGAAGCGACAATTAAGGGTAAAACCGGTAAAAGGACCATCATCGCTGGATCAAGACAATTCATGGCTGAACGGGGAATGGACCCATCGGACAAGGCCGGCTGCGAGGTAATGCCTGGGACGACCGGGGCACCGGAAAGTGCGGTGTTTGTGGCGACAGAGAGTCACCTGATCGGATGCATTCATGCTGGGCACGTGATCCGGGGGGATGCAAACACCGCCACAATGGAACGGCTTAGAACCCTTGGGGTATCACATATTGCCATGCTTACCGGAGACACCCGGGAAGGTGCGATGTCGTTGGTGACACGTCTTGATTTTGATGAGTCCAAATGGGGGATGAGCCCCGAAGACAAAGCCGCTTGGGTCGATGCCCGGCGTAAAGATTTTCCTGGGGAAGTCATTGCAGTGGTGGGAGACGGCATTAATGATACTCCGGCCTTTTCTAAATCGGATTTAAGTTTTGCCGTGGGCGAGGCTGGTGAAGATTTAACCTTGGCGTATGCGGATATTGTACTTCAGAAGGGGGGAATCGGCGCTGTTGCCGACACGCTTTCCCTGGGGCGTGATACCCTGGCCCGGCTTAAAGAAAGCTATGCCATGGCCGTCGGTCTTAATCTTTTAACGCTGGGCGGTATGATGATAGGTATATTCTCGCCTCTTGTCGGTGCACTTGTCCACAATATGGTTACTTTGGCCGCTGTAAGCAACGCTGTCAGAATTACAATAGATTAGAGCAAAGAAAGAGATGTGCGTAGCTGCTTTGATACACTAAAAAACAATTGGAAGGGCGCATGAGTAAAAACATCATTATTTGTTTGATGAAACGTGGAATAAGCCCGACGAGAAAGGGCAGTGTTTGAGGTGCCCATTCTCAGGCCTGGCTTACACTTCCGCTAGTTGACGAGGCAGCTTCGGAAGCTTAACCATTGACACAGAATTCTGAATAGTTCCTTGATATTGATGCTGGTCTCATCTGCATGACAGAGTCTGGATTCGATTCACCTGGATTTGACTATCGCCTCAAAGGCTTTCAGCTTATGTTATACACATCAAAGGAGTTTATATGGTAAACGTAGAAATTAAATGGAATAATTTTTTTGGGATTAGGATTGATGACCTGCCGGGATTGGGGAAATCGTTGACTCAACAAGGGTGGTCTAATAACAATCCGTTTATTAATTATTCAGATACACATTCGGCGGGTTCATACAATCTGAATATTGTAGATGACCTCCTGCGCTCGGAAAAACATGGCTTTTCTTCTCCTTATCAAATCCTATTCGATTATAGAGGATTGAGTTCTTTTGGTTCTTGGGGAAAAGTTATTGTCAATGGCGAATATAGTTTTCCATTAGAATTAAGCGCGCATAAGAAACGCGCAATAGAAATATTTGAAAGAAAAGGATGGCTGAAGAAAAAGAACAACCCGGCGCCTAGAGTAAAAGCTTTTACGCAAATAGATGGTTTACCACAAATCACAATAGAACAGGCTTGCTACTACGATCAAGTTGGAAGCAACCTAACGATAGATATGCGATTGAGTGAACCTATAATTATTGGCACAAAGAAAATTGAAACATTAAGGCATTGGGATATGGCGCAAGCCAACCTTACTCATCAACTCCCAGATTTTGAATTATCAAAATTTGCTAATACTATTGGTGTTGCCATTGCGCTTACAACAACAGATAGTGTGGGAAAGAAAAGGCTGATTAAAAGATACAGGGGGAAAAAGGTTGCCGTATATAGAGACATGTGGCATTTGCCCTTTTCATTTGCATTGTATTTCGATAAAGAGGCGAATAATAAAAGTGAACTAGATGTAAATGAATTGATTCGCTTTGATTTACCTCATGAGTTTGCAGAAGAAATGGGGCTAGAGCTAAATGATTTTGGGCCAATAAAACCTATTGCATTCTGTAGAGATCTGGCAAGAGGCGGGAAACCTCAATTTTTTTTGGAAATGGAGTCAAAGCTAAGTTTTAAAGAATTGAGTAATAAGGCACATGATAAAACTGGGGAGTATAAAGGTAAGTGCCAATTATTTGATCACCCTCCAACGCAACAGATATCTCCAGAATTGGCTGCAGCGATAATTCTTTTGGATGATGCAAGTGTATAACGAATAAGGATAGATCGTGTGAGGTGCGACCGGCATGGTCATGAACTAGCTGGTGTAAGTCCAGCCATAGCCCTTGAAAGGAGGGAATATGTAGGCA
>PDWJ01004625.1_pt1 | contig 11985 bp, 6 predicted proteins | sample 1430881 | NCBI WGS metagenome assembly PDWJ01 (sample SAMN01162460, study PRJNA174530) | Oral metagenome, whole genome shotgun sequencing project. | biome: Marine environment; feature: Marine mammal; material: Swab sample of the gingival sulcus; isolation source: swab sample of gingival sulcus... | reverse complement strand
AAAATTCCTTGTGCGGTCAGGGCGGCGGCTGCCAAGACGGCAGGATTTTTTTCGCCGCCTTTTTCCGACAAAAAGCGGATAAGTTGTGCGGTAAGTGGGCTAAATGTACTTACATTTTGCAGTTTTTGTAAAAAATTGTTCATTGCTCGCCTCTGGCGGTAAAGATGCTATCCAGTTCTTCAATCATCGCAAAGGGCGGTTTGTCCCAAAAAACGCTCGACTTGCCACGCAAAAACACATACGCCGCACCACCGATATGTTTTTCCCAGCTATACTTTGGAAGCCGAAGCCGTAAATGTCGGTGCAAAGCCAGCAAATAGAGGCTATACTGGACATCGTAGCGGTGGGTGTGAATGGCTTGTATCAGGTTTTCCGCTTCGTAGCTCTTTTTTTCGTAGCCTAAAAAATTGGATTTCCAGTCCGCGATAAAATAGCGACCGTTCAGCTCAAAAACCAAATCAATAAAACCGCGAATCATGCCGTTTACGCTTTGGGGCAAAAGAGCCGGTCGAGGCATGCGATTTGTCGTATTTTGGGTAATAATATCGTCGATTTTTCGCAAATCTGTCTCGTGAATGCCAAGCATAAATTCCATTTCTGTTTTGCATTTTTGCTGCGGTAGTTCTGACAAAATCAGCTTGTCGTCTCCGATTTGAAGCGGCGTTTGCAAAAAATCTTTAAGCCAGTTGTCGAGTATTTCCGTCAGTTCTTCCTGCCCGAAAAGGCGAGCCTGTTTGCGGACAAATGCTTGTCGCCCCGCGTTATCTTTTAAGCAGGCGAGAAAGCCGTCATGCGGCGGGGCTGTATGCTCGCAGGCGAGTTCAAGCAGTTTGTGCAAAAGCGTTCCGCTCTGCGGTCCGGGCGGCAGAGCGTTTAAGCCTTGCGGACTAATTTCGGAAAAAATTGGGATTTCTTCTTCGTCCGCTTCGTTGATTTTTTCTTCTTGGGCGGTGAGGGCAAAGTCTTCTTGCGAGGCAAAAATATTTGTCAGCGAAGAATAGCTGTTGACCTGCCATTTTTTGAAAGAAAAAATCGGGGCGATTTTGGGCGGTTTGAGTGTATCTTTTTCTTTTTTATAAAAGGCAGTCGGGATTTTTTCGGGCGTATCCGCATGCATACCGATTTCTTCAAAGGGCGGTAAAAATCCTGCAAAAAAATAGCCCATGGCGGTTTTGGAAAAATCTTTGTCGGCATGCAAACCGAGCCAAATGGCGTGGCGGCTTCTGGTCATGGCAACATAAAATTTTCGCAAATCTTCATTGCGGCTCTCGGTTTGGGCGATTGCAAGCTGCTCTTCGTTTGCGTCTAAAACAATTTGCGGCTGTCCGTTTTGGTCGTGGTAGCTGCACGGCGGTTTGGGTATTTTTATTTTGCAAACGGGAAACGGATAAAATACGAGCGGAAATTCAAGCCCCTTCGCTTTGTGGACGGTCATAATCGCTATACAGTTACTTTCGCTTGGGAGCCGCAGCTTTGCCGTTTCGCCGAAAATGGTCGGGTCTTCCATGCCTTGCCGAAAAAGGTGGGTGAGCGACACGGTTTTTTGCCTGTCTTTTTCCTGCAACAGTTCACCGAGATGCAGCAAATCGGTCAGATGCCGTTCGCCCGTTTTTTGATTAAGCAACCGTTTTGCGATGCCGTAATCGTGAATAAGTGCGATTATCAGCGGCAAAATTCCCTGTTGCCGGCGGATTTGGCGGTAGTGCGAAAAACGCTCAAGATGTTTTTCCCACTCCGCTTCGTCGTGCAGGTTTTTCTCCTGCTCTTCCAAACCGATACCCAAAAGCGAGGTCGCAAGCGCCTGCCTGCAAAGCGATTCGCCGCCCTGTTCGATAGCCTGCAAAATTATCAGCAAATCGCCGCACACGGGACTTTCAAAAATATACTCCTTTTGCGAAAAATAAACGCCTGCCAGATGAAATTCGTGCAGGGCGGCAATAATAATTTGGGCTTCGGCAGCACTGTTGACCAGTACAACCATATCTTGGTCGCTCAAAGGTCGTGTGCCGTTTTTGCCCGTAAAAACTGCCTTTCCGTCCTGTGCGGCGTGCAAAAGTCGGGCAATTTCGGCAGCACATTTTTTTGCCATTGAGCCTTTGTAGTCGTCTTCGTCTTGCTCCCAAACCGTTATCGGCGGCGGAACTTCGCCGTTATACAAAAACTTTTCCTCAATACCTGCGGCTTGAACGGGCAAAAACTGCAAATCTTCGCCAAAACCGAATGCCCCCGATGCGGCATTGTTTTCGGCGTAAGAAAAAACCGTATTGACGGCTTCTACCGTTTCTTTCGTTGAGCGGTAGTTGGTGTCAAGTGTATAAGTATTTGATTTAAGAGCCTTTTTTGCGTGCAGGTAGGTGAAAATATCCGCCCCCCGAAAGCTGTAAATCGCCTGTTTGGGGTCGCCGATAAAAATAACGCTGCCTTTTCCTTTGGGAACGCTCAGGTTGTAAATCGCATCAAAGATAGCGTATTGTAAAGGGTCGGTATCTTGAAATTCATCAATCAGGGCAACGGGAAATTGCTGTCTGATTGCCGCTGCCAGTTGCTCTGTATTTTCACCTTTTAAGGCGTTGTGCAAATGCAAAAGCAGGTCGTCGTAAGTTAAAACGCCCTGTTTTTCTTTTTCCTGCATGCGGCGATTTCGTATCCATAAAATTGCGTGCGGCAAAAGTTGGGCAGAGCTTAATTCAAGATTTGCCAAATTGGACTCAAGCGTTTCAAAGGCGTCAAAAAAATCTTGCCTTGGCGGCGTGCCGTTTTTCCAGATTTCTTGTAAGCCCTCATATTGAAAACGCCACCATGTTTTAGCCGAAAAATCAATTTGCGGACTCGATAAAAACTCTTCTTCCAGCCAGTTTTGCAGCTTGGTAAAAATGCTGTCTCGCAGGTTTTTTCTCAGATTTGTTTTGTTGTATAGGTTTTCCGCTTCCCAGTTTTCGTATGCGTTTTTTGCTACAGGAAGTATGGTCTTCCAGTGATTTTTGAGCTTTATTCTTTTTTCTTTTGTTTCTTCAACCCATTTTGGTAAAAACTCGCGAGGGTCGTCGCCTTCAGGAATCTGCAGCGTGTGTTTGTCTAAAATCGGGGACAAAAAGTTCGTCAAGCGTTGCGGAGATTGGAAATTGCTTGGCAGCTCGTTTATGACTTCTTCGCTCAGGCGGCTATAAAATATTCGCCAATAGTCCGCTGCCGCGACTTTCGTCCATTTTTGGTCGTCTTCTTGAATGGTAAGGGAAGTTGCTGCAAAGGTATATTTGCGAAGCATTTGCTGACACCAGCCGTGAATGGTGGAAATCGCCGCATCACTCATCAGCTGTTCTGCCAGTTCGAGTTTTCGGGCGTTTGCGGGAAATTCTTTCGGGTCAAATTCGTTTTTCAAGTCTTCAAGCCATTTTTCGCAGGGCTTTTCGGGTGAGCGAAAGCCGTTTTTGGCTTCGACCAGTTTTTTCCGAAGTCTGTCTCGCAGTTCTGCCGTGGCAGCTTTGGTAAAAGTCATAACAAGGATTTGTGGCGGCAGCAGCGGAGTCGTACCGTGTCCGAGAATAAAACGGAGGTACAAAAGCGAGAGCGTGTAGGTTTTTCCCGTGCCTGCACCGGCTTCGATGAGTGAATGTCCGTCAAGCGGCAAGGTGAGCGGATTAAGCGGCTGAATCATTTTTTTCCGTTTCTTCTATAAATTTGGCGTATAATTTTGTTGCGTGGTCGGTAAAATCGGCACTCTGTAAATCCGCAAAAAACGGATAACAGGGGCGTAAAAATTCGGTGTTGCCGCTTTGGACATTAAAGCTATCGTACTTGCCTGCAAGTGTTTGCAAGGTTTTTTCCCGTTTTTCTTTTTTGGCAGCAAGGTATTCTATGCCCATTTCCGCATTGACGGGAAGCGGAAAACGCATTCCCTCGTTTCTCAGTCCTAGCAAGTGCTGAATTGTTTCTATAGCTACATTGCTGTCATTTTGAGCCAAAAACGAAAGCCTGTCGCCCTGCCAGATGACTGCGGTTTCGGTCGGGATTTGGCTGTTTGCCGCCAAATGGCAAATCCACGGCTCAATGAGATGTTTTTTCTTTTTTCCGTCGCCAGCAAGGACAAAAATCTGTCTGCACTCGCCGCTTTCGGATTTTTGCAATGTCAGCGACCCCGAAAAAAGGCTCATATCGTTTGAAACGGCAAAATTACAGTTTTCTTTTACAGGCAAACTCAGTTCTTTACTTTGTTCAAAGAGTTCGCTTGTTGCCTGCAAAATTTTTTGTTGCTGCAATGCTCCCCAGCCTGCAACGGCAAAATCGCCGCTCCCGGCAAGTTTGTCTAATCGTTTTTGCCCCAGTTGTTCAAAATCGTCTTTGTCTTGGGCTTTTTGAAAAACTGTGTCGATTAAATCTTTGATAATTAAATAGCGGTCGAGGTTTTCGAGTTCAAAACATTCCTGCGGCGAAATCAGCGGCTGCTCGTAGATTTTGTGTACGGCAAGGCGGTTTGCGTAAAACACTTGTGCCGGATTTTTGATAAATGCTGCCAGCTCGTAAATGCCGATGGTTTCTTTCGTGTTTTCTTGTGTTAAAACCTGCCGAGTTTTTTGGTTTTCGTTGGCAAGATGGACGCTTCGCCATTTTTCGGCGTAGGTAAAAAGGTCGTTTTCGCCGTGAAAATATCTTTTGCTGTAGGTTTTGACAGGATAAAGCGTTGTTATTTGTTCGGTAAAATTTTCTTCGCTCAAAGCGTTAATCTGGTCTTGGAGTTTGGAAACGACGATTGACGGCGGAATGTCGCTATTGTCGGCAATATTTTTTCCGACCCACGAAATCGACAGGCTTTTTCGGGCGGAAAGCAGGGCTTCCAAAAATAAATAATGTTCGTCGTCGCGACGGGAGCGGTCGCCCGGTCGCGGCATTTCCGTCATCAGGTCGATGGCAGGCGGCGTATTTTTTCTGGGATAGTTCGTGTCGTCCATGCCAAGCAGCCAAATATGGTCAAAGGGAATTGTCCGCATCGGTCGCAGGGTGGCAAAATTGATTGCTCCGGGGAAAAAGTTTTGCAGTCCGCTTCGGCTGTTGATTTTTTCTTCCAAAACGGATTTGACCGTTTCGATTGTAAGTAGGTCTGCAAAACCGCCAAGCTCGCATTCGTCTGTCCAGCTTTCCAAGGCGTTTTGTATGGTTTGTATAATTTGCCTGTCGTATTTGTCTGTTGGTTCAAAAAAATCCGCAAGCATTGCAAGCACAATTTCGCACCATTTTTCGGGTGTGTGTTCGTTTGTCAAAATTTCGCAATATTTTTGCAGTGTTTGCATACATTCTGCGAGCCGCCCTACAAGCTGAGCCTGTAAACCGCTAACAGCACTGTACGGTTCGACCTCTTGCCACGCAGGAGCATCACCTACTGCAAAGCCAAGCAGCATTCTTTCCAGCCCAAATTGCCATGAATTGCGGTCGTCTTCGGGAAGTCCGAGTCGGAGTTTATGCTTTTTGTTAAGTCCCCAGTGAATGTTGCAATGCTCAACCCAAGTTCGCAAAAGCGGCAAATCACTTTCCTGTATGAAAAACTTGGCTTGCAAAGCAGGAATCTGGAGAAAATCCAAAACATCTTCCGCCTCAAAACGGGTAGTTGGCAGCGAAAGAAGCGTAGTGAAAGCATTTTGCAAAAGGCTTGTTTGAACGGAGGGGCGGTCGTTGAGGCGGTAGGGCAAAAATCCCGCTTCGCCTTGGCAAAAACTTCCAAAAACCGCTTCGATATGCGGAGCGTAAACGCCAATATCGGGCATCATAACCAAAACATCGGCAGGATTAAGCGGCTCGTTTCGCTCTTGGGCGGCGGCAAAAAGTGCAACAAGCCTATCGTGCAAAATCTCCACTTCCCGTTGCGGACAGTGGGCAATATGAAAATGCACGCTTCCGTCTGCCGTGATTTGGCGATTTTCTTTTTGGATTTCTTCTTTGCTCCGCAGCTCCAAAATATCGTCTTGCAGGCAGTGCAGGAGGCTGTCGCTACCAAAATTTTCAAAAACATCAACGGAAAAATTGTGGGCAGCAAGTTCGGGGCGGTAGCTTTCTACCCGGTCGATTTCGTCCAGCAGGCGAATGTAATCCCGACCCTGTTTTCCCCACGCCGCCAAAAGAGGATTGCCGTAAATATGCAGGCTGTTTTCATCGCAGTTGTCGGGGATTTTTCTTTTTTGGGTGCGGCGGTAAGCGTTTAAAAACATTTCTCTGCCTTCAACAATGTCGCCCCAGTAGTGGCGACACGGATTGTGAACAAAAAACAGCACCTGCGAAAATTTGGATAGAGCCTGCAAGACTTCTAAAATTTGTGTCGGCAAAGAAGTGATGCCAAAAACCGAGATGCGGCGAGGAATTGTTGTCGGGCGGTGCTGTAAAGAATTGATTGTTTTCAAAAAACGGCGATGAGTAAACGACCGCCCCGACTCATCGGCGATGTCTTTTGTAAGCAGCCGCCACAGTCCGACTTGCCACCGCTGAGACGGCGGAACGGCTTTTTTGCCCAAGCCGTTAAAGCCCCTAAGCTCTTTTTTTCCTTGGCTCCAATCGTTGAGCCAGTCCGCACGGTAGACCTGATATTGGTCAAAGGTATCGGCAATGGTGTAGGCAAATTGCCACAGTTCTAATTGCCGTTTTGTGCGGCGTAAAAATAAAAGCAGGTCTTTTGCCTGCTCGCCCATTTCTTGTAAAAGGCGGTTTTCGTCTTGCAAAAGAGTAAAAATCCGCCAAGCCAGCGGATTTTTGTCATAAGCGGAAATTTTCGGCAAATTCGGCAGTACTGCCCGATACATTTGCCAAACAAAGGCGGACGGCAGCGGCGTTTGTATGCCGGCTGCGATTTTGCTCGTACTGTGATTTGCCAGTGCCAGCCGCAGCCACTGGGCAATACCGTTACTTTGAACAAGAATGATTTCGTCTTCAAGCGGCGTAAGCGGTGTTTTGGTCGTCCAATTTGTAAGCAAATCTCGCAGATTTTCTACGAGATTGCTTTGTATGACCATAAAACCGGACGAAATTTCGTCGTTCATTGTTGCGTATTTTGAGCGTCCGTCGTTTGTTTATTAAGCGGATTTTCCGGTTTTTGTTGTTCGCTTGGTTGCACACTGCAACTTGTCGGGCTTATTCAAGACCGTATTCCGAGTTTCGGGAAAATAAAACGGGCAAGAACAAACCATGCCAGTACAAAACAAAGTAAAAATAAAAGTTTTTTCATAATCGTAAAAAAAATCGTAAGCGTACCGCTGCACGCTTACGATTTCGGTTATCGGTTAGCCCATAATATTGTAGCCGCAGTCCACATAATGCACTTCGCCTGTTACGCCGCTTGCCATATCGGAAAGCAGATAAACGGCGGTTTTGCCGACTTCGGTTTGTAACACATTGCGTTTGAGCGGTGATTTTTCCGCAAAACCGGCAAGCGAAGCCTTGAGTCCCTGCACCGCCGAAGCCGAAAGTGTTTTAATCGGACCGGCACTGATGGCGTTGACGCGAATGCCGCGAGGACCAAATTCTGCCGCCAAATAACGGGTGCTTGCTTCCAAGGCGGCTTTGGCAACGCCCATGACATTATAATTGGTGATGACTTTGGTTGAACCGTGATAGGTCATCGTGCCGATTGCCGCACCGTCTTTGAGTACATTTTCAAAGGCTTTGCACATCGTAACCAGCGAGTAAGCGGAAATGTCCATCGCGGTTTTAAATCCTTCCCGCGAGGTGTCCAAAAACCGTCCCTGCAAATCTTCTTTGTGGGCAAAAGCAACGGCGTGCATCAGCATATCGATTTTGCCCCATTTTTCTTCTACAACGCGTGCGGCATCAATGACTTCTTGGTCGTTTGACAAATCGCATTGAAAAGTAAAATCTGCTCCGATTTCTTCCGCAAGCGGTTTGACCCGTTTTTCCAAAGCCGGATTGAGATAGCTCAGGGCGATTTGTGCATTTTGTTTTTTGAGTTCCTGTACGATTCCCCAAGCGATGCTCCGTTCGTTTGCCACGCCGAAGATAACGGCTTTTTTTCCTGTCAACATACATATTCTCCTTGTTTGTTAAGTTTATTGTTTGATTTCAAGCTCTTTTCCCGTCAGCAGGTGAAAAGCTTCAAAATATTTTTCTTTGGTGCGGTCAATAATTTCCTGCGGCAGCGTTGGCGGTGGCGGACATTTGTCCCACGCCGAGGTGCTAAGCCAGTCCCGTAAAAATTGTTTGTCAAAACTCGGCTGGCTTTTTCCGACCGTGTAGAGATTTTTTTGCCAAAAGCGAGAAGAATCGGGGGTCAGTACTTCGTCAATCAAGGTCAGTTCGTCGTCAATCATGCCAAATTCAAATTTGGTGTCGGCAATGATAATACCTTTTTGTGCGGCAAAATTGCTCGCATTTTCGTAAAGAGAAATGCTAAGCGCCTCGACTTTTTGCGTAAGCCCCGTGCCGATTTTTTCGGCTGCCTGCTTGACGCTGATATTTTCGTCATGTTCGCCGATTTCCGCCTTGGTTGAGGGCGTAAAAAGCGATTTCGGCAGCTTGGCAGATTCGGTTAAATTATCGGGCAGCGTTTTTCCGCACAGTGAGCCTGTTTTTTGATAATCTTTCCAGCCCGAGCCGCTCAAATAGCCACGAACAATACATTCTATCGGCAACGGTTTTGCTTTTTTGACGATAACCGCCCGTCCGTCCAGCATATTTTTGTAGGGTTTGAGCTTGGTCGGCAGCTCGGTTGAATCCGCAACCAAATGATTGGCAACGGTTTTTGCGAACATGTTCATCCAAAAAAGCGTGATTTGGTTCAGCACAACGCCTTTGTACGGAATGGGTTCGTTCATAATGACATCAAAGGCACTCATTCTGTCCGTGGTAACGATGAGCAGGTGTTTTTCGTCAAGCTCGTACATATCGCGGACTTTTCCTTTGGCGACAAGCGGTAATTCGGTAATTGTTGTTTTGGTAACGATTTCCATTTTTTGTCCTTTTTATTTGTGTTGAAGACGGCTTTCGATGCTTCTGGCGTGGGCTTCCAAGGATTCCAATCTGGCAAAAGTCGCAATTTTTTCTCCGAAAATATGCAAAAAATCGGCGCTTACACCAATAAGACTCGTTTTTTTGCAAAATGTCGAAACGCCAAGAGCTGAAGCAAATCGGGCATTTCCCAGTGTCGGCAAAACGTGATTGGGACCTGCAAAATAATCGCCGACCGGTTCGGGTGAAAAATGCCCCAAAAAAACCGCTCCGGCGTTTTTGACCTGCCCGACAAAATCCCACGGATTAGCCAAACACAGTTCCAAATGTTCGGGAGCAAGCAGGTTTGTGAGTTTAAGTCCGTCTTCAATCGTCGGTACTTTGACCAAAAAACCCCAGTCCTGCAAAGATTTTTTTGCCAGTTCCGCCCGCGGCAGGGTTTCAAGTTGGAGTGTTAGTTCTTTTGCTGTTTTGTCCAAAATTTCTTGTGAGTCGGAAATAAGAATACTGCTTGCGTGTGGGTCGTGTTCGGCTTGGGAAAGCAGGTCGGCAGCCAGCCACGACGGACTTGCACTACTATCGGCGATAATGGCAATTTCGCTTGGTCCTGCTAGTATATCAATCCCGACCGTGCCGGAAAGCAGGCGTTTGGCGGTTGCGACAAATAAATTCCCGGGTCCTGCAATAACATCAACAGGCGAAACGGTCTTGGTGCCGTGAGCAAGAGCGGCAATTGCCCACGCTCCGCCCAGTCTGTAAATTTTCGTAATTCCGAGCATTCCTGCGGCTGCTAAAATGTACGGACTGATTTTGCCGTTTTGTTGCGGCGGCGAACAAACGGCGATGTCGTTTACGCCTGCGACCTGTGCAGGAATGGCGGTCATAAGAAGCGAGGAAATAAGTGGAGTCGTGCCGCCTTTTCCGCCCGGAACATACAGCCCGACCCGTTCAACAGGAGTTACAAGTTGACCGAGTACCGTTCCGTTTTTTTGCGTATCAATCCACGAATTTTCTTTTTGGCGAAGATGAAAGCGGCGGATATTGTTTGCCGCTTCGTGTATCGTTTTTAAAAAATCGGGTGAAACGGTTTTTTGGGCGGCGGCAATTTCATCTTTTGAAACGGCAAGCATTGATTTTGAAAAATTGGGGCAGTCAAATTCCCTCGTGTAGGAAACAAGTGCATCGTCGCCCAGTTCTTGTACTTTTTTGATAATTGCCAAAACGCTGCTTTCGATTTGATCGCCGGCATTTGTTGCGCGTTTTGCCAGTTTGTTTTTGAATTCTAAAGCAAGTTCTGCACTGTTGCAAAAAAGAAAATTGCCAAGCATTTTTGTCCTGATTGGGGAGTTGCGGTTTGTTCTTTCCTTGATTAAAGAAAAATTTGCCGAAAGGCAGCCATTTTGTAAGCAAAATAAATACGATTCATACTTAAAGATGTCAAACGTAAAAACATACGAAACACACCGAATTGTCAAAAACGCCTCGATTATGGCGGCAGCTACTTTTTTAAGCCGCATTCTCGGATTTGTCAGAGATGCGGTGGTTGCTTTTGCTCTTGGAGCAGGGCCGCTTGCCGATGCATTTTTTGTGGCGTTTCGTTTGCCAAATCTCTTTCGTCGTTTGTTTGCCGAAGGGTCGCTGACACTTGCATTCATTCCCGTTTATACGCAGGTTTTGCAAGAAAACGGCTCGAAATCCGCTGCTACGCTTGCCCGTTCGGTTTTGGTGTGGCTTTTGCTGATTTTGTTGCCGCTGGTTGTGCTTGTTTGTATTTTTGCCCGTCCGGTAACGCTTTTGATTGCACCGGGTTTTGCCGCTCACCCTGAGGCGTTTATTGCCGCCCAAAATTTGGTTCGGATTTGTTTTCCCTATATTTTCTTTTTGTCGGGAGTTGCGTTGTGTATGGGGATTTTAAATTCGCATAATCGTTTTTTTGCCCCTGCTTTTTCGCCGTGCCTGCTCAATCTTTGTATGATTGGCGGAGCGTTGCTGGCGGTGTGGGGCGAATTTTCCGTTGCGTATTCGCTGGCGTGGTCGGTGGTGCTGGCCGGTTTTTTGCAGTGGATAATGCAGCAGCCGTCTTTGCGGCAAATCGGTTTTCGCTGGCGTGGAGCGGTCGAGTTAAAAAGCGTTGGCGTGCGGAAAATCGGGGCGTTGATGACCCCGACGATTTTTGGGGCGGCGGTTTATCAGATAACGATTTTGGTCGGTACGATTTTGGCGTCGTTTTTGCCACAGGGAAGTATTTCGTATCTGTATTATGCCGACAGGCTGGTGCAGTTTCCGCTTGGAATTTTCGGCGTGGCAATCAGTGCCGCTGCCTTGCCGTCGCTTGCAACGCTTGCGGTTTCCAAGCGACAGGACGATTTTGCCGCGACCTTAAACGACAGTTTGTGCCTGACGCTTTTTATTGCTCTTCCTGCGGCAGGCGGCTTGATGGGGCTTGCCGAGCCGTGCATTGATTTGCTTTTCGGACGGGGAGCGTTCGGGGAGCAGGCAGTGCGACAAACGGCTTTTGCTCTGGTCGCGTATGCTGTGGGGTTGCCCGTGTTTTCGTGTTTGCGAACGGTGCTGTCGGCGTTTTATGCCCTCAAAGATACCAAAACGCCCGTGATGATTGCGGCTTTTTGTCTGGTCGTGCATATCGCTTTGAGCGTGGTGTTGATGCAGATTTTGGCTCATACGGGGCTTGCTCTGGCGACAACGCTTTCGTCCGCGTTAAATGTATTGTTGCTGGTCTTTTTTCTTCGCCGTCGCGTGCCGCGTGTTTTTGCTTTTCCTCGGCGGCTTTTTGTCTATGCGGTTTTGAGCGTTTTGATTTTTGCCGTGTGTTTTTTCTTGCAGGATTTTGGGCGTTTAAGTCTGCTATCTATTCCTGTTTTGGCGATTTTGTATTTTGTTTTGACGCTTTATGGTGGCTGTAGCGATGCGTTACTTTTGTGGCGACCGATTGCTCGGCGGCTTTTTGGGAAAAAAGCGTGAAAACGGCATTTCCTCGCGGACTTGTGCAGCCTGAAGACGGTTTTCGTTTTGCCGTGGATTCGC
>PDWJ01004624.1_pt1 | contig 11985 bp, 8 predicted proteins | sample 1430881 | NCBI WGS metagenome assembly PDWJ01 (sample SAMN01162460, study PRJNA174530) | Oral metagenome, whole genome shotgun sequencing project. | biome: Marine environment; feature: Marine mammal; material: Swab sample of the gingival sulcus; isolation source: swab sample of gingival sulcus... | reverse complement strand
TTTCGTTTTTTTAAGTTTCCCTCGCACAACTAGTGCTTTATTAATATATAATATTTTTCGCCTTTGGTCAACTGTTTTTTTGCTTTTTTTAGAGATTTTTTATTATTATAGGATTCAAAAAACCCTCTAGTCGTTTATATATAAACGTTTAGGGGGTTTTAAGGATTTTCACAAACATATATCAACCATTTAAACTACACTATTCTAATTCATTTATCCCCTTGGTAGTCCTTTGCGCATCTAACCCATTGATTGAATAAATTATTGCAGTTTTAGCATCCTCATTATAACCATAACTATAAGATGTAACATTATGATTAGGTACGCTATTTATAAACTCAATAATCTCATTCTTAACAGATTGACTATCAGTAAGATTATTGATTCTAATTACATCTGGGAATTTCCCCTTAGAATAGTACTGACTTAATAAAGTGTTAAGTGTATCAACATTTGTTATTGTCTTCCCAGAAACATTTAAATAATCATAACCATAACCATTTGAAGAAATATTGACGTTATAGTTATAAAAATTATTAAACTTTGTTGAATCATACTCATGCGAAGCTATCCTAGTATTATCATATATCTCCTTAGGAACAAGTAAATACTCATTAAACACACCTTGTATATTATCATCGTAGGTTTTGTCAGCAGAAAATGATGAATCATTCCAAGTGGCATCAAGCATATACCATTTGCCATCGACTTTCACAACATTCCATGCGTGAGCACCATCTGGCTTCACAACACCATTTTCTTTTGTGTTGCCTGTATCTACAAGCGCTTTAATATTTGCCTGCTTTGCTACGAGTTCAAAAGCTTTGGAGTAAGAGCCGCAAACTCCACTACCTTCCACAAGTACTCCATAAGCTGTTCTTTTCGTAGTTTTCTTAATCCCGTTAGAAGCTACAGCGTGATCATACTTAGAATTATTTATTAAGTAATTATTAATAGAATAAATATCCCTTGTCCTAGGATTACTTGGATTTATATTGTAGAGATCAAAAATCCTGTCTACTTTTTCCATCATTTGCAGTTGCATGTTCCTGCGTTGATTATTATCGTTAATCAAGTAATCAAACTTTATGTATGCTTTATGTTGGTTTTGGTGATAAACAGTATATGTAACACTACACATTTCTATATTAAAAGGATTATTTAAGTTAGCCTGATTAACAGCGGACTTGAGTCTCTTCCACGCATCTTGATTTCCATAATACAATCTAGATATAAAGTCTTTATCACTACTTGGTAGATATATTTTTTCTTCACCTAAAATCATCCCTTTTGCTATCGTGTAAACCAAGTTGCCATATTTACCTTTATCTGAGTTTGGATCATTATATTTAGGAAACTCTATCTTTGGTAGAATTCTTTTCGTTAGAACTCTTATATATTTGTATTTTCCTACAACAGTTGATTTAGAGAATACGTACCCGTATTTCCCGCGCGTCTTTATCTTATACCAGTAATTTCCAGATGAATCCTTCTTATAACCTACTATTTTATAGTAATAATTATTAGAAATATTTGACAAAAAGTCTCCACCAGGTGTTTTTCTAACTTTTGTAAATTTATTTTTCGAAACCAAATACTCCATTTTATCTGTAGTATTACCAGAAAAAATATACGCATAGCTTCCATCATAATATATCTTTAACCAAAGATCTCCATTAGAATCCTTTCGGTTACTATAAACGGTTTTAATGGTTTTTTTTGGCAACGATCCGATTACTGTTCCAGATGGTGAAGTTCTTACATTAGTTGTTGATATAACTCTTACAAGGTATTTGAGATTTGAAGTGGTGCTATTTGCGTATACATATCTATATGTTCCACCATACCATACCTTGAGCCACATTTTTCCGTCATTATCATATCTTTGCCCATAGACAGTTTTAACAGTGTTTTTATTGATAACACCTACTTTAGTACCCCATGGCGACTTTCTAACATTAAGATTATACTTGGCTCTGACATAATATTTCAATTGGTCAGTAGTATACGGAGAGTATATGTATGCATATCTTCCATTAAACCATATTTTAAGCCATAGTGAACCACTGCTTGACCTTGACTGACCATATACTGTCTTAATCTTATTCTTAGCAATGGTACCAATCTTATTACCACCAGCGCTATCTCTAACACTCATTGAGGTCTTAATTCTAACGTAATACTTTAGTTTAGCAGTCGATTTACTATCTTCAATATAACCATACCTATTAGAATACCAAATTTTTAGCCATAACTTTCCACCACTGCTAACAGTTTGACCATAGACAGTTTTAATAGTGTTCTTTTGTATATTACCAATTATCGTTCCTGATGGATTCATTCTTACCGATACATCCGAAGTCAGTCTAACATTATATCGGAGCGACTTAGTAGTATATCCGGCGTGTATATATCCGTTTTGTCCATTATATGATATCTGATACCATAGTTTATTATTTGAGTCATAGTGAGTTCCATAAACAGTGGTTATGAAATTCCTCTTAAGATACCCTATCTTATTTCCCCAAACAGAGTCTCTAACCGATAGACTATTTGATGCAGTTATTCTGACATCAAAAGTATCATCGGCAAAAGTAAAGCTAGGCATTAAACTAACAAACAAAAGTACAACCAATAATAAAGAAACGATTTTTCTCATATAAAACCCCTTATAGAATATGTTTCTTTTATGATAACATTAACAGCATGTATAACACAATATTTTTTTAATAATTTGTAAATATTTGCTTAAAAATAAAAACTTAGCATTTAGCTAAGTTTCTATGATAAGTCAAGGAGTTCTCTATACTCTTGACCCTCTTTACTTATTATAAGTTTTCTTTCCATTATATTGTCGCCTAATAATGCGTTAAAATAATAGTTGCTTTCTGCACCGTCCTCATACGTCACTTGAATAAGCCTTCGCGTTTCAGGATTCATTGTAGTATTCCACATCATTTCTGGCTCATTTTCACCAAGTCCTTTTGATCTGTGTATAGTTACCTTTTTCCCTTCTAAACGTTTGAGTATGCTCTTCTTATCAATATCATCATATGCAAAATAACTCTTATTATCGGCTACAATTTCATAAAGTGGTGATTCAACAATATAAATCTTACCAGCCTTAAGAAGCGATGGTGCGAGAGTATAGAACATTGTAAGTATAAGAGTTCTAATCTGAAACCCATCTACATCAGCATCAGTAGTTATAATTATTTTGTCATATTTTAAATCTTTTATATCAAATGTATCAATATTCCTATGCTTTGAATTTATCTCTATACCTGTTCCAATGACCTTCATAAGATCCATTATAATATCATTTTTTAGTATCTTACTGTAGTCTGACTTAAGGGTATTAAGAATCTTACCTCTTACAGGTATTAGCGCCTGAAAAGAAGCATCTCTTGAAAGCTTACACGCACCAAGTGCAGAGTCCCCCTCAACAATGAAAAGTTCTCTTTTACTCGGATCCTTCTCTCTACAGTCTACAAATTTTGCGACCTTGTTTGTCAAATCCATCTTTTTAGATAGTTTCTTCTTTGAAGTAATCCTAGCTAAATCCGCTTTCTCTCTGCTTCGCTTATTTATAAGAATCCTATCTATTATTTTTTCAGTTACCTTCTCATCCTCAAGAAATATAACTTCTAAATTCTTTCTAATTACATCAGTTAAGAATTTCTTTATAAAAGTATTGTTAATGCTCTTCTTAGTCTGATTTTCATAAGAAGTAATCGTAGAAAAAGAACTTGATATATAAATAAGACTGTCTTCGACATCAACAAAATTTATCATCTTCTCATTCTTTTTATATTTATTGTATTTTTTTATAAACTTATCTATTTCGTATATAAAGGCTGTCTTAACTGCAGCATCTGGGGAACCCCCATGAGTAAGCGCACTAGAATTATGAAAATACTTTAGAGCGTTGTTTTCATTATTGAAAGTAAATGCAATTTCACATCTAACCTTGTAATCATCTCTATCATCTCTGTCCCTACCGCTACCTTCATCATTAATAGTATATATAGGAGTAAACTCTTTACCATTAGATATTTCTTTTAAATAATCCTTTATTCCATCTTTATAGTTAAAAGTATATGTACTGTTGTCAAGCTCATACTTAAAGTTAAAGGTAACATTACTATTTACAATAGCTTGTTCTTTCATAACATTAAGAAAATAACTTTTCTCAATTTCAATGTCAGTAAAAACATCTAAGTCAGGCTTCCAGTGTATTTTAGTTCCAGTCCCCTTAACATTCTCTTCCTTTATTTTAAGCCCGCCTACATTCTTACCTTTTTTAAATTTTAAATTATAAAGCTTACCATCTCGTTTTATTTCAGCATTCATGTACTCTGAACTATATTGGGTAGCACAAAGTCCTAAACCATTAAGACCCAAAGAGAACTCATAATTGTCAGAATTGTTGTTATCATATTTACCCCCTGCATATAGCTCAGTAAAAAGTAACTCCCAATTATATTTTTTCTCTTTTTCATTATAAGAAACAGGTATACCTCTAGCAAAATCTTCTATAGTTATAGAAAAATCAGCATGGTAGGTAACATTAATTTTATTACCCCTGCCTTCTCTAGCTTCATCTATTGAATTGGATAATATCTCAAAGAAAGAATGCTTACAACCTTCAAGGCCATCTGAACCGAATATAACAGAAGGTCTTTTTCTTACCCTGTCAGCACCTTTCAGCGATTTAATTATTTCCTTGCTCGTCTGTTTTTTTGTCATTTTTCCCCTTAACGTTTAGAATTACTTTAACTCCTCTTTGAACTTTAGTTCCTGCTTTAGGAAATTGCTCATACACTATCTGATTTGGAACACCTTTTTTATAGTTATTTAGATAGTAAGTAAGACCGATATCAGTCAAATATTTCGAAGCTTTATCTGTTGACATAGTAACTAAGTCAGGTATTTCAACTAACTTATCTTCACTAACTTCACCCTTTTTAAAGCCTAAATACTTAAAAGCATCAACTATAATATCTCTAGCAATAGGTCCACCAACAGATGAACCAGCACCTTTACCAGAAGGTATGTCTGCTACTACTAGTAAAGAATATCTAGGGTTATCAACTGGAGCTACTAAAAAGTAAGATACAGTTACACCAACACCATACTCACCATTTTTAAGCTGAATAGATGTACCAGTTTTCGCACCTACCTTAATACCATTAAAACCGCCTTCAACTTTAGCGGTACCAACTCTAGCAGTTGACGCCATTATTTCCAAAATAGTGTCAGCTGTCTTCTTGCTTACAACTCTTCTAATCACTTCTTTTTTGCTTGTGAATATTACGTTACTATTTTTATCGGTAATCTTTTTTATAATATGAGGCTTTATTAGTTCACCATTATTTGCCAAAGCATTTACTGCGGTAAGCATTTGAAGTGGTGTTACTGTATAAGTATGCCCATAAGTCATAGTAGACGTTTCTATTCTATGAACTTTTGATTCGTCTAGGAATAGTGGGAACTCTTCACTAGGTAAATCTATACCAAGCCTATAAGTCAAGTTGAACGCTCTCATATATTTGTACAGCAAGGATTTACCAATGACATTACCCATCTTCATCAACGCTACGTTACAGCTGTTATTAATCGCTTGCTCAACAGTTTGATTACCATGTGGCACATCTTTACTCCAACAATACAGTTTTATATCATCCTCAAATTCAACATATGTCTTATCCGCTTTAAAAACTGTATCTTTAGTAAATAAACCCTCTTCAAGTCCAGCTGCTACAGTTATTAATTTACCTACACTACCAGGTTCATATGTCCACGAATTAGCAAAGTTCCTTTTTCTTTCAACTAAAAGTCTTCGCTTTTTTTTATCATCTAATTCTTGTATTTCAGGTTTATCCTCGTCTACTAGTTTAGAATTATCATTTAGATTAAAGCTAGGATAAGATCCCATGGCAATAACTTCACCAGTTTTTGATTCCATCAAAATTGCAGTCGCTCTAGTGGCTGCTGTTTCTTCAACACCCTTTTTAAGCGCCTCTTCCATATAGAGCTGCATTACATCATCTATTGTGAGTACAATATCATAACCATCTTTTGGTTCATATTTTTTTACTCTCTCAAACGCTAACTCTGAACCAAGCCTATCGGTTTTTGACACTATCCTTCCGTTTACACCAGCAAGTTCTCTATTCATGCTGAGTTCAATTCCACCTTTACCATTACCTTCTTTATCTACCCAACCTAAAAGTGATGAAGCTAATACATCAAAGGTGTAATGTCTTTTCGTATCAGGATATATGGCAAGCCATCCTATATTTAAACTTTTAATCTTTTCAATTTTTTCTTTAGGTATATGATAAGCTAACTCCATAATAAAGTCTTTATTCGCATAAATCTTTTTATTTAGTGTTTTTACATCAATTTCAACTATGTTATTAAGCTTCTGAACTTCTAGCGCTACTTTTTTTCTACCTTTTGAAGTTCCAATAAATGGAGCTAGATCAAGGCGTCTAACCCAAATAGAGTAGACAACTTCATTACTGGCCAAAAGGTTCATATTTCTATCATAAATCATTCCCCTCTTTGGTTTCCTGTAAATATCTTGTATACTCAAGTTCTCAGCTATTCTCTTATACTCCTTATGATTAATAACTTGAAGCATCAGAGCTCTAAGTAAAATAATCAAAAAAACAAGACATATTAAGCCTAAAGCAAAATATATCTTTCTATCTACTCGTTTAATGTTTTTCATAATCTTCCTCAATTATTATTTGCTGTAATTGTACTAGGCTTATTATTTACTATAACACTAGCTACACCATCTTTCAACGTATATTTTTTATTTGCTGTAATTGTTGTAACCTGTCCTGCCTTCGCAACCTTAAAACCTAGCTCTTTTATAGCGATGTTTTTGATTATACCACTTTGAGTTTTTTTGTCTATTTCAGCCTTTAATTTCTCTATATCTCTATTTAGCTCGGTAATTCTAGCATTTAGGCTGTTGTTTTCGTACTTCATTGTGTTAATCTTAATATAACCGCTAACAATGTTTGCAACTATAGCAACAATCACTATAACAATTGCAAGACCTAAAAATACTTCCTTTATCTGTCCTCTTTCTGCTTTTTTTCGCATTTTTTTCTCAGATAAAGCTCTTTTCTTTTCAATATTTTCATTGTATTGTTCATCAAATTTTTCAAAATTTAATCCCATTTTTTCACCGCTTTTCTATTATTCTTAACTTAGCCGACCTGCTCCTTGAATTAACCTCTAACTCCTCATCACTAGCGACTATTGGTTTTCTAGTTACTATCTTTACCTCGCTTTTTTTATCACAAGTACATATCGGGTACTCGGGAGGACAAATGCAATCGCTAGCCATCTTCTTGTAAGAATCCTTTACTATCCTATCTTCTAAAGAATGAAATGATATTACCAACAATCTTCCTTCATCATTCAATCTTCCAACTATTTTTTCTATCGTTCCTTCTATTATATTTAACTCATCATTAACTTCTATTCTCAACGCTTGGAATGTTCTTCTAGCTGGATGCTTCTTATCCCTTGCTGCAGCTGGTACAGCCGCTTTAATAGCATCTACTAGATCTTGTGTAGTTTTAAGTGGTCTCCTATCTACAATAAACTGAGCTATTCTAGCCGCCCACTTTTCTTCTCCATACTCCCTAATGATTCTAGTCAAATCTTCTTCAGAGTAATTATTTACTACAAACTGTGCATCCTTTTTTTGACTTTGATCCATTCTCATATCGAGAACAGAATTAGAATGAAAACTAAAACCTCTATCTGGATTGTCCAATTGATAGCTAGAAACACCTAAATCTATAAGTGCACCATCGATTTTCTTTATTTCTAACTCGTCTAGCACGACTTCAAAATCCTTAAAGTTTGCTTTTGCGAGTATGAAGTTTGGAGAAATCTCTTTTAGCCTCACCAAACTACTGTTTAAAGCTTCTTCATCTCTATCAATTCCTATAAGTAATCCGTTATCTATGCGTTTTAATATTTCAGAGGAATGTCCGGCACCACCTACAGTTAAATCTAGATAGACTCCATCGCTTTTTATATTCAGTTCATCTATACATTCGTTAAGCAAAACGCTTTTATGATTATAATCCATTTTTATCTCTTTCATTTAGCCTTGCGTTTTGTTCTTCCCTACTATAGTTGTTATCAATGTATAATTGCTTAAGTCTGTCTTCATCCCATATCTCAAAGTGCTTGAACTTACCTAGTAGTATGACTTCTTCTTTAAGGCCATAAACTTCTCTTAAATTCTGTGGGATAAGAATTCTATTTTGCGAGTCAATAGATACTGTTACAGTATGCTCAGCTATATCGTTTAAAAACGCTTGAAAACCAGGATCATACTCTTGGTTACCATAAAGCTTTTCTATCATTTCATCAAATTGTTCTAACGTATATACTCTTAGCGCATCTTTCATTGTATTAGAAATTGTAAGCACAACTTCATCAGCTAGTAGTTTTCTAAACCTAGCTGGTATACTTACTCTTCCTTTTTTATCTACGCTATGCGTATATCTTCCAGTAAACATCGAACTCATATTAACCCACTTTTATTTACTTTATATGGTCTTATCCACCACTTCTCCCCACTTTTATTTTATTTTACCATAAAAAAAAAACCATTCAAGGTTTTTTTTTAAAAATATTAAGAAATTTTATTTTTTCTATAATTATAGTAATAAAGCGCTGCGCAGACAGCTATAATTAGAATACTGATTAGCTGAGCAACCCTTATCGGACCTAACATCAAACTATCAGTTCTCATGCCCTCAATGAAGAACCTTCCTATAGAATATAGTATTCCATAAGTGAATATTAGCTGTCCGTTGAACTTTTTCTTGCTATATAAATATGTTAATAAAATGAAGATTGAAAAGTCCCATATTGATTCGTATAAGAACGTTGGATGAACTTTAATGCCATCTACAACTATTGCCCACGGAAGATCAGTTGGACCTCCATGAGCTTCACCATTCATGAAATTACCCCATCTTCCTATCGCCTGAGCCAGTACCAATCCTGGCGCAACCATGTCAGCTAATTCTAAGAAGTTTATCTTTCTTATCTTACAAAATATATAACCACTTATAAGTCCTGCTATAACACCACCATGAATCGCAAGACCTCCACCTCTAATATTAATAATCTTATAGAAATCCCATCCAAAGTTATCCCATTCAAATATTACATAATATAATCTCGCTCCCACAAGTCCAGATGGAACTACAGTTAAAAGCAGATCGTATATCATATCCTTTTCATATCCCTTTTTCTTGGCATAGTCCATTACTATATAGCTTGCTATAAGCACTCCTGTTGCCATCAGTATTCCATACCAACGAACCTCTATACCAAATATATTGAAAGCTACTGGATTCATTATTCCTTTCCTCCTATAACCGAAAATACCTTTTGACCATCAAAACTTATTTTATAGTCATTTATATCAATAGAGTTTACAATAGATTGATAATCTAAATGACTTACATCAAATCTATCTAAATGTAAGAACGTAAACGCAGTCGCGTTAACAGAATTAAATGAAGATAAAAACCTTCCAAGCATTTTTCTTTTTGACCTTACTACATCTTTACTATTTACTCCATTCTTTTTAAACTTCTCTATTGCCTCGTCTATTCTTTCTCTAAACTTAAATGAATTATTACTTTCTCCATCAAAGCTTATATTGCTGAAGTTTTCTCCTATATTGTACCTAACATTAAAATCTATAAACAAACCATCGCTATAAGCTTTTTTATAAAAACTACTACTTTGACCAAACAATACATCTAGCACTATATCATAAGCTACTTTTCTTCTAAACATATCCTCATTACTATCTAAGTCTAGCTTAATGATGTAAGAATAAGACTCAAGCACATCTTTTTCTTCAAATATTACTTCATCTGCATCACTTGCCTTCTCAAAGTCAAATATTACCTTTGGCGTATTTTTCTTTTGATGATAGAACTCCGGCAACCTATCAATCATATTAACTACTTCATCTTCTGTAAAATCACCAACAATTAGCAATGACATATTTGATGGCGTATAGAAGTTATCCATAATTTCGTCAAGCGTATTTATGTTGACATCTTTTATACTCTCTTTTGTCCCAGCAATATCTCTACCTATAGGATGAACAGGGTAAAGTTTACTTATGGCATTATAGTAAGTCTTATAAGTTACATTATCAAGGTACATATCTATTTCTCTTGCAATTATATTCTCTTCTTTTCTTATGCCCTCTTCAGTATACTTTCGTTGTGACGGTATCATAAGTAAAAGATCGAGACACTTATCAAAGTTCTTAAGAGTCTTAAAATAGAAACATGTATTTATACTGCTTGTGAATGCGTTTACATCAGCTCCATACTCACTCATTCTCTCAAATATATTTATATCTTTATTCTCAAATAGTTTATGCTCAAGAAAATGTGCAGACCCATCTGGATGACTTATTCTTTTCCCATTAGAGTCAATAAAGTTTGTACACATACTTCCAAAATTACAATTTATGTATGCTCCCCTTGTAAAGAAACCCGCTTTAGGAATAAAAATTACCCTAAATCCAGAATCAAAATTATATTCCGTATAACCTTCTTTTAAGACCTTATCATAATAGCTATTTTTTTTCATAGGCCTCTCCTTCTAAATAAAACTCAGTATTTTTGTGCATTTTCTTAGCAACTTTTATAATGTCATCGCTTGTAACCTTCATAACTTTTTCTATCCTATCCCCTATATTATCTGTAATATCAAAAAGATCTTTTAAGAAAACATAATCTATGCTCTGAAGTTGCGCATCTTCCAAACTCTTAAGACTATTAATAAACTGAATCTTCGCATTATTTAAAACTTTCTCATCAATAATGTATTCTTCTATATTATCTATTATTCTATCAACTTCTCTAGAGACTAAATCATAGTTTTTAGCCTCCATACCTAGATTTAAGAACATCATATTTCTAAACTTATCAAAAATCGTATATATGTAATAGCATAGATTTAGATTCTCTCTTATCTCATTAAATAATATAGAATTAGAACCACCACCAATTGTTGTACATAAAAGTGCAGCTGCATATTTGTCCATAGAGTTGAAATCAATATCAAAATAATAGGCTCTTGTAAATATACTCTGATTATTTCTGTTTTTCTCAGAAAACTTCTCAAAATTTCTTCTATCTATATTAGTGATATGATTGTTAATTAAGCTCTTCCTTTTATCTACAGAATCATTGCCATAGCCACCATTATAATAAATGTATGTCTCTGAATTTAGTAAGATGTTATAATAAAAATCAACAAGCTCTTCATTGGTTGCCTTTTTAGCAGCTCTTTTAGAACCATATTTGTATACTCCAAGACTATTCTCACCATACACACATTCAACGAGCCTTCTATGTGCGTATCCAGAAACATTTTTTTCTAAACTCTTGAACTCTAGTATCAAGTTCTGTTTTTCATTATCAAATATTTTTTGATTGAATAATCCATTCTCTATATCAGGATTATAAAGTATTTCGTTAAAAAACTTCTCAGCTTCGTTTGCAAGATCAATATTATCGTTTATATAAAGATTGCTTGGGAAAACCATCTTTGCTTCAAAAATTAACTTATCTGCATATTTATTCATATCAAAATACAAGACAGAACCATATAGTTCTTCCTGTTTTATATTAATCTCTTCTATTGTCTTATAATTCTTGGAACCATTAACTAGCACTTCTGATAAAATGCTTCCTAAAACTGCATTTTTTTCAGATAAAGGTAAAACAAAGTACTTTGCTATAATATTTGTCTTGAACTTAGTTCCATGCATAACCCTTTTAATAACACTCTTCTCCACTGTTTCCTCCTCGCAATTAAATATTATAACACTTTTTGAGTGTTGATTAAACAATAATATTGATATATAATCATTTATTAGAGGAGTTAAAGATGAAATTA
>PDWJ01004623.1_pt1 | contig 11986 bp, 11 predicted proteins | sample 1430881 | NCBI WGS metagenome assembly PDWJ01 (sample SAMN01162460, study PRJNA174530) | Oral metagenome, whole genome shotgun sequencing project. | biome: Marine environment; feature: Marine mammal; material: Swab sample of the gingival sulcus; isolation source: swab sample of gingival sulcus... | reverse complement strand
ATAAAAATGAAGATGAATATCATAGATTTATCCTTTACTAATGAACCGGCATTTTGTAAAAGCGTTGACCTTTCAGCCGGCACTGATGGATAATAATACCATGGATGAAACACGACGGTTTTATGAGGCTGGCTGGACCTATGTGGAAACCATTATTGTTGTTACCATTATTGTCATACTGACCAGTGCTGTGGGCCTGACGGGTATGCGGTATGTGGAAAAGGCCCGTGTTTCTACAACAGCCAATGAAATTGCTGTGCTCAGTCTGGCTCTGGACAGTTATTATCTGGACTGCGGAAGCTATCCAACCGAAGAGCAGTCTCTGGAAGCTCTGTGGAGTGTTCCGGTTATTTCACCAGTACCCTCCAAATGGGACGGCCCTTATATTACCAAAAAAGATTTTACCGATCCCTGGGGAAACGCATATCACTACCGCATTCCCGGCCCTAATGGGCTTTCCTATGAAATTTTTTCATTTGGCAGTGACGGTCAGGAAGGGGGCGAAGGAACCGATGCAGATATTTTCTCATGGGAAGAATGAGCAAGGTTTTTCAACCCTCGATTCTCTTATAGCCATTCTGGTTCTGGGTTTGGCTCTTGGGGGTGTGTATCCATTAATTGCTTCTTTAACTCAATCCATGGAAAAGTCGGAAAAAGCCATTATGGTTAGCATGAAAATACAGACAGCACGGTACGGGCAGAGCTGGGTGTATGGCAGAGAAAACAAAAAACAGTGAGCATGGCTTTTCCTATATGGATGCTTTGGTAGCGTTTATCCTGACGGGTTTAATGCTGGCATCGCTCATTCCTTTTTTTACCATGAGTTTTCAAATTCTTCCGGGTACATGGAAACTGCAGCATACAAACCATACCCTCATTCTTTTTTTCCGTGATTTACACAAAGAATGTTCCCGGGTGGATTTTCCCTGGTGGTCTTCTGGTGAAAGCGTAGAGAATAAAGAAGGGCAAATACGGCTGCCTGTGTTTGAAGGACAAACACTGTTATACCGGGAAGGGCCTTTCTGGTATATACGGTCGGATGAAAATTTGCGCCGTTATCGTCTAGGAGAAACAGTCAGCATTTCTTTACAATATTCTGAATCAGGCTATCCTGTCGGCCTTGTCTGTAAACTGGATGATGCTGAATACACTGTGTATTTTGCCTGCCGGGTACTGGAGAATGCCGGACTATGAGATCGGGTTATGCTACATTGTTTTCCCTTCTTATTCTGGGTGTTATTACGGTGCTGAGCAGTGGACTGGTAAACGCCTCTATTTCTCTTAATAAGCAGATTGAAAAACAGAATGCGGAAGAAAAAGCACAGGCCGAATTACTTAATATTATGGACAAGGTTCTCGAAGCTCTTGTGAACGATGAGACACCGAATACAGACTCTTCCTCCGATGAAGTCTGGTCTGTTGTAAAAAGCCTTTCCAATTCCACTTATGAAGTATCTCTGAAAGATATTTCCTCGGCGGTTAATATTAACACTATCAGCAAAAAATATCTGTCCCAAATGGAAATGGCATCCCGTTTTTCGTCGGTCACTTCTGCGGAAAATATCAGTACTTTTCTTGCCGATAAAGGCCCTTTTGCCCAGCTTGATGATGCATCTGATTTTCTTGCTTCAGGGTATGAAGACTTTTTTACGGTCTATGGATATTGGAATCCATATATCTGCGGAGAAGCTGAGCTGGCAGGAATGCTGCACAGCCGTGGAATGACTATGGAAGAAGGCCGGGCCTTAAGTTCGGTTCTAATTCGTTCCTGTCAGAACGAAAAAAAGGATAATGCTCAACTCCGCGCTCTTTTGGGGGAAGATAACCGGCAGCTGGGCGCGCTTGTTTCTACTGAAGGAATAATTAATGTTCATTTTGCAGAAGAAGAAGTTATTCGCACATTAATGAATCTGCGCTATGGAGGTAAAAGGCTTCCTGACAGAACACAGTCTCTTCATAAGCTTCTGACAGCCCGGTTAAGCAGAAGTGTTTCCAGCGAAGAACTGGCAGAATTAATTAAGCGCGAAAAAGAACAGGATGATATACTTAAATTTCTTGGATGCCGAACCTGGTTCTGGCAGTTGGAGGCCGCAAGTAAGGAGTGGCATTTGAAAGCAATTGTAGCCTTGCTGCCTCAGCATAATGATGATGGGGGAAAATACTACCAGGTTATATCCCGGCAATTAACGGCGGCTGATAAATGACAAGTGTCCTGTTAATGGTTATGGGTCTCTATGTCTGTCTGGAAGACAGCCTGCGCTTAAGAATACCTGATTTTTTAATAACAGGAGTATTGATTCTCATTGTTTTCTTCAGCATTGTGGGTATTCAGCCGCCTTCTGCGGCATCCCGGCTGACAGGAATGGCTGCTGCCTGGGGACAAATTCACCTTTCCCGAATTTTTTCGGGAGGTAAAATGGGCCTGGGTGATGTAAAATATGGAATAGTGCTGGCCGGATTAACAGGAATTCACTCCTGGATTTTAGCGGTTGTTATATCATCAGTGCTGGCCTTGGTGTTTATACTGATTCTTTCGGTTAAGGACGGCTCTCTTTACCGGGAAAAAATTCCTTTTGGGCCGTTTTTAAGCCTGGGAGCGGTTACTGGCTGGGTTTGGTTATGGGGTTTGATGTGAAACATTATAACACATTAGGGACTCGTTTCCTGATTATTCTGTTTGTTTTATCAGTAATGGGTATTCCTGGAACTCTTTGTGCCCAGATGATTGATGATCTGGCTTTCCAGAATCAGCAGATTACAGATATTCTCCGTGCTTTGGGTAACGCCGCGGATATAACCGTTATTACGGATAAAACGGTAGAAGGCCGTGCCAGCTTCCATTCCCAGGGGCTGGAAATACGCCAGGCCATTGAATTGTTCCTGAAATCAGAGCAGCTCTACGGCCAGTGGGACAATAAGGTTCTGTATGTTTCTCGTGTCCGGATTCAAGTTGATGCAGAGAACAAGATATCGCTGGATGCCGAAGATGCTTCAATAGAAGATATTGTACTGGCTCTTTCGCGCAAGGTAGCTTCTTCGGTTGTTTTTGATGCCCTGCCCCGGGAGCGGATCAGTGTGCATGTTGAAAATCAAAAGACAGGAAACATTCTGGAAATTTTACTCAAAAAATACCCCGATTATCAGCTGGAAGAAGATGACGGGTATTTTTACATACGCTACCAGAGAAATACCGGTACGTCAGGCGGTATGGGAGCTTCGCTGGGACGGGACGGTGTTATTCGCCAGGGTAATGAATACGCGTTGAATATTCGCCGGCAGGTTCGCTTTCTGGATGTACTCGAACGTCTTTTTCAGTTATCAGAGCTTGAGTTTTCTTATCTGGGACGCAATAACGGAATGCTTTCTCCCATGCAGTTTTCGCTGCGCTCCTTTGATGAACTTTTCCGCCTGATTCTCGATCAGGGAAGCTGCGACTTTACCCTGGTTGGAAATGTCTATTATATCTTCGATATTCAGAGAAATGAGGTTCTTCAAAGGCATAACGCTACAGTACTGCGCCGTCTGAGCCATCTGGATGCGAAAAGCATTACACGTCTGTTTCCTCAGAATATTCTGCGTTCTATAACAATGAATGTTGATGAAGCGCGCAATGCCCTTATTCTTTTCGGCACTTTGGAAGCCCTGGGAACGGTACAGGAATTTATTGATCTGGTGGATGTACCAACTCCGGAGGAAATGTGGCAGCGCTACGATCTGGATTACCTTAATCCGTCCTCCCTGTCGGGTTTACTGCCGGGGGAGTTAAAAAATCTGTCCATAAATGCCATTCCGGAAACCATGAGTGTTTTAATTTCCGGCTCTCCCGAGCAGCATAAACGCCTTAAAGAATGGCTGGAGATAGCTGATAAACCACTGGAAGGTTATCCGGTAACCTTAAGCTACATTTCATCGGAAGAACTGATAGCCAACCTGCCCCCTTCATTCAGCGATAAGGATGTGAGGAAAACCCAGAATCCGAATATGGTGTTTTTTCTGGGAAGCCGGACCAAACTGTCCCATTTCAAGGAAGCCCTGCGCGCTATCGACAAACCCATTCCGCAAATTCGTTACGATCTGCTGGTTATTCAGTACCAGGAGAATCAGAGTATTGAATGGGATCATAACCTTTCCATGAAACGGGCTGAATTTACTCCAGGCAGCCTTGTTCAGGGAGCTTTAAGTCCCTTGCTCGATCTGAGCTTTGATATTGTCAGTACATTCGGGTATCAGTTCGCTCTGGAATTGAGTCTGAAGCTGACCGAATCTAAAGCCAAGGTTATAGCAGACTCATCCCTTAACGGCCTTTCGGGTGAAAGTTTGAGTTTCCGTAATACAAACACATACCGTTACAGGGAAACCAAAGTAGATACAAACGGGAATGTGGTTCTTTCCAGTGAAAAGGAAATTACATCCGGTTTATTTATAGATATTAACGGGAATGTTTCAGGAGATAACATGGTGTCCATGGATATTCAGACAACTATATCCAAACAGCTTGCCACCAGTTCCACCAGCGAAAATAACCTGCCGCCCACATCGGAAAAACGTATTGATACTCATATTCGTTCAGCTGCCGGACGGCCCGTTATTATTGGCGGCCTGACCCAGCAGGAACTGACATCTTCCACAAAGAAAGTTCCGGGTCTGGGAGAGGTTCCTGTTCTGAAATGGCTTTTCCGTACCAACCAGAAAACCATGGAGAATACCGAGTTTGTGGTATACATTGTGCCGCACATAGAGTTTGACCGCAATTTCCAAAGTGATGAAGGCGGACTTTTCCGGGATGTCTATGAGCGCTATATTGAACGTTAACCAGCTGCCTCTTTATCCGGTTCTTGAACGCTACAGCCAATGGAAAAATCTCCAGCAGTATGAACTGGAATTTATACGGCATTACAAGGTTATTAAGGTTTCAGAAAGTAAAAATGAAGTTTGGGTAGCTCTGGCGCCTGATGCCTCTCTGAAAGATGTTTCCGGACGGCTTGAGAAGTTTCATCGAAATAAAAAAGTTTGTTATTACCGGATGAAAGGCTCTGATTACAGAGCGGCGGCCGCCCGCCTGTTCGCGCGCCCTTCGGATGAAGAGACGTCTTTGTCGGAAGAGCAGAAACTGTCCCTGGAAGATTTAAGCGGCGATGCTCCAACGGTTAATCTGGTTAACAGCATTATTCTTGACGGTGTGGGCATGGGTGCTTCGGATATTCATGTGGAAAAAGATGAACAGACAATGAGTATACGCTACCGGGTGGACGGTATGCTGAAACTGGCCGGAGAGTATCCGCCGGAGCGTTTTGCGGCTCTTTCTTCCCGTATTAAGCTGATGGCCAATTTGAATATTATGGAAACCCGTAAACCGCAGGACGGCCGTTTAACAGTATCTCTGGAAGGACAGGATATGCATATGCGTGTATCCATTGTGCCTTTAGTACGGGGAGAGTCAATTGTTTTGCGGCTGTTTCACCGGGAAGAAGATTTACTGAGCACCAGTCAGCTGGGGTTCCCCGGCTGGACAGTAGAGGCCATGCAGAATTTTCTCCAGCGCCCCTACGGCCTGCTGCTGGTTACCGGCCCAACCGGAAGTGGAAAAACAACAACCCTGAATGCTCTTTTAGCTGAAATAAAAGACAGTTACCGCAAAATTGTAACCATAGAAGATCCGGTGGAATATATTATACCGGGCATTAACCAGATACAGGTAAATGAAGCTTTGGATCTGAGTTTCAGTAATTTGCTGCGCCGGGTTTTACGGCAGGATCCCGATGTCATAATGGTGGGAGAAATTCGGGATGAGGAAACGGCATTGCTGGCCGTCCGTGCGGCACTTACCGGCCATCCGGTTCTGGCGTCTCTTCATACCAATGATGCTCCTTCTGCGGTTCACCGAATGATAGATATGGGTGTACCCTGTTACCTTCTGGCCTCTGTTTTGAGGGGTGTGCTGGCACAGAGACTGGTACGCACATTGTGTCCTTCCTGCAGGAGTATGCGTAAAGCCGACAGCAGGGAACAGGCTGCAGCGGCGGCCTGCGCGGTTAAACTGAATAAAGCAGCCGTCAGCGGCACTTGCGCGCAATGTGAACAGACCGGATATATCGGCAGAACAGTTGTTTCCGAGTTCTTTGAGGTGAACGAAGAACTGCAGGAGCTTATTGCTCAACCGCAGCTTAATATTAATGAATTCCGCAGAAAACTCAGTGCCGATGGTTTTATGTCTCTGGCCAGACAGGGATTTGAAAAGGTTGAAGCCGGCATAACAACGGTGGAAGAACTTCAAAGGACGGTACTCGGCTGATGGCCCGTTTTCGCTGTGTCTATCGGGATTCCTCGGGGAAAAAACACCAGGATATTCAATTTGCTCCCAGTCCGTCACAGCTGCGTAACAAGCTGCTTGCTTCAGGTTCTTACCCTCTTTCCATTGTGGAAGTGGATAAGAAAGAAGCGGGCAAAAAAATGAAACTTAACGATGTTCAGATTTTTGCCGAGGCTTTAGCCCTGCTTCTTTCGGGAGGGCATACACTCAAAGAATCCATCCCCCTTTTACGGCGTTTTCATCCCAGCCCTTCGTTTCAGAATGCTGTAGATGAAATAGCCGGAGAACTGGAAAAAGGTCAGTCATTTCATCAGGCACTGGAAGAAGGACGGCTGCGCTTTCCCCGTGAATTTATTTCTCTGGCAGCCATAGGCGAACGCTCAGGTTCACTGGCCCCGGTTATGCGACATTTGGGGTTGTACTATAAGAGGATCCGCTCATTAAGGGGAAAACTGGGAACAGCTTCCATTTATCCGGCACTGGTTGTATTTGTTGCTCTGGCAGCTTCTGTATTTCTGATTCTTGTGGTTCGTCCCCGTATTATTGAAATGATGAGAATGCTTTCTGTTAACGCTGAAGAGCTCTCCAGTTCTTCCAGTATGCATCTGCCTGCAGGTCTGATAATTGCGTCAGGAGTGTTAGTATTTATTCTTATCCGTTATTTTATATTCAAAGGCAATAAAAACCGCGCCGTCCTTTGGCCCTTAAAATTACCGTTTATTGGACGTTTCATAATTGAATGGAACCTGATGAGCTGGAGTTTTGCCATGGAGCTTTTATTATCTGAACACCTGGTTATGGATAAAGCACTTATAGAGGCAGCTGATACTGTGGCTAACAGGTATTTACGAAAGTGCTGCATTGCTATGGCTGACAAGGTAGCCAAAGGCGAAAGTTTGTCGGAAGTTCTCCAGAAGGAAGAACTCTTCCCTCCTCTTGTAGCCCAATGGCTGATCATTGGTGAAAATACGGGAAACAGCCAGGATGTTTTTGTGAACCTGCGGGAATATTTTGAAGAGAGGGTTTCTTCCTCTATTGATGTTGCAGCACAACTGATAGAACCGCTGATTATTCTGCTTATTGGCATACTGATTATTATTGCGGTGGCCCGTTTTCTGCTTCCTTTTTTCCAGATGATGGGAGGACTCTTATGATGCGCTCTGTTTCGGCTGTGGCTTTGAATTTGAAGAACGGAGTTCTGGAAACCCGTTATCTGTCAAACGCCAAAGGTTACAGGTATATTGTTCTGGATGAAACCCTGCTGGACTTAATTGAGCAGAAAATGCCCAGAATGAGCAGAAAGGAGAGAGCTCAGACAGCCTCTCATTTGCTTTCTTACCATGTTCCCGGTAATTGTGAGGAGTACAAAGTAGATGTCATTCTCCGCTCTTCGGAAAACAAAGAACATTCCTGTTATTTAGCCATTATCCGCCGCGATATTCTTAATGAAATACGCACTCTTTACCCTTACTGGCCCATTTATTCTTCCGAGGCTTTACAGAACGAGGGCCTTGCTCATCCTCCAGTCTGGAGAAGAGGCCTGTTTGCGCCCGAAAAGAAATCACCCATAGATAAACTGCTCAACATAAGCCTGAGTGTGTTTGTTGTATCTCTTGTTATGTTTGCCGGCTTATCTTTCTGGCGGCGTTCCAGCGAGGTATTAAAAGAAGGCAATCTGGCCGCATTAAAAAATCTGGAGAAAAAAGAACTATCTGAAAAGCAGGAAGAATTGGAAGTGCTTGAAGAACGCTGGGAATATCTTCAATCCATTCGTCCGGGGAAAATCAGCCGGATGCTGGAAGAACTGGCTGTTTTGAATAACAGTTCATTACAGATAGAGTCTCTGAGTATTAACAGGCGTTTTTTTCGTCTACAGGCCAGGGCTGAAGATGCTCTTCAAATTGCCATAATTATGGAGGAAAATCCCTTCTTTAAGGATACTCATATCAGCAATATTCAATTAAACACCCTCAGCGGCTTGCAGACTTTCAGCGTGGAGGGCTTTTATGCGGCCCGTTAAAATTCTCATTATATCTGTAGTACTGCCGGTCAGCCTGTTGTTTATTCTGTTATCAGTGCGGGAAGGAATGTCTGTCTGGCAGAATATACGACAAAAAGAAAATTTACTTAATATACAAAGCCAGGAAAGGAAACTGGAACTGGAAGAGATGAAAAAGGAACTGCAGAAGCAGATAAAGGAAGAAGAAGCCCGATATTTGCAGGACAGCTCCAGTGAAAAATTTTTACCCCTGGTTAATTTTGTACTGAATAAAGCTGAGGAACACTCCATAAAAATTCGTTCGTATTCTGTCGGATGGGACCAGAAGTCTCCACGCCTGACAATAGAAGCGCAGGGCTTCCCGGAGCATTTACACAGTTTTCTTCAAGTACTGGAAACGTATCCTGAATATCTGGAAGTTATAACTCTGGAAAGTTCGTTAAGAAGAAATTTACTGGCTTTGCACTTGGAAATAGCGGCGGCGTCTCTGGATGCGCCCATTGCGCCAATTGAATTAGTTGACAATAATGGTGCCCAGGATGTCAGCACTTCCAGACTTCGCCGTTTATTCCTGCTTTCCATGCCATCAGCCCGAAAGTCTTCACGTCCGCAGAAAAAAACAAATGTACGTATCAATACGAATTCCGAAGAAACCTTATCCAGTCAATACGCAATAATAGGACATTTCCGCTCAGCCGGGGGAAAAACGGTTTATACTGTTAAAGAGAATAATACCGGAAAAATCCGTAATCTGGTTTTAGGCAATGGTGAGTCGGAATGGCTTCTGGAGCAAGATGCTCATGGAGATTTATATTTGAATATTGAGCAGATTCGCTATTATCTGGGGAGAGCAGAACAATGAAAAAAGCCGGCAAATTAGCTTTTGGAGCCTTTATTCTTATTCTGAGCGTAAGCTCATGTAAGAGTACGCCTTCTCTATTAAAAGATACTATTCATGATTTTAAAGCGGCCGACTTTATAGGTGTAATATACGATTCACGTAACCGTCCATGCCAGGGAGTAAGTGTTACAGTGCTCGACGAAAAGCGTTCCTACCGTACCGATATAGACGGACGCTTTGTTATTCCAAACTTGAGTCAGGGCCAGCATGAAATTCAACTCAGCAAAGAAGGTTTTGTCAGCCTGAATGTACCGGTTAACTATACCAGCCGTAAACAGGTGCTCTATGCCCAGATGACATCGGCCGACTTTTTGCTGGATGAATGCAAGAAGCATCTGGATAATCTGGAATGGGACAAGGCCGAAGAACTTCTGCTGCAATGCCGGGAAATTAATGCTGACAATTCCCGTTATTTAACCTTGGAAGGAGCTCTGTTTTACAGGACAGAGCGTTATGAAGAGGCTCTTGGCAACTGGATGCAGCTCATTGAAAAGGGGCATAAGGACGCCTACCTGTATTTAATTATTGCCGATACATACCAGTACGGGCTTGAAGACAATACCCAGGCGGCCCTGTGGCTGCGCCGCTACCTGGAAAAACGGGAAGATGAATCCGCGCGCGAGCGTCTGGAAGAGATTTCATAGGCTCCCCTCCTCTCTCGCTTGGAGTTTTAATGAATCCGCGCGTAAGCGCCTGGAAGAGATGGAATAAAAGTAGTAAACAGACTGGGAAAAGTATTTCTCTTTTCTGCTCAGAGCTATAATAAACAAAAGTTGACAATATATGTTAGCACGCATTAATATGGAATGAATTGTTGCTGTTTGTCAGCTTCTTCTGCGTGTATCTACTGTCCTTTTACAGCACCGTTATTGTTTTAGCTACTGTTACCAGCCTGTTTAAACAGCAGTAATTATTACTCAATGTTGCGTATTTCCAAATAAAAAAGGCAGGAGAAAATGAACAGAAAAAAAAGTTTAAAGCATCAGTTTACAGTGATGGCTTCTTTTACAATATTTGTTACCATAACGTTTTTAATTTTGTCTCTTGTATTATTTGTAATGGTAAAAAACCAAAATAACAGACTTATTAATCTGCTGGAGCAGAAAGAAAATTCGTTTCTTATTGCCAATGAATTAAAACAGACTTCAGAAGATTTAACCCGCACCTGCCGTCTTTTTGTTGTTACCGGAGGGGAACAGAAATATGCTGATGAATATAACTATATTGTTCAGTGGCGCTCAGGAAAGGTTCCCCGCCCGGAAACTGTTAATAAAAAAGTATATCCGGGAAGAAAAGTAAGCCAGATTCAGTTACTGAAAGAATTTGGCTGTACTGATGAAGAAATAAAACTTCTGGAAAAATCAACGGCACTTTCAAATGATTTAATTAATATTGAAACGCAGGCAATGGAAACTATCCGGAGAGAATCATATGTCAAAGGTATCCGCGCAATAAATTCAGGTGAATCCAATTATGAATTTGCTGTAAGGATTCTGAGTGACAAGAACTATCACAATGAAGTGGCAAAAATTATGGCCCCCATTGGAGTCTTTTTTTCCGCACTGGATCAAAGGACAACCGACGCAATCAACCAGGCTGACAGCAGGCTTAAACTGTATCAGAAACTGGCAATTATTTTCATAACACTGGCTGCTTTCTTTGTGATTTATTTTGCAATGTTTCTGAGCCGGTCCGTTATAAATCCGGTGTTGAAAACCTCGGATATATTATCCGAGCTGGGAAAGGGAGATCTGACCAAACAGATGGAGGTAACATCTCATACCGAAATAGGCCAAATGTCCATTAATTTCAATACCACTGTTAAGAAATTCCGCCGGCTTGTAATGTCTATTAAAAATAATGCTGACGCCTTGAATGACATAAGCAAAACTCTTTCACGGCATATGAAAGAAACAGCAGGTTCCGTGAACCGTATCAATTCCAATATTGAGGATGTTAAACAGCAGGTTGTCAATCAGAGTTCAGGGGTAACCCATACATCAAGTACAATAGACGAAATTATAAAAACCATTACACAGCTGAATAAAAGCATTGAGAATCAGGCGGCAAGTGTTACTCAGTCTTCAGCGGCTATTGAACAAATGGTTACAAATATTGGTTCTGTTACCCAGACTCTGTCAAAAACAGACAGTTCCATTACTCATCTTGCATCCGCAACAGATGAAGGAAAGGAAACACTTAACCATACGAATCTTATTACCCGGAAAATTATTGAAGAATCGGGGAGTTTGCTGGAGGCTTCAAACATTATTCAGAACATTGCAGCTCAGACAAATCTGCTGGCCATGAACGCCGCAATAGAAGCTGCCCATGCCGGTGAGTCGGGAAAAGGTTTCGCGGTAGTAGCCGGCGAAATCCGCAAACTTGCCGAAGAGTCCAGTTCACAGGGAAAAACCATTACAGATACCCTGAAGAATTTAAACTCTGAAATTGAAACTCTTGCGGATTCTTCCAAAAATGTTGAAGATAAATTTGAAATTATTGTTAATTCGGCAAATCAGGTAAAAGAAATGAGCGCTCATTTGATGGAAGCGATGCGCGAGCAGGAAAACGGCAGCAGAGAAATTCTTTCCGCAATCAGGGATATTAACGCAGTAACAGGTAAAGTAAAGAACGGCTCGGCCGAAATGCTGGAAGGCGGAAAGCTGGTTGCCGGCGAGATGCGGAAACTGGATGAGCTTACCCATACTATTACAGACAGTATGAACGAAATGGCGGAAGCCTCGGTCAATATTAATACTTCAATACAGGAAGT
>PDWJ01004622.1_pt1 | contig 11987 bp, 9 predicted proteins | sample 1430881 | NCBI WGS metagenome assembly PDWJ01 (sample SAMN01162460, study PRJNA174530) | Oral metagenome, whole genome shotgun sequencing project. | biome: Marine environment; feature: Marine mammal; material: Swab sample of the gingival sulcus; isolation source: swab sample of gingival sulcus... | reverse complement strand
TTATTGATTGAGGTGACTCAGTACCATAGGTTATTGGTTTCTGTCAAGATATATTGTTTCTTTTTGCATGGTTGCGGCTTTAAGTTGCCAACAGTAATCTCACTTGGTAATGTTAGTGGTTCAGAACTTTATTGTTGTTGCTTATTTGCCCGGGCTGTACTTTTTTTCCCGGGTCAGTGTGAATATATATTATAGGTAATTTCGGGATGTTTTCTCCTTTTAACTTTCTTTTTGGCTGGATGTCCAATGATCTGGCTGTAGACCTTGGTACCGCTAATACAGTTCTTTACGTCAAAGGCAAAGGCATTGTATTGCGGGAGCCATCTGTAGTTGCTGTGCGACGTGATTTAAGGGGGAGTCGGGTCTTGGCCGTTGGCCGCGAAGCAAAAGAGATGCTTGGTAAGACCCCCGGTAATATTGCGGCCATCAGGCCAATGAAAGATGGGGTTATTGCTGATTTTGAAGTAACTGAAGCCATGCTTCGTTACTTTATCAATAAGGTGCATAACAGAAGAACGCTGGTGCATCCGCGGATTATTATCTCCGTTCCCTCTGGCATCACCCAGGTAGAAAAACGTGCAGTGCGTGAATCTGCAGAATCTGCCGGAGCTCGTGAGGTATATCTTATTGAAGAGCCCATGGCTGCAGCGATTGGTGCCAACTTGCCTATTACCGAGCCAACTGCGAATATGATTATTGATATTGGAGGTGGTACCACCGAGGTGGCCGTTATCTCGCTGGCCGGTATTGTCTATGCCAAATCGGTGCGGGTCGCTGGTGATAAAATGGATGAGTCCATTTTGCAATATATCAAACGCAAGCACAATCTGGCTATTGGTGAGCGAACAGCAGAAGAGATCAAGACCACCATTGGTAATGTCCTGCCCGAAGAGCCTTACGAAACCATGGAAATTAAAGGCCGCGACCTGGTTTCAGGCGTCCCGAAAACGTTGTCCATCACCTCCCACGAGATTCAGTCTGCTATTGCAGAGCAGGTTGATATCATAGTGGACGCCGTGCGGGTTGCTTTGGAAGTCACCCCCCCAGAGTTATCAGCAGATATCGTTGATCAGGGGATCGTACTCACTGGTGGTGGCGCACTGCTGAAAAATCTTGACAAGCTCCTCAAGAATGAAACCGGTATGCCGATCATTGTTGCAGAAGATCCACTCTCTTCTGTCGTTCTCGGGTCAGGCCAGGCCTTGGATAACCTGGAAATTTTAAAAGAAATTGCCATTGATTAAGCAGTCATTAGAGCGCCTGTATCAGTCCATCCTCTTACCCCGCTCTTTTCGGTTGGGATAATGTTGTTTTCCTTTCATGCGTAAACAGAGTTCCAGAAAACCAAGCAGCCGTTTTCGTGTTCTGCGGTTGATGCTTTTTGCAGGATTTATCCTCACCTTGACCTTTATTTTTCTGGTTTCCACCTTAGGGCACCAGAAATTCGGTGGGTTGCATAAGTTAGTCCTGGAAACTGCTGGTCCAATGCAGAACCTTGTCACTTCTGGAATGAAGTATATCGGGTCTTTTAAACAGGAGTACCTGGAGATACTGGGGATCAAAGAGGAAAATAAACGGTTGTGGAAAGAGTTGGAAGACGTTCGGGCCCAGCTCCATAAAAGCCGTGAAGCGCTGGCTACCAACGCCCGCCTGAAAAAATTGCTTGATTTTAAAGATACCACAGACCTTCCCATGGTTACTGCCGCTGTGATTGGTAAGGATCCTTCCATGTGGTTCCGTTCCATCATGCTTAATGTGGGGACCAGCAGCGGGGTGGTCAAAGGCAGCCCGGTTGTCAACAGTGAGGGGATCATTGGTCAGGTGTTTACTGCTTCTCCTGGATATTCCAAGGTGTTGCTAGCCATCGCGCCATCCAGTGCCATAGACGTGCTTCTTCAAAAATCACGGGTTCGCGGGGTGCTCAAAGGTGCAGGCAAGCTGACCTATAAGCTGGAATATGTGTTAAAAACAGTGGAAGTGGAAGAGGGAGATGTGGTGATTACTGCCGGATATGGTGGTATTTTCCCCACTGGCCTTCCTGTGGGCACCATTTCCAAGGTGATCCGCAAGCGAAGAGGGATGTTCCATGAGATCGAAGTGACCCCTTCTGTGGATTATAAAACCCTTGAAAACGTTGCAGTGTTGCTCTCTCAGGAAGTCACGCATCCATTCGTCAATTAGATAACAGGATAAATACTCTTTACGCAGGCAATGAGCCCCTCTTGCACGCGTGAGGTGCTAGGATAAAGAATAATGTTGGTTTTGGGATTTACCTTGTTTGGTGTGCTGCTCGTTATTCTCCAGACAAGTGTATGTATGCTGCACCCAACATGGCTACTGGCACCTGATTTCTATTATATCCTGGTGGCGTATCTGGCCTATCGGTTTGATTTTTTTAGAAGCGTCATTATCCTGTTCTTTCTTGGCTGCGTGCTGGATGTGTTTTCCGGAACCATTCTTGGTATGTATTCCATGATCTGTTTCTGTGGCTTTTTTTTGCTTCGTTACATCGCCCAAAAACTCCCTTTAAGTGAATCCCTCTATCAAATTCCCTTGATTGGGGTAAGCTATCTGGTCGTTTTTTGGATTAATTATATCCTGATCTGCCTGTTTAAACCTGGTTTGCTCATCGAATGGTCGTGGTGGAAGATGCTCATCCGTACCTTTTTGCTTGTAGCGCTCAGCTATCCGTTTTTTCGTTTTTTTGAAGCAGCAAATACAAGGCTGCGTAAGGGGTTTACTGTCCGAAAGAAGGTTCGGGGGCGGACAGATAACAGGTTTCGCCATTAAGAGTATGCAACACCGACGACAATGAAAAATATACGCAGGAAAAATCGTAAACGGTCCGAGCCCATGCTTGATGCCGAGCGAAGGAAAGATACCGGTGTTACGAAGCTGATCCCAAAGGATGATAATGAACTGGACGGATACAAGAAGCGTGCGATGTATGCTTCCTTTGTGCTCATTTTCTTTTTTGCGGTGATCATCAGCAGGCTCTGGTACCTCCAGATTCAACAGGGAGACCATTATGGTCAAATGGCTGATTCCAACCGAGTTCGCTATCTGGAGGTTGCCGCGCCAAGAGGCAACATCGTTGACCGTTATGGCAGGGAGATTGTCACTAACCGGCCCTCGTTTAATGTAGTATGGGTGCGAGAGGATAATAAAATTGACGATGAGTGGCTCAAGAAAGTAACCCGCGTCCTTGATATGGACACGGCTGAGCTGATCGAAAAAATCCGTAAGATGGCTCATAATCCCGGCCATATTCCTGTGCGCCTGGCTGAGGATATTGATTGGGAGACTGTTGCCAAGATTGAAAATAATCGCATGAACCTGCCTGGAATCAAGATTGAGGTGGTGCCGCTGCGGGTGTACCACTGGGGCAACCATGCTTCACACCTCATAGGTTATCTGGGGGAGATCAATAAAAAGGAGTTGCAAGCAGCAGATGCCAGCATCTACCGCGGTGGTGACCTTATCGGCAAGATGGGACTTGAGCGGCTGCGGGAAGAGGATCTTCGAGGGGAAAAAGGGCGCAACTACACGGAGGTCAATGCTCTCGGGTTTGAGCAGAAAAACCTTAAGGGGATTGAGCCGCTGCCAGGCAATGACCTCAGGTTAACCCTGGATATGGAGCTACAGACAACAGCTGAAGAGATCATGGACAAGGAGGATTTTGCTGGAGCTGTGGTTGCTCTGGAAGCAAACTCCGGGCGTCTGCTGGTTTTAGCCAGCTCCCCGGCACTCAACCTGGATGAATTTGTTGGCGGCATATCACACAAGGCCTGGAATGCCATGCTCAATAACCCCCATCACCCGTTGGTAAACAAGCTGGTACAGGGCCAGTATCCACCTGGCTCAACCTATAAGCCCATTACCGCTATTGCCGGTCTTGCCGAAGGAGTGATCAATAAGGATACGGTGATTTACTGCCCAGGCCATTACCGGTTTGGTAATCGAACCTATCGGTGTTGGAAACGTGGTGGGCACGGAGCAGTGAATTTAAAGCGTGCCCTTTCTGAATCGTGCGACGTCTATTTTTATCAGGTAGGTCAGCGTCTTGGCGTAGACAGGCTTGCCAAGTATGCCAGACTGTTTGGTTTAGGCAAACGCACCGGGATTGAAATGGAGCATGAAAAGTCCGGCCTGGTACCCACTGCTGCCTGGAAAAAGAAACGCTTTGGCAAGGTGTGGCAGGAAGGAGAAACGCTCTCCATTGCCATAGGTCAGGGGTATAACCTGGTAACACCTGTACAGCTTGCGCTGATGACCGCTGCCATTGCCAATGGAGGTACGCTGTACAAACCAACCCTGGTGGAGGAAGTAAAGGATCCTGACGGACATGTGATCAGTACGTTTAAGCCAGTGGTGCTTGAGCGGCTCAAAGGCCAGGGGAGAAACTTAAAGCTGGTACGTGAAGGGCTGGTTGAAGCGGTCAATGGTAAGCGCGGAACCGGAAAACGGGCACGGGTTGCTGATAAATCCATCACGGTTGGCGGGAAAACCGGGACTGCTCAGGTGGTACGCTTGAAGCAGTACAAGCACCTTAAAGAAGAGGATATTCCGTATAAGTACCGTGACCATGCCCTGTTCATTGCTTTTGCCCCAGCTGAAAATCCCGAAATTGTCGTTGCTGTGGTGGTGGAGCACGGGCTCCATGGCGGCAGCGCTGCAGCTCCGGTGGCCAGAGCAGTACTGGAAAAATATTTTGCCTCAAAGAGTGTGCCAGAAGAAGTTGCAACCGTTGTGCTTCCCGAAGAAGCCTTACTCGGCAGCTCTGACGTACTGGCAGATGATGTTGCTGGCGAGGTGCTCAGACAACAAACACAAATCATACCAGAGGAAAGAGGGCTCAATGTTCCGTTTTGACCGTCGTCTGTTCTTTCATTTTGATTGGGTTATGCTGTTGATGCTGGTACTGGTTTCCGGCATGGCGCTGGCCAACCTGTATAGTTCCACCTGGAATGGCAGCGGCGTTCCATCGCCGGTGTTTTTCAAGCAGGTCTATCTTTTTGTTGCGGGATTGGGGCTTATCCTGCTCTGTATTTCTGTGGATTATCAGGAATTGGCCACCTTCAGCTATGTTTTGTACGCAGGTGTTGTGGTGTTGCTCATGTACACCTCCCTGTTTGTGGATACCATTGCAGGTACCCAACGCTGGATAAACCTTGGTTTTTTCAGGTTGCAACCCTCTGAGCCGGCAAAACTGATCTTAATATTGGTGCTGGCCTCCTGTTATGCCAAAAATGACGCACATGATGGGTACCGCATCCGCGATCTTATAAAACCAGGCATCCTCACAGGCATTCCTTTTGTGTTAATCCTTATTCAACCGGACTTGGGCACAGCGCTGATGCTGGCTATTCTGTTTATTTCCATGACCGTGTTTATCAAGTTGCGGTGGGCAACGATAGGTATTTTAAGCGGAGCAGGCTTAACCTGCGCTGTTTTCGGATGGAAGTATCTGCTCAAGGATTATCAAAGGAGGCGGATTGAAACCTTCCTCAATCCGGAGGGGGATCCTATGAATCACGGCTATCAGATCACCCAGTCCAAGATTGCTGTTGGCAGTGGTAATTTTCTTGGCAAAGGATTTATGGAAGGCACCCAGGGGCACCTCAATTTCCTGCCGGAACGGCATACTGACTTTGCCTTTTCGGTATGGGCAGAGGAATGGGGTTTTGCCGGGAGTTTATTTTTTCTCAGCTGCTATTTTTTTCTGCTTCTATGGGGGATTAATATCGCGCTGTCAGCACGGGATAAATTTGGCGTGCTGCTTGCCTATGGGCTGGTAATGATGATCTTCTGGCAGGCGGTCATCAACCTGTTTATGATTATGGGGTTTCTGCCAGTGGTTGGGATTCCCTTACCACTCTTTAGTTATGGCGGCTCATCACTTATTACCACCATGGTAGCGATTGGTATCCTGATGAATATACGAATGCGTCGCTTTCAAACGCCGTAACAGACTGTTAACCACACTGTTCGAGAACAAGCTGCCGGAGTCCCTCAATAAATACAGGATCAGCATTGAGCCCGCCGGTGACCTTGTAGTTGAGTCCTTTTTCCTCAGCAAGTTGTCTGTACTCTATATCCAGCTCGTAAAGGGTCTCCACGTGGTCTGAAACAAACGACAACGGCACGACGAGCATATTTTTACATCCCCTGGTGGCACATGTTTCAATGGTCTCGGGTGTTGATGGTCCCAGCCATTCCACCGGGCCACTTCTACTCTGATAGCAGAGGTGCCCCTTAATTGCTGTCTGTTTTTCCACTGCTGCAATGGTGAGCTTCAGTTCATCAACATAAGGGTCTCCCTCTTCAATGAACGCTTTCGGCAGGCTGTGAGCGCTATAGAGAAGCGTAACCTCTTGGTCTCCAAACTGTTTTATTCCATCCTGAATTTTTGTCACCAGGCTGGAGACATACTGCTCCTGAGCAGGCCACGACTCAATGGTCTTGAGGGGGATATCCAACCTGAGTTTTTGTATGGCTTTCTTTAAATCAGTGAACGAGGATCCACTGGTTGCAATGGAGTAGTGAGGATATAATGGTAAGGCAACAAGTTCTTGAACATGCTGCTCAACAAGCTCTTTGAGCACATCCTGGGCAAAAGGGTACCAGTACCGCATGCAGGAGCGTACCAGAAAATCCCCCTCACCTTTCAACTGCTCTTCAAGAGCTGCAGCCTGTTGGGCAGTAATTCTTCCCAGGGGAGAACCACCGCCTATTTGGGCATAATTTTTTGCACTTTTAGGAGCACGTTTTTTTGCTATAAGCGCGGCCAGTGGCTTCTGCAAAAAAAACGGCCCTAATCGAATGATCTGGCGGTCAGAAAAAAGGTTGTAAAGAAACGGCCTGACATCTTCCAGTTTTTCTGGGCCACCCAGGTTGAGCAGCAGTACCCCGATTTTTTTTTCTGTATTCATGGCGAAAGAGTACTCCCATATTCCAGTGGTCGTCAAGAAAATGTCAACAGTACCTTGATTTATCCCGGTAAGAGTGGCTATAGTAAAAGTATGGTTAAGTTGTTTCTCTGCACCGCCTCATTTCTTCGTCCCTTCCCACACTTGTTATTCATCAACTGTGTTTTTCTGCAGAATACATCCGAGCTGTGCGTGATTGCATTATAAAATGGGGCATAAAGAAAACGTTTACCTTTCCAGCAGCGGCATGGGGTCGCTGACGCTCTAAATAGTGGAGGATATATATGGAACTGAAAATCGAAGCCAAAAATCTTGATATGCGCAAAAGCTGGCAAGACAAAATTGAAGGAGAGCGTGATAAGTTGCTCCGGCATTATGCAGGTCATGTCCTTCATCTGCGCGTTACGATTGAGGCAACCCCCGGGTACAAAGAAGGGGGATACGAAGTTCGGTTGGTTGCCTCCGTTCCCAATGACACTGTCGTCGTAAAACGTTGGGGAGAAATGGTTAAGTCCTTGTTAGTGGAATCTTTTGATGTGCTTGGGCAGCAGCTCAAAGAAAAAATTCGTAAAAAGCAGAATCATAAAGGTGCTAAGACTGCCAGTGGGGTGACTCTGGATGCAGCCTCTACCGGCACCGTCAAAAAGCTTTTTCCCGAAGAAATGTATGGGTTCATTGTTACCGAAGAAGAGCAGGAAATCTTTTTTCATGCAGGTGCGCTCAGGGATATTTCCATGAGAGACCTGGCTGAAGGAGATACTGTTACCTGTGCCATTGAAGATGGCGACAAGGGCCCCCAGGCCGCCTGGGTGAGAGTTGGTACAGCTTGAGAGCATAGATCATTTGTTCAGTAACGACTCACCGGTATGTAACGCCTTGGTTTTACTTACCTCAAACTTGTAACTGCTCTCAGGTTGCCCATATTTGGACAAGCGCGATCGCTTGAAGATGGGTAACCTGTGAGTGTAGTTGCATTTCTTCTTTTTAGCCCCTGCCGGATGAGCAGGGGCTTTTTTTAGTCTCATCCCCACCGAGGCTATACTCTTAAAAGGTGTTACCTCTTTTAAGAGCCTCGCCGTCCATGTGTAGAACACGAGCCCGAACCGAAAAAAGTACTTCCAGACGATCTTCTGCACTATTGAATAATTTCTTTTTTTGACATCAATTTATTTTTATAGTATAATCTTAACCCATTGTTAATAGTAGCATTTTTTCACACATGTAAAAAAACTTTAATAGAGGGACGATATGAAAAAAAGTTATGCTAAACCCCTATTGTTGACTGGAGTCTTTGCAGTGACAACGATAATCGCTACTGGCGTAACTCCGCACACATCCTTTGCAAATGACGAGTTCCGTGCAGCAGCAGTGCTACAGATACCTTTTTGGAGCGAAGCCTCTACCTTTAAAATGGGCAATGTTCGTATAGGGGGAACATTACAGTACGCAGATGTTGAAGAGACAGAGGTTGTCGGCAACCCCGTAACCAGTCAGGATGAGGGAAATCAGGTGTACGGAGTAGAAGTCAACACTTTTTTTGAACCATTCAGCGGCTGGAATCCATCTGTAGAAGTTCTTGGCTTTTTCGGGACTAATGATGTTCAAGCCGCACTGGGTGGCGGTTATAGTTGGGCCGTTGGCTGGTATGGTAATGCAAAAATTATGTTCCCATATTCAGAGATTGGTGTCCGGTTCATCGCTCCTTTTGAAGTATATGGCGGTGTTAAGACTTTCGGCGACTTCGATCCCGATACCAACACAAAGGTTAACGAAACTGATGGAGGTGAAGAGCCTCCTCAAATTGGTGGTGCTAACGACCAAGGAAGGCAACAATCTTGTTTAACAATAAGCCGTGAGAGTGAAGAGACTCTCACGGATAACATATCTTGCAGGTTCATCGATAGGTTATCCGAGCTGTTTATTTTCATTGCATGAGAGGAATTCTTCGTATCTCTTTTGCAGAATAGTAGTTGAGTAAGGAGAGTGAATTGCAACAAGTGAATGTGCTAAACTTTCACTGTATTCAAGGTCACCAGTAATAGAGTTAATAAGCGATAACATGGAGATGGTATTTTCTGGTGAGGTTGACCTGGAATTCTAGATGGCAGCTCATACGTTGACATAACTATTCAAAACAGTTTGATTTTTATTAAATCCCGCATTGAGTGGCTTTTCATCTAATGTGCTGCTCGCAAAAACCGTCTTAAGACATTTCCAACGCTTTTCTTGCTATGTAAAAATCAAGCAAGATGATCGCTCTAGTGATAATGGGGATGGCAGAATTCTGTAATAGATAAAAAATGCCCGAAACCCGTACTTCATCAACTTCTTCAACATCCTCCTTCGTAGAACCCATATTTTTCCTTATTGACGAGTGTCTATGTCCAGTCCTGAAATATACATCATTGATGGTAGTGCATACATCTACCGAGCCTATCATGCAGTTCGTCCCCTCTCAAACAGCAGTGGGGTGCCGACCCATGCGGTTTATGGATTTGCAACCATGTTGCGTAAGTTGATCAACGAAAAGAATCCTGAATATTTAGCTGTCGCCTTTGATAGTAAAGGCCCTGTGTTCAGACACGAAATGTATAGCGAATATAAGGCTAATCGCCCCCCAATGCCCGACGATCTGGTGCCCCAGATCCCCTTTATCCATAATCTGATTGATGCCTACAATATTTTGAGCTTGAAGCAGGCGGGGCAGGAAGCAGATGACCTGATTGCCTCCTCAGTGAGGCACTTAACCGATCAAGAGTGTCAGGTGGTGATTGTCTCCGGGGACAAGGACTTGCTCCAGCTGGTTTCGGACAAGGTGACCCTGTGGGATCCCATGAATGATCGGGTTATGAATGAGGAGGAAGTTGAGAAAAAGTATGGTGTGCCCAGATCCGCCTTGCTGGACTATTTTTCCCTGGTAGGAGACAGCTCGGATAATGTTCCAGGTGTTCCAGGTGTTGGCCCAAAAACTGCGCAGAAACTTATTGCTCAGCATCGTTCTTTAGAGGGGCTATACGGGGCTGTTGATCAGCTTAAGCAATCCAAGATGAAAGAAAACATTATCGCTCACAAGGAGATGGCCTATCTTTCCAGGGAGCTGATTCGTTTAAACGAGAAGGCAGAGGTCCCTGCTGCGATTGAACAGTATAAACGAGCAGAACCCAACGATGAACAATTACGTGAACTGTACACAGAGCTTGAATTTCATACCTTGCTCAAAAATGAAGTCCAGACTACGCGGGTGGCAACAGATACGTTTACACTGATTCAAACGGTTGAGGCACTGGATGAACTGGTGGAAATTTTGCGGACAGCAGATCATCTGGTGCTGGATACTGAAACAGACTCGTTAAATCCGCGTAAGGCAAACCTGGTTGGCATCTCTGTCTGCGTGGATGCGTCTGCGGCCTGGTATATTCCCTGTGGTCACGTGGATGGTGAGGGGCGGGTCGCTGGGCAGCTGGACCTGGCTTTAGTCATAGAAAAAATGCAACCCGTGCTGGAGCATCCAGAGATCGTCAAGATCGGTCATAACCTCAAGTATGATTATGCTGTACTTGCTGCCTCGCAGAATGGTGGGGTACATCTGCAAGGAGCACTTCATGACACCATGATCGGTACCTGGTTGCTTGATCCTGGCCGCAGGTCATATAAGCTTGATGATCTGTGTGAGGAAATGGATATCCGCATGACATCATTTAGCGAGGTGGTTGGCGGCAGTAAAAGCGAAGATGCCTTTGCCCGGGTGCCCCTTGAAGCTGCAAAAGATTACAGCTGTGAAGATGTTTACGGAGCGTACATGCTCTATGCTGTGCAAAAAGAACAGCTGGCAGCTGTCAATCTGCTTGAATTGCTCACTGAGCTTGAAGGGCCTGCCATAAAGGTACTTGCTGACATGGAAAAGCAAGGCGTGGTGGTCGATGGGCAGCGCCTTGCGCAGCTGGCCGAGGAGTTCGGCAACCAGCTGGATCAGTATGAAGAACAGATTTATGAGGCTGCAGGGCATCCTTTTACTATCCAATCACCCAAACAACTCGGTGTAATTTTATTTGAAGAGTTGCAGCTCCCCAAAGGGCGGAAAACGAAAACAGGGTGGTCAACCGATGTAAAAGTGCTGGAAAAACTCAAAGAGCATCACAGACTCCCAGCGCTGATTCTGGAATATCGCAATATTGCCAAATTAAAATCCACCTATGTGGATAAACTGACCCTGCTGCGAGATACACAAAGCAGCCGGGTTCATACCTCGTATAACCAGTGCGGAACTGCCACCGGCAGGTTGAGTTCCAGCAATCCCAATCTCCAAAACATCCCCATCCGTACCGAGGAGGGGAGACGAATACGATCCGCTTTCAGGGCTGAGCAGGGGTGTTACCTGCTTGCAGGCGATTATTCGCAGATAGATCTGCGGGTACTTGCTCATTATTGTCAGGATGAGCAACTGCTTGCAGCATTTAAACAGGGTGACGACATCCATACCCGAACGGCAGGTCAGATTTTTTCTGTTGCACCAGAGCTTATTACCCCTGAGATGCGACGGGCTGCTAAAGCAATAAATTTTGGAATTGTATATGGCATGTCGAGTTTTGGATTGTCCAATCAGCTCAATGTAAGTCGTAAGGAGGCGCAAACCTTTATAGATAGATATTTTGCTCATTTTCCAGGTATCCGAACATATATGGATCGTACCATTGAGCAGGCCAAAGAGAATGGCTTTGTCACCACCCTGATGGGGCGGAGGAGAAATGTTCCGGAAGTTCTGAGCACCAATAAAACCAAGCGGGAGTTTGCTGAGCGAATTGCTATTAACACGCCTATTCAGGGAACAGCTGCTGACATCATGAAATTGGCTATGCTCAAGGTTGCTGAAGCATTGCAGGAAGGTGGTTTTGCATCACGAATGATTCTTCAGATCCATGATGAGCTGGTTTTGGAAGTACCGGAAGCTGAGCTCAATGCTGTGGCAAAACTACTACAGGTGACAATGGAGCACGCCATGCCCCTTGATGTACCGCTGGTGGTCAATCTTGGCTATGGGCAGCATCTCGGAAAGGATAC
>PDWJ01004620.1_pt1 | contig 11988 bp, 8 predicted proteins | sample 1430881 | NCBI WGS metagenome assembly PDWJ01 (sample SAMN01162460, study PRJNA174530) | Oral metagenome, whole genome shotgun sequencing project. | biome: Marine environment; feature: Marine mammal; material: Swab sample of the gingival sulcus; isolation source: swab sample of gingival sulcus... | reverse complement strand
TTATGCTACAAATGCTAACGGAACAACTTATGGCAATGAATTAAGTTTTATGACATCTTGCGAAGCTGTAACAAGTTTTCCTTTTGAAGAATATTTTGAAGGAGCCGCATTCCCGCCTCAATGCTGGACATCGTATGTAGGAGCAAATGGTTTAGATGACAACCCGGAAGACAATTGGATGCAAAAAATGGAAGCGTTTAATCATGCTGCCTATGTCTTTTATAATTTGAACGGAAGTCAAGAAGCAGAAGATTGGTTGGTAACTCCCCCAATAACTTTACCCGCAGAAACAGCTTCTTTATCTTTCTCCCAAAAACAAGCATCTGAGACCGATTTTCAAGGCGAATATGCCATAAAAATATCAACGACATCTCAAACCGATATTTCCTCTTTTTCAACTTTAGAACTTTACGGAGAATTTAATTTCACCACCGAATATACTAAAAAAGAAATTGATTTATCGGCTTACAAAGGTCAAACAGTTTATATTGCTTTTGTAAGAATTAATGATCTTGGCGATGAGTGGTATGTAGATAGCGTAAAAGTAGATGGAACAAATGGAGCTGCTACGGCACCGGTTGCCGGTTTTTCTGCATCTCAAACTCAAATATGTGCAGGTTCTTCTGTTAGTTTTACCGATGTTTCAACCGGCACGCCAACCTCATGGCTGTGGGATTTCGGAGACGGAACAGCCGAAGTAACAGAACAAAATCCGTCGCATTTGTATATGATGCCGGGCACATATTCAGTTACTTTAACAGCAACGAATGAAAACGGAAGCAACACCAAAACAATAAACGATTATATTACGGTTGAAGCTGCACCTAATGCCGGTGCAGACGGAATGTTACTAATTTGCGAAGGAACAACACCAAGTCCGGAAGATTTATTTGACGCATTAGTAGGAACTCCCGATGAGGGTGGAACATGGACTAATGAGGGTTTAATTTATACCTATACAGTTACAGGTACAGACCCATGCGGAGATGCTACAGCAACAGTTACTGTTACGGAAACTCCTACTCCAAACGCGGGTACAAACGGAACTTTAAATATTTGCGAGGGAACCACACCAAGCAATGAAGATTTATTTAATGCCTTAGGCGGAAATCCGGATGAAGGTGGCACTTGGACTAATGAGGGACTAATTTATACCTATACAATAAATAGTTCCTGCGGCAATGCCTCTGCAACTGTTACTGTTACAGAAACAACCGCACCAAATGCCGGTACCGACGGGACATTAAATATTTTAGAAGGTACAACACCAAGCGAAACCGATTTATTTAACGCTTTGGGTGGAAATCCGGACGAAGGCGGAACTTGGACAAATGACGGATTAATTTATACTTATACCGTTACGGGAACAGCACCTTGCGGAGATGCTACAGCTACAGTTACGGTTACAGAAGAATCTGCTCCGAATGCCGGAACCGATGGAACATTGGAAGTTTGCGAAGGAACCACACCAAGCGAAACCGATTTATTTAACGCTTTGGGCGGAGACCCTGATGAGGGCGGAACTTGGACAAATGACGGATTAATTTATACTTATACCGTTACAAACGCCTTTGGATTTGCAACGGCAACCGTTACGATTACTGAAAAAGCTTTACCCGAAGCCAATTTCACGACAGATGTTTCCAACGCTCCAACGATTGTATTCACAAATACGAGTACAAATGCTGATTCATACAACTGGAACTTGGGAGACGGAACAACAAGTACAACAGCTAATGTTGAGCATACATACACAGCAAACGGAAATTACACAGTTTATTTAGAAGCTGTTAATAATTGCGGGAACTCTACGCATGAAGAAAGCCTAACAATATCAACGGTCGGGACTAAAACTATTGAAAAAGAGAATATAAAGTTATATCCTAATCCTGCAAATAGTTATGTCCAAATTGAATTGGGAGAAGCTTACAAACAAATTAAATCTGTTTCTATAATTGATAATCTTGGTAAAAAGCTATTAGAGATAGGGGAAATAGAAAATCCGGTTATTTCTTTATCGGTAGAAGATTTTGAGTCGGGAGTTTATTTTGTACATATCTTAAAAGAGAACAAAAGATTTATCTTAGAATTAGTTGTTCTTGAATAAATAAAGTTCACCTAACAAAAGAAAAACGAGGTTTGAAAGTTATTTTCGCCTCGTTTTTTATGTTTTTAAGGATATTGATGTTTTATAAAATTTGTTGCATTCTTCCGACTTCGGTCTTTTGAGATAAAATTAGGATTTTGGTTTTATTTTTGCAAAAGTCTTGAAATGCGGGTTAAAGTATTATACAAAGCCTTACAAGTTATGAAGAAAACACCAAATATTTCATTATGTTCTTTTTTAAACCGGTCATTTCCAAGCGTAAACTTCGTGCTTTTCAAGTTTTCGCGAGTCTCGTCTTTGTCGTTTTCTTTCCGGAGCTTCGGAAGATTGGCAGTTTTTTTGCCGGGATTAATTATGATTTTTTTATATTCTTGCAATTCTCAAATAAAAGATATGAATGAGCTTGATGTTATATTAAAAAAACAAATAGAGAATCATAAAACACCGTCTGTCCAATATGCCTTTTTCAATAAAGACAGTATCATATATACATTTAAAGACGGCTTTGCCGATATACGAAATCAAAAAAAAATAACGGATAAGACGACCTATAATGTGTATTCGATAACTAAAACATTTACGGCATTGGCTGTTTTGCAATTAGCGGAGCAAGGAAAAATTGACATAGAGCAGTCGGTAAAAAAATATCTACCCGATTTTCCGTATTCATCGCAGATTACGATACGACAACTTTTAAGTCATTCGGCAGGTATTCCGAACCCCATTCCCTTGAATTGGGTTCATTTAGCCGAGTCGCACCAATCTTTTGACAGAAACCTGTTTTTTCAGCCCGTTTTTGCCGACAATGCTAAAACAAAATCAAAGCCAAATCAAAAATACGCTTATTCTAATTTAGGCTATGTTTTGCTCGGACAACTGATTGAAAAAGTTTCCGGGAGCACCTATGAAGCATATATTGCTGCCAATATTTTAAAACCTCTCGGCATCAAAGAATCCGAAATGGGTTTTACGGTATATAATCCTGACCGGCATGCAAAAGGGTATCATAAAAAATACAGTTTATCAAATCTTGTTTTGACTTTTATGATAGATAAATCAAAACTGATAAGCGGAACCGAGGGGAAATGGAATGCGTTTAACACCCTTTATGTCAACGGGGTGTCTTATGGCGGTTTAATTGGCAATGTAAATGCGTTTATCAAATACATTCAGGAATTATTAAAACCCGATTGCGCATTAATAAGCGATGAATACAAAAAGCAACTTTTTACCGAAAATATTACCGTACAAGGAAAACCCTCCGGCATGTGTCTGTCTTGGTTTAAAGGAAAACTGTGCGGGAATCAATATTTTTGCCATGCAGGCGGTGGCGGAGCTTATTATTGCGAAATACGAATTTATCCGGAAAAAGGGGTGGGAAGCCTTATTATGTTTAACCGAACAGGAATGAGTGATGAAAGGTTTTTAGACAAACTTGATGCGTATTTTATGTGTATTTAGCATCGAAGATAATAGCTTAAGCCGTATGTCCTAAAAAATCACAAAAACCATTTCCTTGAATTTTATTATAGAACTCTTATAATATTGTATTATATAGATAATCTGTTTATTTTTGCGTATATAATAATGTTGTGCGTCATTAGAGATAAAACCTAATAAAAAAACAGATTCTAATATGAAACACCCATGATTAAGGTTTAATCACACAACGGAATGATTATTTGCCAATACTATATAATTATTTGTAATAGGCTAACTTCAGGTGTTTCTATATGACCTTTGAAAATTATAAATATATGAAGAAAATAGTATTTTTATGTGTTTGTTTAATAATTACTTTTACGATACAAGCACAAGATTGGGAAAGAATAGATAAAGTTTATAAAACAGCCTTAGAAGCTTATAAAAATAAGGATTTTGAAAAATCGACAAAAGATTTCTCAGAAGTAATAAGACTTGCCAAAGGTATAAGTAATTTGTCTGATTATGCGTTATACAATGGAGCGTGTATTTTTGTACTTAATAATAACAAAGATAAAGCCTTTGAAATTCTAACTTTCTTGGCAAACGAACGCTTGTTTTCCAAATTAGAACAAATACAAAAAGATGATGATTTTAAGACTTTACACGACACAAAAGAATGGCAAGAAATCATATCGAAAATATCAGAAAATAAAGAAACATTTCCTTACCGAAATAGACAAACAATAAAAACTCGTTTGTTAGAAGCCAAAAAAATATTAGAAGAAGACAATGGAAAACTTTGGGGATATAAAATATGGAATGATAGTATTATCGTAATTGACTATGATAATTCAATTTACAGTTTAATAAAATTAGAAAACAGCAAAACAGATGATGACACACTTTATTACAAAATGCTTTCTCCCAACACCTTAGCATTTGTTAATACAACACAAAAATACAATAATAAAAATTATGCAACGGTATTAAAAAGTTATTTGAACGACAAAAGTTCTACGATTATTCACGAATTGTTTCATTTATTACAATTCAAATTTAGAACATTTAACGGAGAACCAATTGATTATTTAGATGAAACAAATGCAAGAATTTTATTGCGTTTAGAATACCAAGCCTTAAAAAATGCTCTAAATGCCATTATAGATAATAAAAACACCGAAAAGGTAAAAAAATATTTGAATGATGCAATAATATTTCGAAAAGAACGACAAAATACATACTCCGAATATTTGCAAAAGGAACTCGAAATTGAGACATTAGAAGGAATGGCTAATTATACAGGTTTTGTGTTATCTTCTTATAACAATAAATACCAAAAAGCGATTGATGAAATAAATGAAAGAGAACGAGCCGAAACATATACGCGTCCGTTTCCTTATGCTACCGGTGTTGCTTATGGATTATTGTTTGATTATCTAAATTTTAAATGGAAAACCGGATTAGATAAAATATATAATTTCGCCGATATTTATGAAAATAAAGTCTTACAATCAAAAATAAAAATCAACAAAAAGATTGTTAAACGAGCGAAACAACGAAATAATTTTGACGAAATTTATAAGCAAGAAAAAGAACGGGAAGAAATACAAAATAATCTAATCGATTACTATACAGAATTACTTATTGATAAACCAACACTAAAAGCTGTTATAAATGACTTTGAAAATTACAGCCGTTCTTATAATATGAACGGAACACTTGTTTTGAAACACAAAGGAACAGTTTATTCAAATATAAGAGGTAAAGATAAATCAGGCGGAAAAAATTTCGGAAATTTTTCAACAATAAAAGGAAAGGATAAATTAGGTGTTGCAGGAATTTTATCTTACGAAAAAAACGGAAAAAATTATTTTGCTTTTCCTCTTCCAATAGAAATCCAAGACAGTAAAATAATAGGAGAATTTTATGAAATAGAATTAAATTCTAATTGGAAAGTAAAAGAATATGAAGACGGAAGTATGGAAATTGTAAAAGAATAACGAATGTACAACACAAGTTCATTTGATTGCCAATTAATTGATTATACTTATTGAGTAAATTTTGATAAAAATAGAAAGTAGGCTGTTTAGCTTACCTTTTTCTCTTTTTAGATTAAAAAAACAATGAATTGTTTCTGCCTTCCGAGAAGTTTAGTACTTTAGCAATCAAATAAATGTCTTCCCGCATTTGCAAAAAAAATGTTCATGACATGCACCAAGAGTGTTAGTTGGTAATGAGAAAAAACGCCTCGAATTAGTATGAACTAATCAAAAGAAGTAAATTTGTCAAAAATAAAATAAATTGAAAAGGCTTTTTATTATATCGGGTTGCAATGGAGCCGGAAAAACAACAGCTTCTTATACGATTCTTCCGGAGATTTTGGATTGTTATGAATTTGTAAACGCAGATGAAATTGCAAAAGGGCTTTCACCGTTTCATCCGGAATCAGCGGCAATTCAAGCCGGTAGGCTTATGCTTGATAGAATTAACAGGTTCATCGCTAAAGTATAGGATTTTGCTTTTGAAACTACGTTAGCAACAAAAAGCTATCGGAATTTTGTTTTAAAGGCTAAAGAAAATGGATACCATATTACTTTGCTGTAAAAAGGGTTGAAACTCGTGTAAAAGAAGGTGGACACAATATCCCGGAAGAAGTGATTAGAAGACGTTATGTAAATGGATTGAAGAACTTTTTTGGAATATTTGAACCAATTGTGGATGAGTGGATGTTCATTGACAACTCCGGAGAGCCTTATGAAATAATTGCGCAAAAAAATGGTACCGGAGAGATACTTAAAAAGTTGCTAAGTGGAATAATTTATTAAAAACTTACAAATCAAATTAACATGGACAATAGTGAAAAAATTATAGAGGGTCTTGAAAGAGCATACAAAAAGTTAATTGAGTTTAAAAAATATAAGAAAACTCCAATTATTGTTTCAATGGATGGAAAGGTGGTAGAGATACATCCTGATAAAATCACTACACACAACAAAGATGTATATATAAAATAGGTAAAATAGTAATAAAGGTAAGAGTCATAGCTTGTTTCAATATTTGTTTTATCTTGAAAGAGAGGTGCTTCGAAAATGCCTATTTCGCATATAATCATCGTTGTAAGTAATGCATAAAAAACTGAAAGTTATCATATTGGTAACTTTTTATTATACTTGCATCAAATAAAAAGATGTGAAAATATTTTCGAGAGGAACTTTACGAGATTTCCGGTTAAAAACTTGGTATAGAGAAACTGAAAAATCTCATCTAAAAATAATTCATTTCATAAAATTAGATAGTTTTCTTGCATAGACTAATTAAATTTTTTATATTTTTGTTCTAAGAAGCCTTAAAATACAGAATATGCAAAAATTAACAAAAGAGTTCATTCACAGCTTACCGAAAGCAGAGCTTCATTGTCATTTAGACGGTTCAATGAGAGTTGAAACAATTATTGATTTAGCCAAGCAGCAAGGGGTAAAACTCCCGGAAACAGACCCTGAAAAATTAAAACATTTGTTGGTTGCCGGAACTTGGTGCGAAAGTTTGGTCGATTATTTGAAAGCATTTGACATTACGGTGTCGGTTTTGCAAACACCCGAAGCACTCACAAGAGCAACCTACGAATTGGCTGAGGATAATGCAAAGGAAAACGTGCGTTATTTGGAAATACGTTTTTCGCCCATGCTGCACAGAAAAAAAGGGATGAACCTTACGGATGTAATTGATGCCGTAATAAAAGGAAAAGAGCAGGCTGAGAAAGATTTTGATATAATCATTGGTATTATCATTTGCGGATTGCGTCATTTTTCGCCGGATAAATCATTGACTTTGGCAGAACTTTCCGTTGCCTATAAAAATACCGGCGTTGTGGGTTTTGACCTTGCCGGTGCGGAAGAAAATTTTCCCGCAAAAGACCACAAAGAAGCATTTTATTTGATAATTAACAACAATATCAACACAACAGTTCATGCCGGCGAAGCCTACGGACCCGAATCCATACATCAAGCGATTCATTATATCAGTGCTAACCGAATTGGGCACGGAACACGCTTGCGCGAAGACGGCGATTTGCTGAACTATATAAACGACCACCGCATACCTTTGGAAATGTGCATTACATCAAATGTGCAGACAAAAGCGGTGAAAGATTTGCAAAGTCATCCCGTTAAGTTCTATTTTAATTACGGAATACGAGTAACACTCAATACCGATAACCGCTTAATTTCCGACACGACTTTAACCGATGAGTATTGGTTGGCAGTAAAGGAGTTCGGTTTTAATTTGAAAGAGCTTAAATATTTGATAATAAACGGGTTTAAATCTTCATTTTTGCCGCACAAAAAGAAAGTTGACTTAATAAAAAAAGTTATGTGCGAGCTGGAAGAAAAAGGATTAAAAGTCCATACCGATTATATGTAATGCTGCAAGAGGGATTTTCCTATTTGCCAAAAAACATGAAATCGTAAATTAGCTATTTGGTTTTACTTTTGCAAAAGTCTCGAAATGCGGCTTAATAGTTTTTTCTTGTACTTAAAAAACGGGATTGCTGCTTTGATTTTTGAATGTAATAATGAATTTGTTTTTTAAATTCATCATTTTCTTTATTTAATATTTTCATTTCAATCGGATAGTAGTAAAACCGCTTTGTAATTTCTGCATCTTCAATTTTAATCAAACGGAAGCGTACCGCATCTTTTTCCGTTGTAACGATTATTTTGTGTTCAGAATCTATAATATTAAAAGCCTTAATTATGCGGGCAATATCTTTTTCGGTATATTGATAGTGATCTTTAAAAGATAAAACAGATACTTTTTTTGTTAAACTTTTGCAATAATTGATAATGGGAGCGGGGTTTCCGATGCCGGTAACAAGCAAAATGGCATATTCTTTTTGTTTAAGAACTTCACCGTCAAGGGCAAATATTTCATTGCTGTAAACCGGCATAAGTCCTTTATAGTCAATAGCCGAAAAATAGAGCGATTGATAAGGCTTTAATTTTAAATCCGATGCGGTTATGCGCATATCAATCGGTTTTATGTTCCGGGGAGCTTTTGTTACCATTATCAACTCTGCACGGTATCGTTGATTTTGATTGTCGCGCAATCTGCCGTAGGGCAAATAACGGTCTTTTAAAAAAGGGCGGCTGTAATCAATCAGCAAAAGGCTTAAAGCCGGTCGCACATATCGATGCTGAAAAGCATCGTCTAAGATAATAATGTCCGGTTTATTTTCTAAATTCATTAGATTTTTAATGCCCCGTACGCGTTTTTCGTCAACGGCAACAATAATATCCGGAAATTTTAAAAGAATTTGATAAGGTTCATCTCCGATTGTTAATACATCGGACTCTTTATCTGCCAATATAAAGCCTTTGGTTTTTCTTTTATAGCCGCGACTTAATACGGCAATTTTATATTTATTTTTGAGAAGTGTTATCAGATATTCGACCATAGGAGTTTTTCCCGTACCGCCCACCGTGATGTTTCCTACGGTAATAACCGGAATATCAAACTCTGTTGACTTTAATACTCCGGTGTCGAATAAAAAGTTCCGTATCTGAACGCCTAAACCGTAGAGCAAGGAAATCGGATACAGAAAAATAAACTTTAAAAACTTCATTTTATATCGCTATAATAAGGCAATCTTGCTTGTATGCCCGAAATATTTTTAAGTTTTTGAATGTTTTTATAATACGGATAAGCTCTTCCCATTTCGTTTTTAACAAAAGATTGCTTTGTTTCGTATAATAAAGTCTCGGTAATTTGTGTGAATTTGTCTTTTTCCGGATAGCATTTAATTCCGAAATCTGTGATATTTGCTTTTTTGGCAGCAATATCAAGCGCCTCTTTCAGTCCGCCCAAAGTATCCACCAAGCCTATCTTCAAAGCGTCTTCACCGCTCCAAACTCTGCCTTGTCCTATGGCATCCACCGAGTCAATCGGCAAGTTTCTGCCTTTGCCTACACGCGTAATAAAGGTGGAATAAATACTTTCAACGCCTTTTTGAATGCTTTCGCGCTCATAACTGCTCATTTTTCTGCCGAGGCTTCCAATATCCGAGTAAGTGTTCGTGTTCACGGTGTTTATGCTAATACCTATATCGCTCATTAGTTCTTTTGCATTAAACAAGATGCCGAAAACACCGATGGAGCCGGTAATTGTGGTTGGTTCCGCAACAATTTTGTCGGCATTACAAGAAATATAATATCCGCCGGATGCGGCAACATTGCCCATGGAAACAATAAGCGGTTTTGTTTGTTTAGCCAAAGTAGCTTCGCGCCAAATAACCTCCGAAGCCAAAGCACTGCCGCCGGGAGAGTTTACTCGCAGCACAATTGCGTTTACGCTCTCGTCTTCTCTTGCTTCTCGGATTGCTTCTGCCAATGTTTCAGAGCCTATTTGCTCATTTGTGCCGGCACCGTCAACAATTTCGCCTTCGGCATACACAATGGCAATATTTTTTTCTTGAGTTTTAAGCGTTTCGGCAATGTCTTTTGTTGATTTAATATAATCTGCCAAGCTTATTTTATTATAATCGTCGGACACTTTGCTTTTTAAAATCGCAATTATTTCGTCTTCATATTTTTGACCGTCTATAAAATGAAGTTTTTCGGCAGCTTCGGAATCGTTCAAAGCCAATTCATCGGCATATTTGTTTAAATCGGCAACGGAAATATTTCTTGCTTTGCTGATTCCTTTTAACATTGTTTCCCAAAGAGACGAAAGATATTTATGCGTTTGCTCTCTGTTTGCTTCACTCATTTCGTTTGACATAAAAGGCTCAACGGCACTTTTATATTTTCCGTGTCGAATAATTTCCGGTTGGATGCCGGCTTTTTCCAAAAGCGACTTAAAAAACATCAGCTGTGCGCTAAGTCCGGTAAATTGTATGTTTCCGGTTGGGGTAAGATAAAGCTCGTCGGCTGCTGTTGCAAGATAATACGATTTATGGGTGTAAATATCGGAATGTGCAAGAATAAATTTGCCCGAAGTTTTAAAATCCGTTAAGGCATTTCTTATTTCTTCCAAAGACGCAAGCCCGGTGTTCATTGCACTAAGCAAGGATAAATCCAGATAAACCCCTTTTATTTTAGGGTCTGATTTGGCTTTTGACAGTGCATCCACAGCATCCTTTAAACTAATTGTTTTTTGTAATTTAAATGAACCGAAGTCAAATTTCACTTTCGGTTTATCAGCAATTGATTCGTCATCTAAACTTAAAGTAATTACCGAATTTTCAGAAAGTTTTGCTTTTTTCTCCGCAAAATTTTCAGAGAGCGAAACAATGCTTAAAAATATAAAAATATTTACAAGGGCAACCAGTATGATTACCAAAATTGTACCCAGCATACTTGCCAGAACATAATTAAAAAAGTTTTTCATATTAATTATTTTTTTAGTTTAAAATTATAAACTCTTAATGAATTAGAGAAGACAAAAAACGAAGTTTTCGATTGTTGTCGGAACTAAACAATTTTAGAGTTTTTGTTTTAACTTACAAAGCTATAAAATAAAGCTAAATAAAAGGTATAGAATTTTGAAATTTTTTGTTAGTCTGTCCGTTAAGTAGTATCTGTAAAGAAACTTTTTAATTTTATGAAATACCCGGCACTAAAAATTTCACATGGCAAGAGAGTATGTTCCCTTGTCAAAAATGTAATCTACTTTATTTTTAACAAGATACCAAAAACAAACAGATGAGAAAGTTGATTAGAAATTTGGCAATATTAATTTCCCCTTTTTTGTCTATGATAATTATAAATGAAACAGTAAGACCAACAATTAAAGAAGCCCCTTTTTGTAAATATGGAATAAGTGCAATAAATTCAGCAGATAAAAATACTGAAAAATGCACATGGATTTGCCACAATAATACAACTTATTGCAAAGAGCATCACGTACAATACTTCAAAAACTATTACGCATATACAGATCTCATATATTTTGGAATAATTAATTTGTTGGATAGAACGGGAAATTATGGTTTTGCAAATATTATTTTTTTAGTAATTCTATTGCCCGGATTAATTTGGTTTTTCCTTATCCGGTCTTTGAGCATGCAAGATAAAATTAATAAATTAAAGCAGAAGCAATGAATTATATTATAGAGTTAGGACGGTTTATTTATGCCTATTGTACTGATTTTATAATCAATTTGGCTAATATTTTTCATCTTTCTTATTATGAAATAAATTTTATAATTTTTGGAGTACTTTATCCGGTTTTAATTATGGCTTCAATGGGATTTTATTTTATTCAAAAGTTAAGATTAAAAAGGCTGAAAAAGCTTCAGAGCTAAAAATAATGGAATATATTTGCAAAGCCAAGAACAAGCAAGGGTGATTATTTATACCGAAGTTTAACCCGCATTATTCATCAAGTCTTCGTAGTGAGGGCTGCATATACAATAAAATAAGTGATAAGACGATTGAGCCATATCCTTTGATATGGAGAAT
>PDWJ01004616.1_pt1 | contig 11995 bp, 13 predicted proteins | sample 1430881 | NCBI WGS metagenome assembly PDWJ01 (sample SAMN01162460, study PRJNA174530) | Oral metagenome, whole genome shotgun sequencing project. | biome: Marine environment; feature: Marine mammal; material: Swab sample of the gingival sulcus; isolation source: swab sample of gingival sulcus... | reverse complement strand
GAATGGATATCCTTCCAGAAATTACGTTTACAAGAAAGACTTTGTTACAGAAATGTTACGACAATCCTCTCTTAGCCAGAGCGATTGGAATGACAACCAGACTCAAACTCGTTTCCAATCTGTTACTCAGAAAAGAAGCTCCAGATATCAAAGGTATTGGAGAACTTCCATTTGAAGCCAGAGTTGACTTGATTATGAGCCATTCTGAAGATTATCCAGGTTACGAAAACTATGGTTATGTTGTAGATAGAGAAACTCTGGAACAGTACAACACTTTGTTAGATTCCACTTATAGAAGTCATTTGATTAATAGATATATAGATTCTGATAATATCGAGATATTTAAAACTTTAAAGGGTCAGTTTACGCCAACGGACTTTAAATTTGAAGCGTTTGATTATGAAAAACTGAAAGTTGGTAAAACCGAGTATTGTCAACCGGTTTCCATGAAATAAGAAAGAGGGGAGATTAGAAAGCTTATGATTGGTGTTAAGAAGAATAAAAAATACATACGTGAGAGATCGGAAGACCAGAAAGACGGGCAGGGAAAGAAAGCTCGTTATGATGAACAGGTTGCTGAAAAACAGAAAGAGTTCTATAAAATTGGAGACTCGTTTAAAATAGTTAACGATAAGAACGGTAAAAAAGAAATTGTACATAGATAAGTTATTCCGATAAGAAAACGAATATATAGAAACACCTGGTAACTGTGCCAGGTGTTTTTTTTTGATGTATACTATTATACTGTGCGTAGTTACGAAGGATTCCTATTTGTTGTGTCACTTCAAGGGAATCCTAACGATAACTGCGCACCGAGGAGGACTGTTATGGCAACAGTCCACATCGATCTGAAACGCCCGATAAGGCGGGCGTTTCATACAACTGAGTTCCTCCTCAATGCAGCCAAATACGGCTGCAATGAGGATGTCGTCGAGGCCGCAGATCTTATAACAGAGATTTGTGGCCTCAGCTCCGCCCGGATTGAGCTGATCGACCGGGCGGAGAAGGAGGCTCTCAACTTCGAAGAGGTTGAGAGCGATCTTAGGGCCAACGAGGAGGCCCTCGATAAACTCCGGGATCAGGCGGCGGAGCTGTATTATCGGCTCACCCTAGTCGTCTGAATCGCTCAGGGGGACAGCGCTTGTTAAGCCTGTCCCCCGCGTTTATTCTATTCATTTTTTTTTTAATCTTCAATAGGATAAATACTATTATTTTAAGGAGGCAAATAAGTTATGGTGTTATCGATTTCCATTATACTTGAAGTTATAATACCGTTTATATTGCTTGTGATGGTCTTTTTAGCCGATCTTGTGGCCACATCAGTAACGGTTAACAAGATCGCTCTATCGATAGTTCTCTTGCTCGAGATCAACACCTTTGCGTTAATAGCATCGTTGTTGAATATCGATGATAAAGATTTCTACAAACATCGATGGAGCCGAGTTGATTCTGAAAGTAAGGAGGGCTCAGATCAATGAAGATAATGATAGGAATTGAATTATTTCTTTTCTATACCGTTTGGACTTTTCGCATCATTGCTGTTAAATTAGCAAAAATGGGCGAAACCAGCGTCAGAGTGGAAGTAATCAATATAATTTTGTTAACGGTACTCAGTATTTTGGTTATAAATACTGTAGTAATGATAATATCATTCGTTATAAATTTAGGAGGCCAAAATGAAGAAAGGTGACGAAGAATTCGTTCAGAAGTTTATGGAAAAATCGATGGGGCGAAAAGGTATACACCTTTTTGCAGTAATTATAGGAATTTCCCTTGTGATCACGGCGTTCATCGCCCTGGTTTTTCTCACAGATAAATTGAATATTGGGAGCGAGGCGTTGAGGAACAAACACCTGATCCCATCGTTCGTAGCCGGTTTAGTCGGCTCTGGTTTGGTATTGTTCGGTCTATTTTCCCATGCGAAATATTCCACGACCGCACAATCGATCAGACGGAATATATGTGGTCTGGAAGTTGGGGGCGGTCTTCCGATTTATATCAATAAGACAAAATCAGAATGTGAGGCTATGGGTCTTGAAATCATCAGTCTTGACCATTTTAAGTCCCGTATTGTGTATTCCGATAGCTTGGAATACCAATACCGGCCGAAAACTCAGGTTGATGTGGTACGAATCAGAGCCAGTGCGCGGTCTGAGTTCTACAAAGCCTTGACTCTTTGAACATGAGTCCCCGGAGAGATTGTTCTCCGGGGACCATTTGTTTTTTTTTGGTATATACTATTATTTTGTATGTAAGTGCTAAGAGTTCTTATTCGTTGTGTTACTTCGAGGGAACTTGAATGACACTTATGTACGGAGGAGGACGCGATATGGCAAAATATCCGTCCACCGACCCGCGCTCGATCGAGGATCGGGCTGCGGAAAAGGTCGCGGCCATTGAGGCTGCGGCCGCCGAGCTGGATCTCGGCGGAAGAGGAGTCTATTATCGGCTCCTCGCCGAGATCAATGAACAAATACGGATCCGCGCCCGGCAACTGGCGCGGTTGGATGAAGGGGCCGACGCCCTCGAGGTCGGTCCCGACTATGTGGCCGCGGGTGAGGAGCTCGCGGACTATCTCGAACAGGCGGACTTCTGGCTGGAACGGTATCCAGCCGTGATGCCCGTCTGATATCAAGGGGGCAATGCTTGTCAAGTATTGCCCCCACGTTTTTTTATTTAATAAACGGACAAACCGTTTTTTTTTTTGATATATTATTATAGTGAGTGTGTGGGAGTACTTAGGTTCTCTATTGGGATCGTTGATCCTAGGAGACCGATGAGTTAAACCCATATACTAGGAGGTCCGTTTATGGAAAAACGGACCGTTAGTTCGGTGGCCGAGGGGGAGGGGATCTCTCGGTTGATAGCCGAGAGAGACTATTTGATAACGACGGCGCAGCTGGCTTCAGCTTCGTCGTCGTGGGGCCAGGGTGACAAAGAGATGCTCCCGGCCATATCGACAAGGTCAAAGTGCGCCGTCGAGGGCGCTTTGACCAAAGTCAAAGAAATCAATAGTCAGCTGGACTCTTTGGTCCGTTTGGCTATTGACCATTCAATTGCGGAGGACGAGGAGTTCCAGAAGGAGCTCGAAGCCTCTGCTGAGTCGGCCAGGAAACAGGCCGACGAATATCAGTCATGGTTCATACACGACTGATTTAGACCAGGGGGGTCAGTGCTTGTTAAGCCTGTCCCCCGCGTTGTTTTTCAATTCATTCATTTATTTTTTTTAATTTTTAATAGATTTGATATTATAGCTACAACAGGAGGTAGTCAATATGTTAAAGAAATCTATTACCGAGTATTTTATCATTGCAGAGTTTGTGCTTATCGCAGCACAAACGTTGTTTACCTTAGTGATTTTCACAAAGTTCAAATTACTTATAGCAACATTTATAGAGTCGCCGGAAACTGCACAAGGTTTCCTACCAATTGCCGAATCTATCTCATTATTGATTTTATTGAATTTTCTTATCGCAATAATCTTAGCTGTTAGTATCAACTTTTTATCCTCTAATAGAACAAAGTATTAATAATTCTTAACACACACACAATAGTGGAGACCTTTACCCGGTCTCCACCTTTATTTTTTTTACATATATATTATGATAATGCGAACGACCGAGTCCGGCCGGCTCGACTCGCTGCTTCCGGTTCTAGACAAGGTTTTAAAAGCTAGGGTCCTTGCCGGAAAAAGTAAAACCCTTTTTAACCGCCCTCACACCTATTTTAGCACAGCGCTGGCAATTATACATCGCCTCTGGCTTGTGGGCGATGATTGCGAATAAATTGCGGTGAGGGATGGCGGCGCTGGGGAACGTGTTGATGTTTTATTTTGCCGGTAAAGTCGTGGGAACGGCACGCGTTCTTTTATTACATTGAGAACTTTTTACGAACACGATGTTGCTGACTTAAACGTAGAGAGGTCTCATTTATGTGTTGGTTGCCTAGGAAGAGTCAGCACTTCCTGGGCGACCGTTATTTTATATCAATTTTTTTATCGGGAAAACATGAATATATAGCTTATATTGGGGAAAAATATGGATTTATATGATAAATATTTCAAAGAACAGCCAGATACTTCCATAAAGTTTATGGGTGAAAAATTGGTGTTTGTTATACCAAAATACTATTTTGAGAAGAAAGTTGCATCGTTTATTGGGAGAACTGTAGAGGTTCTGGGAATATTCGAGGCATTTATATTCGATGATCCTGATGAAGAAAATTTCAATAAAGCAAAGAAATGTGTATTCAAATTACCTGTATTTTTTCTCACTACTCCTACAGACATTCAAGAGAAGACTATTAATGTAGAAGATACTGAGTTAGAAACTGTGGAAAAAGTTAAGCTATATGTGTTAACGTTCTATCAAGGAGATACTTGTGTGAATGGAACTGTTGTAGCCGAGCTTCTTCCTACGATGAGGAAATATGCAGAAATGTTATTCGGAGCACAGCTTCCAGCTACGTTAAGTTATCGAGAAATTCTCGAAGTGTGGATTCAGTGTAACGATCTCAATGGATCAGCTGGTTTAGGTGTTACGTATCCTTTGTTAGCTTCTATCGTTGGTGAACTTATTAGAGATCCGAAAGATCTCTCCAGACCATTTCGCAGAAGTCTTCCTAAGACCGATAAGATTGCAAATATCCCACATAATGGGAAAACTGTTCGTCTTATGGACCTTCCAAGATACATCTCATCGTTTGCTGCGGTTTCATCTGCAGATGCTAAACATGGAATTACTGTATCTTCAACAAGAACGTACAATAATAAGAAAGAGCCTATTTCTCCTGTAGAAGAGGCGATTTCTTAAAGATATGGGAGGATGATGATACCACAATGACTTATTCAGCAGAATATATAGATCGTTTTAAAACTCCTATAGAAACACAACCTACATACAATACGTATGGAGAAATCTTTAATATAGACGTGTATAATGCAACAAAACCTAGAGAAAGCGTTTTTTTCTTCGAATGTGTGTTATACAATAGCGTTAAAGATCTTTATGTTCCCATAACTTTTGCGTGTAATATTCATACAATAGTTAAAAGGTTCATGTTTAAAAAAGAAGATTATTTCATCTTCCAGCTCAATTCTAAGAAAGATTATTATCAAATTATGGATGATATCGCTCTTATGGAGGAGACTGTAGTATGGTACACTAAAGCGGAACAAGACAGATTGGCAGAAGCTGATTCTGCTGTTATTCAAGAGATGTACCATTTTATTAACCCACAGAAGGTGAGAATTTACAATATTGTATCGAAACCCAAATACCAATGGGACACGATACTCGCATAAAACGGAGTGCTTCATGGAAATTAAAGTATTAAATGTTGAGGAATTTCTGAAGTTTGTACAAGCTAAAGAAGTTACTACATCGAGTTTTTTCATACCAAATACCAGTGAGGCACATCCAGAAGGTTTAATATCCAATGAGATATTTGGTCTTCCTGGAACTCCGGAGAGGCGTGAAAAATATGGATATATAGATCTCGGAGACTGGTTCTTCAACCCTCATGTCTTATATGTGTTTTCCAGACTTAAGTCCAGAATAGCCAAAGATATGGTAGATGGAGTTGGGAAATACTATATCGATGGGTTAGGTGAGCTAACCCCATTAGAAGAAGGGGCTACAGTTCCTGAAACAGCGAAATCAGATGTCGGAACCGGGATTATATGGTTAAGAAAGAACTGGGATAAAATAGATTGGTTGCCAAGAAAACTTAAATCTAAGCAAGGTAGTGAACGTAGACGGTTCATGAACTTAATGACCAAAGAATTAGCTTTTATCAATAAAATACCTGTAATTCCAGCGTTTTATCGTGATGTTGATCTTAGAAGTCTTAAACGTCATGAAATTAACTCATTGTTCTATGAACGAATACTTGGGTTAGCTTCTATGATTAAAAGCTCGCAAGTTTTATTTTTTGGTGGAGATGACGCAAGTGTGACTTCTGAAGGTCATAAGAAAATGCAAAAGATCATCAGCGATGCTTACACATATTTTGTAGAGAAGATTGCTGGTGGAAATGCGTTTATTCATGACCATGTTATGGGAAAAACCACTGACTTTGGTGCTAGAATGGTTATTTCGGCACCTAGAATGAATTTCGACAAACCAGATCAATTAGAATCTGATTTCACACATACTTCGGTTCCATTGTCTGTAGTTATCAATATTTTCAGTCCATTTATGAAATATGGGATTGTGAAGTTCATAGAGAGCTATATCAGAGGTTCGAAACATATTTATACGTTTGATAAGAAAACCAAAGAAGTTAAGATGAGGAACCTTGCTCCTGACTTTATGGAAGAGTTTAGCGGAGACAATCTAACTAAGATGTTTAAACTTTATAATAACTCCAAACTCTTCAGAATCCAGGAATTCACTCTGAAAGGTGAGGATAAAGAACGTATTCCAGCGTTCTTTATAGCTCGTCCTAATCAACTTCCTGATACTGACGAATCTCAGGAATCAGAAGATATTACATATGGAGATTTCGAAATCGTACCTGCGGTAGAGTCGAACAGTCTATTCAATCTGAAAGAGTATAAGACTTTAACCATGTGCGAACTTCTTTATATAGTTGCAGAGCAGACATTAGGTGAAAAACATCTTTACCAGACCAGATATCCTGTAGACGATATAAACGGGCAATATCCGAGTAAGATCAATATTATTCCGTCCTATCGTTACAATGAACGTACTGTTGGAGGGTTTGTCTACAAGAGATATCCGAATTTATCTGGTGTGAACAAAGATAACGTAGATCACGCGTTTTCCGATTCTTTAAAGATGTTTACCACATATCTCCCAGGATTGGATGGAGACTATGACGGTGACCAGGTGTCTATAAAACCCACATACACCGAAGAGGCTAACGCAGAAGCCGACGGGCGTATCAAGAGTATGGCAAACATTCTTGGTGTAGATGGAAAGATTTCTCGTCCATTAACTACGGTTGTTCAACATGGGTTGTATGCTCTAACATATAAATACCCTCTAAGTGAGAAATAAGGAAAGAAATGAACTATGGCTAAAGATAAAGAAAACGATCTGGAGAAACAGATCAAAGAAAACCAAACAATACTTTTAGCAGATCACTATGGGGTATCACCTGATTTCTTTAAAAGAAACAGAGAACTTATAGAACGTGTTAATAAAGATATCAAAATGATATCTAAAAACGTTTCTATGGGAGATTCCCACCAAGCAACCCAGAATCTACAGTCTTTACAACAACTTGTATCGACATCTAATAGAATCAAGAAATCTGCTATGTCAGATGACTTAGAGCAGATGATGGCTACAACAGATGATGGATTCCGTCAGATATCAGGTTTATCGTCTGGTAAAGAAGATGGTGAGCTCGTTGCGTTCCATTCTCATCTTATGTCTGTGTATCGTAACTTGGTGTTGGAATATCGAGGTGTAACCCGGTTAATACCTGAGTTAAATCGTGCAATTAACATGATTGCTCGAGATATCATGTCAGTTAATGAAATTACGAAGAAATCTATCTACAACGTCTATAAACCAGATGATTACGATTCTGTTGTAGATACTGAGATATACGATAAGTTTAACAAAGTTATCAATGAAGAAATCATAGATAGATACAAATTGGAAGAGAAAGTTCGTCGTTATATCAAAACCGCTTTGGCGGAAGGCGCTAAGCCGGTTGTTGTTTATCCATACAAAGCTATTGTCGAGATGCTGAAAAAGACTAAAACGTCTATGAATAATCTCACAGAAGCCAGTATGGGAACAGAGAGTTTCTTAAACAATTTTGAAAGACAAAGAGCTGAACAGACGAGTATTTTCAAACCATTCGAATCGTATTCCAGAAAGTTTAATACATTAGGAACAGAAGACAGTAGAGAAAAGATTGTAAGATCCTACGAATCGTTTGTAGACAGTGTCCTAAACGATGTTGTTGGTAAAGATATGGTACAAGAGTATTGTATGGAGGGGTATAAAGATCTTAGAGAAGATGTGCGTACCCATCGCGATATCCAACTCAATTCTCCTATTCCCCCCAATGTCACTAAAGAGATGATGGGTGATCGTATAGAAAAGGAATACAATCTCTTACTTGAACAGACTAAAATTACTCCAGATATCAATCTGGATTTCAAAGGACAAATTCTCAATGCTACTAAAGAATTAGATGGGCGTATAGAATTCTTCGATATGGACTCTGCTCCTATCCATATGGCAGTAAATTCTGTTAGACGGATTCTTAAGTTCAATTCTTATGTGGAAGATAAAAAATATGGTGCAATTGCCTATGGGGCTAAACCTCAGGACAAGTACACAGAAACCGAGGACCCAAACGATGTTTTTCTTAATGATAGTGATTTTTATGATAATTCTAAGACCAAAAAAGATCGGGTAGATAACGTACTCGATAAGTTCTTACGTGATAACCCAGATGATAATATTAAGGCATTTCTTAACGAATGTCTGATCATTGAACACGATGCCGAAGACGTTGTGCCAATTACAGTGTCAGGACAACATGTGGGTTATTACGTGATAGAGATAGCGCCATACACAGGAAATGTTGAATCAATCAATAAGAGAAACAGCAATTTCACAGACATGTTCCTATCAATGGGATTCCAGAATGATGCCGCGTTATCACCCAATATGGCTGGAGCAACAGGTTCTTTTGCGTCTGGATTCAGTACACCCCAGGCTTTTGGTACTGGTGTTTCTGGTGAGATTCCTAATCTTGGTAACTCAGGAGCTGGTCCTATAGCTGGTCTCCATGGACAGATTGGCCATATCTCTGAAGGACAGGATGGTTCTGCTTTAAATCGTAATGAAATCATGAAACGTATAATGTTTAAAGTCATTACGAAAAAGCTCCAAAACGATGATCTTGAAGACGATAAGAACTTCAAAGATGCCGTTATGGCGCTAATTCGTGATGGAACCATTTTACAGAACAAGATCAAGTTTACCTATGTTCCTGCTGAGTTTATGGTTTACTTCACTCCAGAACTCGATGGAAACGGTATTCCACAGTCTATTCTGAAAGATTCTCTGTTCACCTGTTATCTCTATATCAGTTCTCTTATGAATACTGCATTGACGAAACTTACGAGATCATCTACTAGAGATAAGATAAGTCTCAATATCGGTAGGATGAAGAATAACGCAGAGAGTATTCGTAGTATAGAGAATTCACTTACATCCAGAAGATTGAACGTTGAATCAGCTTTTACTTCATTACCAAGGGTTCTTAAGTCTTCTTCGTTAACTGAGACTATTATTGAACCGGTTTATGATGGGGAGAAGCTGTATAACTACGAGAATCTTCAGAACAGCAATCAAGTCGATATAGATGATAACTATACTACTAAACTCTTGAACTCTATAATAGTGAGTTTGAACAGTCCTGTGACTATTATGAACGCTCTGGATGAAGAAGAATTCGCCAGTGTTGCAGCAAGTAAGAATGCTGAATATCGAACAGGTCTGTTACAGAGACAGGCGCCATTTGGTGAACAGGTTACCAAACTTCTTAGAATTATTATAAATGGTTCAGGAAAATTTGAGCACGAGAAAGAATTTGAGTTAGACAACGTAATTCAAGTGTTCTCACCTCCAGAGCATTTGAATATGAAGAACGCTAACGATATGTTCGGTACAACAGATACGTATATCGAAAATATCGTAAAAGTGTTCAGCTCAGATTCAGAGAGCGATATTAAGATAAAAGAGATAGCAAAAGAGAAATTTAAGATCGAATTGTACAAAGAAATGATGGCGAACTTAGATTTCAATAAATACGACAAATTGTTCGAGAAATGTACAAAAGAGGCTATCGGAGAGCTTCAGAAACGTAAGAAACTCAAAGAAGCTGATGCAAAAATCGAGGAAGAGAAGATTGAATTCGCTGAAGCCGGAGATGAAGAAGAGGGTGGGGGCGAAGAAGAAAGTGGAGGTTTCGACTTTTAAATTAAATCCAGAGGGCCAGGTTAGGCCCTCTGGTATATTATCTGTACGAACCCCCCCCCCGACATGTATACTATTATAGTAGATATGGGGAGCGTTGCTCCTCGCCGGCCTAGTTGGGTTATGGCCGGCCATCTCTTTCGAGGAGGCCGCAATCTTGGTTAAAAACGAGAATGTGGTCGTTGTCACGAGGCATGCTGGCCTCGTTGACTACCTTGTGGAAGAGGGGATCGTGGGTACCGATGTACCTGTGATCTCCCACGCCAGCGCCGAAGACGTGCGTGGAAAACACGTAATCGGCGTTCTGCCCCTGTCCCTCGCGGCAGAGGCAGACAAGGTGACGGAGGTCCCCCTCCGCCTCACCCCTGAACTCCGGGGTGTTGAACTCTCCCTGGACCAGGTCCGGGAGATAGCCGGGGACCCCGTGACCTACAAGGTCTCCGTTATTTAACGGGGATCTTGTGGGAGTAGTCGGGTCCGTCGAAACGGTCTAGAGATAGACTGGGTTCGGCGGACGGAAGAGAGGGTTACCCGCCCTCTTTTTTTATTTTTTGTTAGTTTAATTTATATACTCTTTGAAAGAATGGTTAACTAACAAATATAAAGGGGGCATTTTATACAATGACTTTGTTAGAAACGTATAAAAAAGATGTGAAAAGAGTTCTAAATAGAATATATGGAAATGGTATTTCTGAAGCTAAACTCGATAAATATATAGACAATATTATCTCTAAACGCAAATATGAACCTGTCATAAATATGAGAAACATATATAAGATGATAGATAATTTTGAAGAGGATGCTGATCAGATTCTTAATGTAGTAGAGAATAACGAACTCAATATATTGTCTAATGGGGCTTACTCAGAGAACTATAAGAATGTGAAAGCACCTACAACGGAGATTCTTGTAGAATGGGGAAAAGAACGCGATAAATACAAAGAGATCCAATTTCAGAAGATGACTCAGGGAGACTTGGTTGGGTCTAGAGACGCGTTTATGAAACAGAACCGCTCTAAGATTTATCAGAATACGATGTACGGGATCTCTCTTATGTCAGGTGCGTATATGTCTAATGTAGATGTAGGTTCAGCCATTACAGCGCAAGCTCGGAACTTTATATCAGAAACTATGTGGAGCACAGAACGTCTTATAGCTGATAACACAGTATTCGAGAATGTTGGAGAAATGCTACAATATATCACAAAAGTATGTGAACGTCCTATCCCACAGGAAGCTTTGAGATATATCGATTATATTCCATCAAAAGCTGAATGTAGAGCAAGACTCATTAAAATATCTAAAGATCTTCCATATATGTTAGTAAATGGGAACGATATATCAACTTCGTTGTTTGTTATGATTGAATCTATGACAGACATAGATAGAATCTTATTTTATTATACAAACAACCTTGTTGATACCGTGGTATTGAATCCCAAGATATTCGGTATATTGGACAAGATTATGAATTCCAGATCGGAATTCGATAACGTATATGAGATTCCAGATGACATAGTGCCTCATATGGATCAATTGGTTGCTATAATAAAAGCAATAGTGATAAATCCAATTATGACGTATCAAAGAGTGGATAAGTACTTAACAAAGAAACGGAAGACCACACTTCTCTCAGACACAGACTCAATCATTAACACGTTATCTAAAATAGTAATGCAATTGGCTATGAGATACAAATCCGAACACAAGATTATGCCAGATGAAGTCATGTTAAAGAGACTTGAGAACACAGTTGTGAATATAATAGACGTTATGTTACAAGCTGTGTGTACAGAGTTCGGAAGAGCATGTGGAGCTAAAGACGATGAGTTTAAAGATCGTTTGAAGATGAAGAACGAGCTTTATATAGCCAGAATGATTGTATTTGAGACTGCGAAGAAGAACTATGTGGGGCTTAATACATACATAGAAGGAAGACCGGTTACGTTACAGAAACAACTTATTACAGTTGGAAGAAGTTTCATCTCAAGAACTGCAAATCCTGAAGTGAAAAGTATGATGTT
>PDWJ01004614.1_pt1 | contig 11999 bp, 10 predicted proteins | sample 1430881 | NCBI WGS metagenome assembly PDWJ01 (sample SAMN01162460, study PRJNA174530) | Oral metagenome, whole genome shotgun sequencing project. | biome: Marine environment; feature: Marine mammal; material: Swab sample of the gingival sulcus; isolation source: swab sample of gingival sulcus... | reverse complement strand
AGCTCCGCATCGTCGACCGCGAGCTGATCCTCCGCGTCCTCGACGCCCACCAGCCCTACGCCGACCACGACTGACCGTCGGCGGCCGCTTCCCATCATCCAGCGTGCGCGGTACCAGTTGAGAAGAGGAGCTTGTCTACGCAGGCCCAGGAGCCTCAGCTACGCTGCAGCGCTACACTAACTAGGCCGAGAGGGAGCTCGGACAACGATCGGTGAGGGTGGTGATAGTGCTGCGAACTGGGATGGTAGGACTCTATACGCACGAGTAGCGCTATTTGGAGATGGCGTAGGGATGTCGAGAAGAGGAGCTTGTCTACGCAGGCCCAGGTGGGGCGCAGGGCATTTTGCCATAGCGAACCCACCAGTAGGTGCCGTTTGGAAAGGCAACTTTCTCGCCCGTCTCTTGATGCAGCAGCCAGGCTGCGCGGTGAGCCTGTAGAAATGCCTTGTGCCGTTGTAGCGCTTCGATACGGCGCCACTTGTCCTTGCAGGCGACAGTCGGCTTGATTGCGCCTCTGCGCTTTGTCTCGGTGCTCTTGGGTTGGTCAGTGTGGTGCTGAGCTACCACACGCTTGCGACCAAGGAAGCCCTTGCCCGCCGCAGCGCGCTTTGCACGGTGTTGCTGCTCGGTGAAGGCCAAGAGACCTTTTACGTCTGCAACAAAGCGCTGCCGGTCGACACTTGGGGGGGCGGTGATGGTCAGAGTCGTGGCTTTCGGCAGGTGACTTCGCTGGCTGAAATAGACAGGTGGACGGCTAACCTCGAGCACGTGCCCGAGCATGTCCTCGGGGCGTGTGATCAAGCCTGGCCAGGCTTTGCTTTCGCCCACCAGTCCCGCTGCGACAGGGTTTTGTAGTGTGTAGACGACCTTCGCAATGATGTCGTTTCGCTCGAGCAAGCGGACCGCGCTGTAGGGTTCTGGAGCCCAAACGGATTCACTTCGATGGTAGTGCTCATTAAGGCAGCGAGCGATGTGCTTGTTTAGCCAATGCATGAAGTCTGGAAGCAGGCCGTGTACGTCGGTGATGACCATGTGGTAGTGCGTCGTCATCGCGCATACCGCGTGCACGAGTACACCTGTTGACTTCGCTGCGATGGCCAAGCAGTACAAGACGATCTGACAGACCAGCGCTGATGGCTTGAGCAAGAACTGCCGCTGAAAGCAGCGTCGAGTGATCAAATAGGTCGCACCTTCGTGGATTTCCCGTGGTTGGCTCATGCCCCTATCTATGAGCACGTTCTATGCCCGTTCTGGTATTGACAACGGGTTCTATAATTTCAAGCGCTTGCTGTTTTTTCGCGTGCCCGAAAAAACGAGATCCGGCCGTCCCCCCCTCCGGCATCCGGCGCTAGCCTTATACAAAGGTGACTAACTATTGACAGAGTCTCCTAACCACGGTTCGAAAAGGATAACCACGGTCCGGATGGGATGGACCTGGGATGGACTAGCGTTGCGAAAACCAACGTGGGACGTTGTCGCGGGTCGCAACAGTGCTTTGGGATGTGGGGAGGGTGTATCGGATCCTGACGACTTAGCGGAGCGAAACTCTGGCACATGGCTTGCTAAGTTGGGGCTTCATCAGCAAGGAGGATCCGTGGCTCATCACTCTTACACGCTCTCCATCGCTCTTGTGCTTATGTCGCTCTCTCTTGCCGCTTGCGGCACCTCAGGTGACGCCAAGGCTGACATGTTTGGCATCGTCGACAGCTTTATCGAGCCCGATGCCCCCAAACCGTGGTTTCGCGATGGTGGCTGTGGTCCCGGTAGCTCGGGCGCCAGCGGAAACCCTTGTAATCCCTACGCACCTCAAGATGCGGGCGTAACGCCCGACACGATGCCGCCCGATCTGCCCAAGCCCGACACTTGTGTGCCGCCGACGACCTGGACCTGCACTATCACGTTCAGCTTTGATAAGCAGGGCATCGAGAGCACTGGTGGCGTGCACGCTGATTGGGACCTCTTCGATGGTGTCACGTTCAGTACCAAGTCTGCGACGTTTAACAGCAACAGCAACAAGTGGGAACTCAAGGCCACGCAGGAAAATGGCAAAACGTTGACCTACAAGTTCGTCGTCGACGAAGGTCTCACCAGCGCCAAATGGTTTCATGATCCAAACAACCCGACCAAGGTCTCGGATGGCTTTGGTGGTTTCAACTCGCAGCTGGCGATCTCTTGCTCCGATCCCTGTAGTCGCTGACCCAGGTTACGACGATTGACCCAGGTTACGACGATTGACCCAGGTTACGACGATTGACCCAGGTTACGACGATGGTTATGCACTCGCTGATCCCCATCCTCGTGCTGCTGGTTTCAGCCTGCGGTCCGGGAGGCGAGGTTAGCCGGAGGCTTCAGACACACGTCGATGATTGGCGCGACGAGGTGATCTACCAGATCCTCGTCGACCGCTTCGCCAATGGCGATCCTTCGAACGACACGATCGACGGCATCGGCACCAAGCCCGGCGACCTCGCCCGCTTTCAGGGCGGCGACTGGCGTGGTGTCGAACAGCGCCTCGGTTACATCCAGCGCCTCGGCGCGACCACGATCTGGATCTCCCCTATCGTCGACAACCTCCAGCGCACGGACTACCAAGACGGCTATCACGGTTACTGGGCCGCCGACTTCACGCGGATCAACCGTCGCTTCGGCTCTCTGGACGATCTTCGCTCCCTCGTTCAAGCTGCCCATCGCCGTGATGTGAAGGTGATCATCGACGTCGTCACCAACCACGCTGGTCGCCTCTTCTTCTACGACTTCGACGACGACGGCAAAGCCGATCCCGGCGAGGTCGAGCCCAGCTTCTCGAAGACAGGTCCCCACGCAGCCTCCATCTCCTGGCTGCTTCCGCAGCCCCGGGTTTTCCGCTACACCGACCGCGACGCCTGCCGCGCCACCCTCGCCTCGGCCTCCCGCATGACCACCGACGACGATCCAGCCGAGGGCGTCGAGCGTCTTCGCCTCGACGCCTCTCATTTCCATCGCCGCGGTCAGACCACGGACTTCCTCGATCCCAGTCAGAAGCTCATGGGCGACTTCCCCACCGGCCTTCGCGATCTCCACACTGAAAACGAGCAGGTGATCCGCGGGATGGTCGACACCTATCTTCGCTGGGTGGAGCTCACCGACGTCGACGGCTTTCGTCTCGACGCTGTGCCCCACGTCCCACAAGCCTTCTGGGCGCGCTTCGCCCGCGAACTCCGTGCGGCCCTCGCCGCCCGCGGCAAGCATCGTTTCATCCTCCTCGGCGAGGTCTTCGATCGCGATCCCGAGCTGCTCGCCAGCTACACCAAAGATGGCGGCCTCGACGCTGTCTTCGACTTCTCCCTTAAATGGGAGGTCGTAGACGCTTTCCTGCTCGACGGTTGGCCCGCCGCAGAGACCCGCGGCGCGCTCGAGGGCTACCGCGCCCACTACCCCGCAGCCGGTCATCCTCAAGGCATCGGCCTCTCGCCCTGGCAGGCCCGCGTCTCGATGATGGACAACCACGACATGCAGCGTCTGCGCCGCGAGCTCGACGATCCCTTCGTCGCCGAGCTCGCGATGACGCTGGTGTTTACCGTCGACGCGATCCCCTCGATCTATTACGGCACGGAGCAGGAGCTCGTCGGCTCCTGGGGCAACGCCTCCCGCGAGGTGCTCTGGGATGTTGGCTACCGAGAGCACACTCGGATGTACAAGCACATCGCGAAGCTCGCCAAGCTGCGCAAAGAGCTCCAGGCTCTGCGCCGCGGCGGCCTCGTTGTCCGCTACGCTAGCACGATCAGCGCGCGCCAACGAGCGCATGGTGCGGGCCTGCTCGCTTACGAGCGCGTGCTTGATGGCCCGAAGGCTACCCTCAAGGGTGGTCGAGCCCTGATCGCGCTCAACGGCCACCCGATCGACCACGCGATGGCAAAGGTCCCCACGGGCTTTGCTCCCGGCACGTTGCTGCGCGATCGTCTCGGCGACACCACCGTGCTCTGGCGCGTCGAGGCTGACGGCCGCGTGCCGGTCTCGATCCCACCTCGTCGCGCCCTGCTGCTCATCCCCGCCAGTTGATCACTGCAGCTGACAGGTTCTCGCTCGCGTGTCGTACGATCGAACGATGGCCAACTGCCATGCCTGCCAATTCGACACCCACCTCCGAGGCGATCGCCGGTCACCACCTCGAGGCTTGCCAGCGTTACGGCTGCGTTTGGATCGCGCGCGAGCAGCTCCTCGCCTTACGCGACACGAAGCTCGATCATCCGATACTCTCAGCCCAACGCGGACGGCGAGCGAGCCCACCCAAAGCGGCGTTGTGGGCGGTCCCCACCGAGGCGAAGCGTTGCCCCTCTTGCGACATGGATGTGTTCTAGCCTGTGCGCGATCAACTTCGCGTTGGTCGACCGGTGCCCCTCTTCAGCCCTTCAGCCCCAGCGCGTCCTGCATGCCATAGAGGCCGGCCTCACGCGTCGCGACCCAGCGCGCGGCCCGCATCGCGCCGCGAGCGAAGGTCTGGCGGCTCGAGGCGCTGTGGCTGATCGCCAGCCGCTCGCCCTCGCCAAGGAAGTGCACCACGTGCTCGCCAGCGACATCGCCGCCTCGTATGGTGTGGATGCCGATCTGATGCTCCTGTCGCGGATCGACCCCTTGTCGCCCGTAGCAGGCGCGCTGCTCCAAGCTGCCGAGCTCCGCTGTCGCTTCGGCCAGCACCTCGGCGATGCGCAGCGCCGTGCCGGAGGGGGCGTCTCGCTTGAGCTTATGATGCGCCTCGACGAGCTCGAGGTCGAAGCTCGAGCCGAGCAGTTTGGCGGCCTGGGCCACCAGCTCGAGCAGCACGTTGATGCCCACGCTGGTGTTCGGCGCAAAGACCACGGCGACCTGTTCCGCGGCGCGCGCCACGGCCTCGCGCTGCACCGTGTCGAGCCCGGTGGTGCCGATCACCAGCTTGCAGCCCGCTTCTGCAGCCTCGGCAGCGAGGCGAGCGGTGAGCTTGGGCACCGTGAAGTCGATCAACACCTGCGCCTCGCTCGCTGCCAGCGCCTCGCCGAGACCATCGGTCAACGTCACGCCGCAGTCGCCAACACCGGCGATCGCGCCGATGTCTCTTCCCAGGCGTGGATCGCCCTCTGCCTCGCTGGCCGCGACCAGCGTCAAGTCATCAGCCGCGTGTACTTCGCGTACCAGCAGCTGGCCCATGCGTCCGGCCGCGCCAGGGATCGCGATGCGGAGCGGATCGTTCATCTTCGAACCTTCCCGACCCCTTGGCGTGCGAGCTCGCGATGAACGTGCTCGAGGTTCTCGCCCTCCAGCGCGGTCAACGGCAGCCGCAGCACGTTGTCGCCAAAGCCAAGGTACGCGCTCGCGGCTTTGATCGGGATCGGGTTACTCTCGCAGAACAGCGCCTGGACCAGCGGCGCCAGTCCATAGTGCAGCGCTCTCGCGCACGCGAGGTCCCCCGCGTGTACCGCAGCGATCATCTGCGCTACGCGCTTGGGGGCCACGTTGGACGTCACCGAGATGACTCCCGCGCCGCCGACGCAGGTCAGCGCCATGCAGAGCGGATCGTCGCCGGAGAGCACGACGAAGTCCTTGTTCGTGGTGTGGGCGATCTGCTGCTGTCCGATCCCGATGTCGGCGCTTGCCTCCTTCAGCGCGACGATGTTCGGGTGGTCGGCCAGCATCGCGACCGTCTCCGGCTCTATCCGCCCACCGGTACGCCCCGGCACGTTGTAGAGCACCACCGGCTTGCTGGAGGCGTCGGCGATCGCCTCGAAGTGGGCGATCAGGCCGCGCTGTGTCGGCTTGTTGTAACAGGGGGAGACGTGAAGTAGCGCATCAACGCCGAGCTCCGCGGCGGCGTGGCTCGCCGCGATCGCCTTCTGTGTGTCGTTGGCGCCCGCTCCGGCGATCACCGGCACGCGGCCGTTGGTTTGCTCGACCACAGTCTTGATCACCTGCAGCTGCTCGTCGCCCGATAGGGTGGGCGTCTCACCGGTGGTGCCGCAGACGACGAGGCCATCGATGCACTCGGCGATCTGCCAGTCGACGAGCGCGCATAGCGCGTCGAGGTCGACCTCGACGACGTTTGCGCCGCCACGCATCGGCGTGATCAGCGCGGTCAGGGCTCCTTTGAACATCGCACCTCCTATCGGTTCCTAGAGCTGGTTGTCGAGGTAGACATGCCTGTGTGGTCTAGGAGCACCCGGCGACGTGAGGCATGTGTGGGGGTGCTCCTAAGCATCAGCTCACGGCAGCTTGACCATGTCGCAGTGGGCGATGCTGGCGAAGTTGCCATCCTCGTCGAGCAGGCCGACCGAGCTTGTGACGAGGGTGGCGCCCGCCGGTGGTGAGACCAGAATCGCACCTTCCAGCTGTTCTAACGAGGTGTCGCGGGTCGCGACCTCGCCGTGGGCTGGGAACCCGGCGAGCCTCAGTGTCAGCTGCCCGTCGCAGCCAATCACCAGCCTCGCGCGTTCTTTGCCAGCCTCGCTGATGCACCAGCGGCACCGCAGTCCCTTGCGTCCGCCCTCGGTGCTGGTCTCCACCGACAGCGAGTCGAGCTCCTGCGGTGGCGCCGCCGCTTCATGCTGTCGCCGCTGCTCGACCGCCGCGAGCTCCGTGGCTAGCGCGGCGGCGATCGGATCGTCTTCGGAGGTGCTGGCGAGGAGCTGACGGTAGACCTCGGCCGATTGGTCGAGCTTACCCTGTTGGGCGTAGATCCGCGCGATGGTAGGCGTCGCGATGGGCTGGGCGCGCTTGCTGCTAGCTGCGTTGTTGGCGTCGATCAACGGTGCCTCCCGAGTGTCGCCTGTGAGCCTAACGCTTCGCTGGTCCGCCGTCGACGTCGAGCCGCTCTCGTGCCTGCTCGATGTCGCGATGGATCTGCGCGATCAGCTCGTCGGCAGAGCCGAAGCGACGCTCCGGGCGGAGTCGGTCGACGAAGGTCAGCTCGAGTTCGCGGCCGACCAGGTCGCCACTGTAGCCGAGCAAATGGGCCTCGACCTTCACGTCCCGGTCGCGCATGAAGGTTGGCGCGCGTCCGATGTTGATCACCGCTGGCCATCGTTGACGTTTTTCTGGGGTGCTCTTAGAATTCGCGTCCGCGGTTTGAACCTCGAGCACCCGGGCGTGTCCCGCGTAGACGCCAATCCCCGGTATCAGCTCGTTTTCGGCATCGAGGTTGGCCGTGGGGATACCGATGGTGCGTCCGCGGCCCGCGCCGGTGCCAACCCGCCCGATCAGGGCCACTGGACGCTCGAGCCAATCGTGGCAGAGCTCGACCAGACCGTCTTTGATCGCCTCCCGCACCCGAGAGGAGGAGATCACCCGGAGGCCATCGGCCAGCGGGTCGATGCCATGCACCTGAAATCCGAGTTCAGCGCCGAGGTCGACCAGCGTCGAGAGCTTTCCTCTCCGCTCGTGGCCGAAGCTGAAGCCCTTTCCGACCACCACGTGCCGCGCACCCAGGCGCTCGTTGAGCACATGGCGCGCAAACTCGCGCGGTGTCATCGAGGCCAGATCGCGACCGAAGGCGAGCACCGCCGCGGCGTCGAAGCCGGCCTCCGCGAGGCGCCAGAGTTTTTGCGGGGGCGCGTCGATCAGCTGTGGAGCGCGGTCCGGCTGAAAGAAACGCGCGGGGTGCGGGTTGAACGTCAGGGCCACGGCGGGGGCTTCGATCGACGCCGCGAGCTCGCGGGCTCGCTCGAAGAGCAGGCGATGCCCGCGATGCACGCCGTCGAAGTTTCCGATGGTCACCGCCGACCGTGTGAGCGCGAGGCCGTCGAGGTCTCGCCAGGCGACCTCGGCGCCCAGCGCGCGGGCGTTGGCCACGGCTGACCGAGTCGAGCAGCTGACGTGGGTGTAGACCTGCATCGCGGCGTTGGTCTAGCAGCCACGGTCCGGCAGGTCAAACCTGGGTCGGACCAGTTGCGGGTGATTTCGGCAGCTTGGGGAAGGGTAGATCCACGGCGCTAGGGAGAGATGAGGCTGCCGATACTCTTGAGCGCGGGGCCGTAGTCGGCTTGACAAACGCTCGCCGTATGCCCCCAGAAGCGGTCGACCAGCGCCTTGATCCGGATCGCAGGTACCGCAACTCCGGTGGCTGCCTGACAGCTCGGCTTCAGCGTCGGGTTTTGCCCGTCTTTGCCCACGTTGACCGGCGTGGCCGGGCCGATCAGCGCGCCCATCACCACATGCCCCGCTGGCTTGAGGCTCTTGAAGAAGGCATCGTAGCCGTCGATGTCGTAAAGGAAGGAATTCGTTCCGGGGGTCGGCACACAGTTGTTGCGTGCCCCGATCTTGTTGCGATCGTTGACGTCGCAGGTCACGCCGAACTCAAAGCAGCGGAACGAGGTCAGCGGTCCGAGGGGATCATTGAGCCCCGTCTGCGAGGGATCGTAGAGGGCGGGGTTTTTCGCCGAGCAGTCATCTTCGTCAGTGATGAAGACCACCACCAGCAGCGCGTTTTGACGGATGAAGCCGGGGTTGATGCCCTGAATCGGATCGAGCGCCTGCCGTGCGGCCTCCAGCGTCTGCTCGAAGCCACAGCCGATGAGCCCGACTGGCGCGATGCAGGCGAAAGCGTCTTTCACGCGCTGGATATGGTCGACACTACCGCTCGGCACGTTGCTGGTCTTGGAGTTTGGCGAGTAGGCGATCCACGGGTTGGAGGGACCGACGCAGCCAGGGATCCGCGGGGTGCTCTGCAGCTTGCCCCTATCACCGCCAGCGACCTCGCAGGAAGGCAGCATGTAGGTGCCCGCGCCCAAGTCGGTGGTGACCACGCCGATACGTACATCGGGAATATTGCAGCCTGAGGTGTCGGTTGCGGTGCAGGGTTTGCCCGAACCGTCTGGGCCGAGCGTCTGGCGTCGGAGCGCGTCGATCAGCCGTGGAAAGTTGGCGGCGAGCTGCTGCTGCTCCTGCTCCATCGAGCCGGAGTTGTCGATCACGAAGAGGATGTCCACCGGTAGCCCTTTGGGCGGTGGCGGAGGTAGGTCGAGGGGCGGGGAGAGGGAGTCTGTCGGCTGGATGTCCAGTGATGGCACATACTGGTCAATGCGTCCATTGTCGGAGATCAAGGGAGCGTCGCCGACGCCGAGATCTGAGGGCAGGCCGCGGTCGACCCCGGTGTCGGTGCCGCCGACGGGCAGACGTTCGTTGTCGCACCCGGTGGATAAGAGCAGCGAGAGCGCAGCGAGACCCATGGCAAGACGCATCATCGGTGTAACCTCCTTGCCTCAGCTATACGTCGACGAGCTGCGCATAGGACAATGCAAGTACGGACAATGGCAAAGGACGTGATCGCGTCACGAACGAGAGCCGCGTGAGTCTCTGCTAGCCGATCTTGTTGCAGCGCACCTCGGGGATCTTCGTCGCGTTGTTGCCCTCTTTGCACTCGGTGGTGGTGCCCTGACCGGCGCCGCTGTCGTCAGCGACAGCCCAGACGTCGACGCTCTCGTTGCTCGGGGCGCCCTTCCAGACGCAAGAGATCTCTTCGCACTTCCCTGGGTCGATCTGAGCCTGTGTGTTGGCGGTGCAGATCGGCTGCTGGTCGGTGGGCTTGCCCTTATAGAACGTTACGGGGAGGCCGGCCGCCATCGGCTGTGTGCCGCGGTTGCAGACCTCGATCTTCAGCGTGAGGTGAAACTCGGAGGTGCAGGGCAGGTCGGTGGTGATGCGCTTCGCCGTGGCGTCGGGTGAGGCGTTGGCCGTGAGGTCTCCCTGGACGTTCTGCCGGTAGTTATTCAGTCCCTGCTTTTTCCAGTTTTGAGTCCAGGCGGAGGTCTGGGGGATTGTGCCGTTCTCGTTGACGTTGGTCACCGAGTAGGTGTGCTGGTTCCAGATCGTGCGCGAGCTGACCCAGCGGTCGAGGATGTCGCGGTAGACCAAGATTCCCGCCGTTTCGCCGCCGTGCTTGGCGCGGCAGACGTTGCCGCTGCCCGGCGAGCCCGCTAGCGGCGAGGCGCAGACGAAGCCGTTTCCGCCGCAGTCGGGATCGGCGCTGCAGCGGCAGAGTCCGCTGTCGCATGTCTTGGAGGGGCAGTCCGAGTCCTTGCCACAGCGCAGCCCGGCGAAGGCCGGGTCGAGGGCGGCGCAGCTGATGTCGCAGTTGGTGTTGGAGGGGATCACCAGCTCCGAGTTGAAGTCGCCGTCGACGTCCGCGACGATTGGGTTCTCGTTCCAGGTGCAGCTGGTGCGCCACTGCGAAAAGAGCACCGTGCCGTTTTTTCCATCATAGACGCGGTTATAGCACTCGTCGGCGTAGACCGCCTCGGCTTGCCCGTCGCCGTCGAAGTCAAAGATGCTCGATCCGGTGACGTTGGAGCTGTGGTCCTGCGAGATCTTGGACCAGAGGATCCCGGTGGTGGCCATACTGTCGCAGCTGGCTTTCACTGGCGTGCCGGTGCAGTCTGGGTCGAAGACCGTGTAGCTGTCGGAGCCGGCCGCCGCGACCTCGGCGCGGCCATCTTTGTCGAAGTCGCCGATGGTGGGTGGGCCGCCGCCGCCGCTGCCCGGGAGGTTGACGGGGCCGAAGACCACGCGGCCGGCCGTGGTCTGGATTCGCACGTTGCCGTCCCAGACCACGGCGATCTCGGCGATCCCGTCGAGCTTGCTGCGGTCGTCCTTGGTTGGATCGGCGCCGAAGGTGCCGAAGTCTGCAACGGCGACATGGCCGTTGGTGCCGGTGTTGCCGTGGACGACGGTCCACTTGCCGCCGGTGAAGCGCCAGACGCCAGCGCCGTTGACGAGCTCGACCTTGCCGTCGCCATCGATGTCAGCGACCACTGGGAAGCTGCCCGAGCCGTAGGGCAGCTGGCCGAGGCTCTGATCGATGAGCTGCCCGGTGTTGCTCCAGACCGTGCCCCAGAGCAGCACCTCGGGTTTGCCGTCGTCGTCGAGATCGTGGATCGCTGGGCCGGCCCAGCCGCCACCAGTGGGAAAGAGGGTGCTGGGGTTGGAGGTCCAGAGCAGCTTGAAGGCCTTGGCCGTGGCGTCGTAGGTGAAGGCGACCAGACCGCCGCCGCAGCGTGGGGCGACGATCTCTGGCCGTCCGTCACCGTCGAGGTCGCCGAGCGCCACCGGGGAAGAGGGGCGGACCTTGGCCATCGTCAGCGAGTGCTGCTGCGTGCAGCTGTTGCCGTCGATCACGCGGATCACGCCATAGAAGCCGCCGTCGCATTGGGCGGCCGGACCCCCGCCGTCCTCGCCGTCGTAGGAGACGAAGACGATCGACGGCTTACGGGTCGCCGGGTCGTTGTCGAAGTTGAAGTCGGCCACCGTTGGTGTACCGAGCACGTTGTTGTGGTTGGGGTGAGCGTCACCTGGTGGTGGCCCGCTCCAACGGCATTGCTCGGCCGGCGAGAACAGGCCGATTGGCACGAGCTGGGTGCAGTTCTGATCAAAATGCCCGTTGGGGCCCGTGCCAAACGGGATGCACTTGCCCTTGTCGCAGTACGTGTCGTTGGTGCAGCCGTCGTCGTCTGAGCAGGTGGCAGCTGGCACACAGCTCGAGCCCTCACAGCTCTCGCCGACCTTGCAGCACGTACCCCCGCAGAGCACGCCGCTGGCGCAGAAGCCGTCAACGCGGCTGCCGTCGAGAAAGCTCCCTTCACCGTTCGCGTCTTGGCCGCCAGCGTCGACCGTACCGCCTCGGATCCCGCCACCGCAGCCGAATAAAAAGAGCAGCGCGCCTATACTGGTGACGAGTTCAAAGGTCGCGAGTGAGAATAGACGTCTCATGAGCACCTCGAGCAAGACCAAGCCATTGTAACCCTTCTCCAGCATTTCTTGTACCAACGTATTCATCAACCAGCACGTGCAATTCCAAATAGTTGCCGGTTTTCGGACGAACTGGCCGTAACCTGGGAACGGTTGAGAACGGTTTTGGTGGGGGGCGGGTCTTGGGGCGTGGCCGGTTTTCGGACGGACTGGCCGTAACCTGGGAACGGTTGAGAACGGTTTTGGTGGGGGGGCGGGTCTTGGGGCGTGGCCGGTTTTCGGACGGACTGGCCGTAACCTGGGAAGGGTTGGGA
>PDWJ01004612.1_pt1 | contig 12002 bp, 8 predicted proteins | sample 1430881 | NCBI WGS metagenome assembly PDWJ01 (sample SAMN01162460, study PRJNA174530) | Oral metagenome, whole genome shotgun sequencing project. | biome: Marine environment; feature: Marine mammal; material: Swab sample of the gingival sulcus; isolation source: swab sample of gingival sulcus... | reverse complement strand
CACCGAGAAGCCACACCCCAAACATCAATATCATACAGTCTTGCTGTCAGAGGCTCTCTCAGTTACACGTCATTCCAGGGTTCAATTGCCAAGTAGCTGAAATAAGAGCGAAAAATTTCTACTGTTATTTCAAGGTCTTTTCCACCCTTCGTTTAAGTGCCGCTGAGAGCTTTTCACCTCTGTAGTAGATGACCGGGACAGGGCATCTGCGAAACATCCTCTCAGCCACAGAACCGGTAAATAGATTTTTTATATCCTTTACCTTGGTTCCCATAACCACAAGATCGACATCTTCTTTCAGCACGGTTTTAAGAAGCTCTGTTGTCGGGTCTCCTGCCAGCAGAACAAAATCATAGATATCTTCGGGAATGCCAAGATCCTGCAGATACGCATCAAGCTTGGCTGTCCGTTCTGCCTGAATTGTGGAAATATAGTGATCTCCGTCTACCTTGTAACCAAAACTTGCAATGCGTTCGACCGCCTCAAGGTCTCTTTCGTTGACCACATTGACGATGAGAATTTTGGCACCCATGGGCCTGGCCAGATCATATGCAAGCTGGAGTATGCCTTTTGAATATTGAGTAAAACCAATGGGAGCGAGAATTTTTTGTATCATAACGGTCTCTCCTGCTTAGACAATAAATAGGATGAGTTTCTTATTCGATAGAAGTAGTATTACTCCAGCTGACCCTGTTCTTCAGTTGAAAAATCATGAGTCAGCCGGGTTGCTGTATGTCGTATTATGGGGCAGCTGCCATGTTACGCTGTCTTCTGCGTTGCAGCATCAGCACTCCAAGAAAGATAAGAATTGCCGGTATGTAGACAAGCTGTTTAGGCGGTCTTGACGCTGTCGCCTGGATGCTCAAGATTTCCTGATCGAAATCCAGGCCCGCTTTTTCAGCAGGGCTTGAAAAAACAACATTATCGACAAAGACTTTTCCTTTCTCATTTCTGGTTTCAAAACCTATGGCTGCAAGCCGTTCCACGGCTGTGGGTTCGTCACCTACGGCTAACATAAGAGTTTTCGTGTAACCATTTCCGTTAATATCTTCGCCTGAAACCTCGAGGCGCAGCTGGGTGCCGGGTTCTTTTGTTGCAACTATCTGAGCCAGTTCTGCAGCAGGCTTTTCAACCAGGGGTGGATAGAGCTTATCCCAGAAAAAGCCGGGCCTGAACATGGCAAAGGCAACGAGAAGCAGTATCAGTGACTCCCAGATCTTATTGTTGGTAATCAGATATTGTTGTGTCGCTGAGGCGAAGACCAGCATTGCAAATATGGAGGCACAGACCACAATAACCAGGTGGAGCCAGGTTCCTATGCCGATCATTAACAACTCGGTGTTGAAAATGAAGATAAAGGGCAGGATGGCTGTACGGATGTCATAGCCAAAACCCTGTATACCCGTGCGGATGGGATCACCTCCCGAGATCCCTGCTGCTGCAAAGGCGGCCAAGCCCACTGGCGGGGTATCGTCTGCAAGAATACCGAAGTAAAAGACAAAGAGATGCACTGCGATAAGAGGAACAATAAGGCCGTTTGCTGCTCCAAGATTGACGATAACTGGTGCCATCAATGTTGAAACGACGATATAGTTGGCCGTTGTGGGTAACCCCATGCCCAGGAGCAGACTGATAAAGGCTGTGAAAAGGAGGATAAGGATGAGACTCCCACCGGAGATAAATTCGACAAATTCAGTCATAACCAGACCGATTCCGGTCAGGGTAACTGTACCAACGACAATACCTGCTGCTGCTGTTGCCACACCGATACCAATCATATTTCTGGCACCTGAAACAAGCCCCGTGATCAGATCAGTAAATCCTTTCCGTACAGCAAATTCGCGAGCACTGCTCTTTCTGATAAAACCTTTTAAGGGCCTTTGTGTTACTACAATACAGATAAGCAGGACCGTTGCCCAGAACGCGGAGAGTGACGGTGAGAGCCTTTCTACAGTGAGGCACCACATCAGCACCACTATCGGGAGCAGAAAGTAATAGCCTGCCTGAGCGGTCTCGCCAAGGGACGGGAGCTCTTTTATTTCAGTGGTCAATTCCAGTTCAGGCACCTTTGTCGCCAAGTAAATGAGGAGCAGGTAGGCTGCTAAGAGGAGCAGAGAAACGATATAGATAGTGGCATCGCCTGCAACAGTCTTTATCCAGCCAAGACCGTAATAGGTTGCAGCACCAATGATGATGAGGAAAAGAAAGCTGGTCGTAAAGGAGAGCAGACCCTGAGCAAGGGTTTTTGTCCGTTTTTTCTCCATCCCTTCCAAACCCATTTTGCAGGCCTCAAGGTGGACAATGTAAACCAGAGCGATGTAGGAAATAATGGCGGGTAGAAAGGCATGATTGATGACATCCACATAGGAGGTGCCCACATATTCGACCATTAAAAACGCTGCCGCACCCATAACAGGAGGGGTGAGCTGACCGTTGGTTGATGATGCCACCTCAACGGCTCCCGCTTTTTCAGCAGGGAAACCGACTTTTTTCATGAGCGGGATGGTAAAGGTTCCTGTGGTAACCACATTGGCGATCGAGGAACCCGAGACCAGGCCGGTCATCGCAGAGGAAACCACTGCCGCCTTGGCAGGCCCGCCCCTGAAATGACCCAGTGCCGCAAAGGCGGTACGGATAAAATAGTTACCGGCTCCAGCTGCCTCGAGCAGCGAGCCAAAAAGGACGAACATGAACACCATGCCTGTGGAAACCCCCAGCGCAACACCGTAGACACCTTCGGTGGTAAGCCAGTAGTGTGACATACCCTTGACAAGGCTGGCGCCCTTATGGGCGATTACATCGGGCATATATGCTCCGAAGAAGGTGTAGCAGATGAAGGCCATTGCCACTACCATTAGAGGAGGGCCTAGTGCTCTTCTGGTTGCTTCAAGCAGCAGGATGAGCCCCACTACAGCAACGACGAGATCAATATCTGTAGGATTTCCTGGTCTGTCAGCCAGCTGGTTGTAAAAGAGGAAAAGATAGGCCGCACAGAATGCAGCAACAAGAGCAACTATCCAATCCTGGATGGGGATACGATCTTTCGGGGATGATTTCAGTGTTGGAAAGGCTGTATATGCAAGAAATATGGAAAAGGCCAGATGGATGGATCTCGCTTCCGTATCATTAAGGACGAAAATATTAAACATAAACGGCAGCGGGGATGCGTACCAAAGTTGGAAAAACGTCCATGCCAGTGGTATGAAAAACAGAACTTTCTGGGAAAAAACACCGGTTGGATGCCGTCCCCCTATATCTGCCTGAGCTATCATGTCATGGAGCTGCGTTTCTGACATAATTGTTTCAGTCGCTTTACTCATAATGGTGATCCTTTGTAGTACGTTTGCGGAGCTGAAAAATTCTCTGGATACCCTGTCAGGGCTTTGAAAATCATGATGTGAGAGCTAAAGTGTAGATGCCTAACTGTGTGGAAACAAAAACCGTACGAACAGGCGATAGGGCGCTGTGAAAGCGCCCCATGTGATCTAAGCTACATTAAACCTGCCTCTTTGTAATATTTGACTGCGCCATCATGTAATGGTGCTGAGAGGCCATCCTTGACCATCTCTTCTTTTTTCAGGTTGTTAAATGCTGGATGCAGTTTTTTGAACTGATCAAAATTCTCGAATACTGCCTTCACAACATTGTAGATAACCTCATCAGGTACCTTTGCAGAGGCGACGAAAGTGGCACCTACACCAAAGGTTTTGGCGTCATCATCGGTACCACGGTACATGCCGCCGGGGATGGTTGCTGAGCGGTAGTAATCGTTATCCTCGATAAGTTTTTCAACGGCCGGTCCGTCAACGGTCACAATTACACTGTCACAGGAGGTGGTGGCTTCCTTGATCGATCCGTTTGGATGCCCCACGGTATATATGATTGCATCAACCTTGTTATCACACAGTGCTTTTGACTGTTCTGCCGGTTTTAATTCAGAGGCCAGTTTGAAGACATCGTTTGTCCACCCTTTGGCCTTCATAAGAACTTCCATGGTTGCACGTTGACCGGAACCTGGGTTACCAACGTTGACCCGTTTTCCCTTAAGATCATCAAAGGTTTTGATACCTGAATCGGCACGGGCAACAACGGTAAACGGTTCAGGATGTACAGAGAAAACTGAGCGGAGATCTTTGTTGGCTTTTCCCTCGAATTTTGAGCTGCCATTGTAGGCGTGGTACTGCCAGTCAGACTGGGCAACACCCATGTCCAGTTCTCCTGCTGCAATCGCATTGAGATTGTATACGGAGCCACCTGTTGATTCGACTGAACAGCGGATACCGTGATCTTTTCTTCCCTTGTTGACCAGACGGCAGATGGCTCCACCCGTTGGATAATAAACGCCTGTAACACCGCCGGTACCAATGGTTACAAATTGCTGTCCTGCACCTGCTTCCGGTATAGCTGTCAGTGCGGTTGTCACGCCAAAAAGAGCTGCTGCTGCAATGATAAGACTTTTTTTCATAGGTCTCTCCTTGTTGAGTAAGAGTTGACTGTCGGATGATACAACAAATCTCCTGAGAGATCTGAATGTATCATTTTTACTGTTGGTATCCAACAACTGTTTGAATATGAATTGTACTACAGGTTGCCTCGTATCACCAGAAATCTTTTGAAAAGTTTTGAGTTTGTTGAACAAAAAGTTATTCTTCTGTTATAATGAAAATTTGTTTGACACTCTGCAGGTGTTTGGTAGAAGGCACTATTTTACCGGTGTAATACTTTTATATCGGCTCCGCCCCTATGAGCGGCTACGAGGCAGGCAGCTGGTTCCTGACATATTGCCCTATTTTTTTTAAGGTCTTGAACAAGTAACCCTGCTTTATAATGTTATCTCCTCTCCATATGCCATAACACGGGCTTTACCACCGTTTTCTTCTACCTTTACCCTGAACTCCTCAGGATCAGCTTCGATAGCAGGGAATGTATTGTAATGCATGGGAGTTGCAAGTTTGGGGTTGACCAGTTCAACCGCCTTAACAGCATCATCTATCCCCATGGTGAAATTATCTCCGATGGGCAGAAGCATATAGTCGATGGCGTTCATTTCGCCTATGAGCTTCATGTCGTAAAACAGGCCGGTGTCTCCGGTGTGATAGAGTGTGATACCTGCAGATGTAAAAAGGACCCCGGCCGGTTCACCCATATAACTGCCATCAGGGGCAGATGAGCCATGGTGCGCGATTGTGAACTTTACTCTTCCACAGGGAAAAGCATATCCACCACCGATGTGCATATTGTGGGCATTACACCCCTTTGCTTGACAGTAGTTTGCCAGTTCATTGACAGAAATTATCAAGGCGTTATCCCGTTTTGCTATGGTGAGGGCATCACCTAAGTGGTCTCCATGGGCATGGGTGAGTATAATGTAATCTGCATGGACATCGGCTGCGGTAACAGGTGATGTGGGGTTACCGTCGAGAAAAGGGTCAATGAGCACACGTTTCTGATCATCTGTGGTGATTTGAAAAGAAGAATGAGAAAAATATCGTAGTTTCATAACTGTACCTGTCTATCGATAATAGAGATTTGGGCTTCCCATGGTATGGAGCGCTTTGTGCAGGTTACGCCTGAAGTCTCTGCGATCCCATATCCCTTGAATATGCCCGCGTTTTAAGGCATTTCTGTCAGAATGATAATCGGGAGTTATGTCAATTCCTGTGGTTTCTCTGATAACACGCGGGCCGGCAAATCCGATTCTGGATGATCGTATCGCAAACTGGTAGGGTGAGCAGCCAAGAAAGGAGGCAACCGGGCCTGCATAGGAGTTGTTATCATATACAACGATATAGAAGCCGCCTGAATCGATATATTCCCTGACAGCCATGGTGCATTTGGGCATCTGGATGACACCCAGGGTTCCCTCCTGGATCCTGATACCGCCTGTCGTGTGTACATAGGCCAACAGGGGGCGTTTCTTTCTTTTTGCAAGTTTGCATGCTCTTACAAATTTTTCCCCTTCAGCTGATCCCACCGTACCGTTACGGAAGTCGGAATAGAGCATTGTCACCACTATTTGAATGCCATCCACCGTGGCGTCGAAGGTCATATTGCCTGAATTTCTGCCCGTTCGCTGTTTGGCTGTTGCCAGTCTTTCACTGAAACCTGTATAGCGAAGCGGATTGTCTGATGTGATTTCCGAGTTGAAATAGCGAATGGAATTCTGGTCAAAAACGTTTTCCAGATACCATTGATATTCCAGTGGAAAATGATGACCGCAGGTCTCACAGACCCCTGCAAATTCACCATAAAGATCCGGTACCCACATATCTTTACACCCATATTTTTCATGATCCGGGCAGGTTACTGTTCTATCGTTGTTGGCGAGCGGGCTTGTGTAGGTATCGGTGAGCTCAAGAGGATCAACTCGTTGGCCGTTGGTCGGTTGTGAAGATTCGACATGGGCGATCAACTTTGGCTTCTTTTTCTGGCTCTTTTTGTCCCAATAATCCAGTACCACATTGAGCGGTTCCACGATTCTTTTCAGCATAACGTGACCTTCCCCTGAAAACTCCTTCAAGGTCTTGCGCACATTTTTTTTATGGCTTTTGAAGATGTCGTAGCGAATAGTATAATAGAGTTTTTCTGATCGTATTCTTGCATTATGATAGAGATTGGCAGATGGTGTATTGTGCCCCTTGAAGCCTGTCATGCCCATGTTTCGGTATTTCTTTGAGCGCAGGGCAAGCAGCCTTTGCACCTCCTCCTTACTGAGATCCCAGGGCACCTCAACCGGCAGTTCCTGCGGCGCTCCCTTTTTTCGCATGATCTCACGACTGCGAAATGCCTGGAAGTTTTTGGTGCGTAACACCACCTTATCTGTAGCGCTGATGATTTCTGAACGCAACTTTGTGAAGAAGGCAAAATCATCCTGTCTTGCACCAAGCTGAGGTTCTTTGACAATTTTGTCGATGGTGCCAAGTTTCAGGTTATCCTCGGCGGTGAGGCGGAGTCTGTCGGCACATACTTCGATCAGCTCTTTTGGCACCTTTTCGCCTTCCCTGACCTTTCCCTCAATGGCTGCAGCACCCTCTGGTGAGATAACCGAGTAATAACCGTGACTGGCCATCAGACGGTAATCTGAGAGACCGATGGCCTCGGCACCGCCGGAACCGCCTTCAGAGATAAAGGAAACCATGGGAACACGCAGTTTTGTCATGGCATAGATATTTCTTGCGATCTGCTGGGCTGCACCCGGGTACTCTTCGACAGGGTATGAGCCCGGCGTGAAGATATAGAAATGGATGGGGATGCCTTCGGTTTCTGCTACCTTCATGTATTTCAATGCCTTGGCATTTCCTTCAGGCTTGCAGGAGCCGCCGTTGCGAAATTCTTCGCCATGACCCGTTTCCTGACCGATCACCATAACCGGTGCGGTTACAGGCTTGTTCTTGATGCGCCTGGCAATTGTTGCCTTGGCGCAGATCATCGCCGGGTCAATATTGGCATCATCCAAGCCGCCAAGCTCGGTATAATCCTCGTAGACATTTTCCAAGATATCCTTGAGGCTGAAACGTTGCGGGGTCCTGACGATGCGGACACGTTCCATGGGGGTAAGCTGTTCTTCTGCTCTTTCTTCTAAAAATTTTATTGAATCATCCAGCTTTCGTATTTCTCGATGCAGTTGTTCCTCAGAGATCTCGTAAATATTTTTATTGAGCCTTTCACAGGTTTCCTTGAAGCCGTCAAGGTTGCCCCAGTTGGTAAAATCCTTTAACAGGATAAGGTAGTTGATGCGCTCCTCAATGTTAGCGAGCTTTTTCTGCTGTTCGTTCATTGTCTCTATATTTTCTGTCTGCAACTCAAAAAGTCAGCAGGCGATTAAGGTTTTCCTTCAGGTACGCGAGGTTGGTGATTATTTTAGAACCATTGGTGTTTTTTCCCCTGATATCAACCTCTTTGAGAAATTGTTTTGCCCTGGTTCTTGCAGTGTCAACTGAGTCACCCCATACCAGCGCAAGGGCAAGGTTGGGATCATAGTCACTGGGAATGGTGTACGGTCTGTCTGTGGGGACATGCGTGTATACGGTCGACCACTCGTGTTGAGGAAAGGAGAACCTGGAAATCGTGCCTATCCAGGGGGCAAAACCTCTTTTTGTATCTTCTGCCACGATCCTGAGTTCGATGGCTGCACCTTTCGGTATGATATCCTGCTGGGTGTAGCCTATAGGCTCTCCCAGGGCGATGCGGATCTGTTCACGTATCAGGTTGGGTTGCTCGCCGTTCAGGTAACTGATTCTGGCCGAGATATCATTTTCAACCTGAATCCGGGTGTTAACCTCCAGAAGGTAGGGGTTTCCGTTTCTGGCTACGATCCACTCCCAGGTGCCAACATTGTCATACCCTACGTGGTCAGCCAGTTTCAGTGAATAATCTTCGATCTGTTGTAAGACACGGGCTTCATCAAAATCATAGTCAAAGCAGGAGGCATGGAAGCCGGGCGCTGCTTCCACTCTCTTCTGTCTTCCTGTTGACTGGATGGTACAGTTTCTGGAGCCGAAATGAACATGCTCTCCGTGTTTTGAGCAGAGCAGCTGCACTTCAAGGTGGTTGTAGTCACGCAGACACTGTTCTATAAGGACACCGCCGTCACCGAACTGCCTTTTGGCGTAGAGCTGCAGCTTTCTGTATTCCCTGCGAAAATGTTGGATTTCAGTGACCTCAACGATCCCCATGCCGCCGCCGCCGGCGGCCGCTTTTATCAGAACGGACGGGGAAGATATGCCCTCTTCCTGTTGACTGTTCAGCAGGTGCAGGGCTATTTCTTCTGCTTCCATTTCGTTATAGATGGGAGCATCTGTTCCTGGGATGGTTGGAATGCCCAGTTGATTGGCTACTCTTTTGGTGTTGATTTTATCTCCCAGATCGCGTATGACCTCCCAGCTTGGGCCAATAAAAGTCAGGGGACGGTCTCTCTGTGTGGTTCGTCTGGCAAATCTGAAATCTTCCGAGAAAAAACCATAGCCAGGGTGGATTGCGGTGCATCCTGTATGGTCGGCAATGGCAAAGAGATCGTTGGGTTCTGTATAGCTGGTGATCCGCCAGGCATTCTGGTCCGCTCCTTCGGTGATGTTTTTTTGTACATGTTCCGAGTCTTTATCTGCCTCGGTGTAAATTACCACATATTCAAGACCAAGATCCTTACAGGCATGCATGATTCTGATGGCAATTTCACCGCGATTTGCTATGAGCACCTTATCTTTCAAATCTACCCTCGTTTCAATATATCTGTATTTTTATATAGTTAAGATACTAACCCTGCTGAACAGGACTATGTTTAATCCTCTCCTGATGGGTATACGTGCCTTATTGGTTCAAATTACAATGAAAGGCGCTAAAAAAAAGGGCCCCCACCCCTTTTATACTACTGAAAACATCATAGTATAGTCGCAGGATGAGATTTATCAAAGAAAAATATGGAAACAGCCCTGAAATATCATGCATCAGCACAGGAGGTGGTAAAGGCAGGGATAGATACCGTCAGTTGTTTCTTGATCTTGCAAATCTGGTAAAATAATTATATTTTGTGATAAATGGGTTGTGTTTGTATGTCTGAAAGAAATTTTTTATCCATGATCTTTTTTTAGAGGGAACAGTATATGTGCGAACCCTCATTACATGTGTATACCGGTATTAAAAAGAAATGACAAAACAAGAAAATGGAAGCTCGCTGGAAGCTTCCGAACCTCCATCGAAAAAAGGGATCTTCAGACGATTTGTTGAAAGAATCTCTTTTGGACGATCCCCTGACACTAAAGAAGCTTTGGAGCATGAGATTCAAGGACTCCTTGAAGAAGGAGAGGAACAGGGCTTGATCAGCAGTATGGAAGAGCAGATGATCTCTTCTATTTTTGACTTCAGAGAAACACTTGTAAGCGAAGTTATGACTCCAGCGGCAGAAATTGTAAGCCTGGATGTTGCAACCTCAATCTCTGACATAACAGCCAAGATAATTGAAGAGGGATTTACCCGCATTCCCATCTATCAGGAAAACCCTGACCAGGTGCTTGGCATTCTGCATGCGAAGGATCTGTTACGAATTATCAGTAAATTTGGCGATGAGCCCATTGAGCTGACCCGGTTTTTGAAACCTGCTGCATATGTTCATGAGAATACGCCTATAGTGGAACTTCTTCGTGATTTTCAGAAAAAGAAAAACCATATGGCAATTGTTACCGATGAGTTTGGGGCAGTCCGTGGGCTGACCACCTTGGAAGATATTCTCGAAGAGATTGTTGGTGAAATAGATGATGAATACGATGTGGAAGAGGTTGATCTCGAAGTGCTCGACGAAGATACCATTCAGGTGAAAGGCAAGATTGATATCGATACTGTCGAAGAAGCGTTTAATGTTCAATTTCCCGATGGCCCCTATGAGTCCATCGGCGGTCTGGTAACCCACTCTCTGGGGAGAATTGGTGAGGTGGGTGAAACCGCTGAAATAGCGGGGTTGATTTTCACAATTGAAGGTGCCACCCGCAGGGCAATTGAACGTCTTCAGATTAAAAGGAAAAAAGTGGAAGAAGATCGATGAAACGAGCGATGGTCGTGTGGGGAGTTTTGGTCGGGCTGCTTTCTGCCGGTTGTCTCTGGCTGGCTTTACCCGGTGGTGGCGAGTTCTGGCCCCTGCTGTTCATTGCGATGCTCCCTCTTTTTACCATTACCAGGATAGAGAGTGGCCGTGTTCGTTTTTTTGCTGGACTTGCCGGCGGGTTTTTCCATTTCCTCATCCAGGTGTATTGGATTGTGATTGTACTAAAAACGTATGGCGGGCTTCCTCTGGTCCTCTCTCTATTGGGTTGCGCCGCTCTTGCACTGTACCTGGCTCTTTACTTTGCCTTCTTTTTTTATGCCGCTGGGCTGGTGGTGAAAAAACTGCACATTGGTTGTGTGCTCTTTTTTTTCCCCTGCTGCTGGGTAGGGCTCGACTGGCTTCGCTCTTTTCTTTTTACCGGTCTGCCTTGGCTTGATCTTGGCTATGGGTTATGGACGAGCTCATATCTTTTACAGACTGCTGATCTTTTCGGGCATTATGGATTAAGTTTTTTAGTCATTATGATCAATACGGCAATATTTGGTCTGTTTCTTAAAGGCGACCGGTTTGTAAAAACTGTCTGTGTTACACTGGCCCTGCTGATAACAGGTGCTGCCGTGGGATATGGTAAATGGCGCATGAAAGGGGTGACTCATGAGATGAGCATGATGCCAACAGCTGTGATAGGAGCGGTTCAGGGAAATATAGCGCAGGATCAGAAATGGTCTCGAGAGCAACAGGAGAAAACGGTAACCACCTATCTCGATAATACGCTTGCTCTTATCACGAGTGATGAACCATCAGATCTGGTGATCTGGCCGGAGACTGCCTTACCTTTTTATCCTGTCCGCAGTGATCTTTTTCCGCAGGTGGTATCTTTTGCACGAGACAACGAGGTGAATATTATCACAGGTGCTCCCTGGTTCGATATAGTAAATGGGGAAAAAGCGGAGATGGATTATTTCAACAGCGCCTTTGTCATCGCAAGTTCAGGGGCAGTGGGAGATATCTATTTTAAAACGCATCTTGTCCCATTTGGCGAATATGTACCGCTGAAAAACATTTTTTCATTTCTGGCACCCTTGGTTGAAAATGTCGGTGATTTTTCATCTGGTACTATGATGAAGCCGCTCACCGTGGGAAAGGTGAAGGTGGGAGCGCTCATCTGCTTTGAATCAATCTTTGCTGATATCGCCAGAAAATCTGTACATGCTGGCGCTAATCTGCTTGTCAACCTGACCAATGACGCCTGGTATGGACGATCCAGTGCCCCCTACCAGACCATGGCAATGTCGGTAATTCGGGCTGTGGAAACCAGAAGAAGCCTCGTTCGTGCGGCAAATACTGGAGTCTCTGCTTTTGTTGATCCTCTGGGAGAGGTTCATATGTCCTCGGATATATTTGTGAGATGGGCTGAAAAAATGAGATTGCCGCTGATGGAGGATATGAGCTTTTATATGGGAAAAGG
>PDWJ01004838.1_pt1 | contig 12006 bp, 12 predicted proteins | sample 1430881 | NCBI WGS metagenome assembly PDWJ01 (sample SAMN01162460, study PRJNA174530) | Oral metagenome, whole genome shotgun sequencing project. | biome: Marine environment; feature: Marine mammal; material: Swab sample of the gingival sulcus; isolation source: swab sample of gingival sulcus... | reverse complement strand
GACGCTGGCGGCGGCGCAGGGCGTCGAGCTGGACTGGGTGGCCACCAGCTACCAACAGTTCCCCGTGGCCATCTATGTGCCGGCGGAGAGTGATATCGCTTCGGTAGCAGACTTGAGCTTGGTGGGGCGCACGATTGGGTTGCCCGGCCACTACGGCTCCAACTACATCGCGGTGCTGAGCGCGTTGCATCACGCTGGGCTGAGCGAAACGGACGTGGAGCTGGTGGACATCGGCTACACCCAGGTGAGCGCGCTGGTGACCGGCAAGGTTGCCGCCGTCGTTGGCTATCGCAACAACGAGGCCGTCCAGTTTGAGTCGCTGGGGTTCGCGGTGCGCGAGTTGGCGGTGCAGCCTGCCGCCGCCCCGTCGTTGGTCGGGCCCGGATTGGTGGCGAGCGGCGGTCGCCTCAGTGAGCAGACTGCTACCGCCCTGGGCCAGGCGCTGCTGGCGGCCGAACAACTGGTCGCAGCCGCTGGCGGCCGAACAACTGGTCGCAGCCGATATTTCGGCAGCGGTCGAAATAGCTGGTGAATACGTGCCGACCTTGACCGATGCCGACCAGCGGGCCGCAGCTGGGAAGGTGCTGGCCGCCACCGTCGAACTGTGGCGGCGCGACGGCGTGCTCAGCGTCACGCCGGATTCAGCGGCGTTTGCCCGGATGTCGCAACTGCTGCTGGCGACCCAGGTCATTGCGGCCGAGCCGACGAGCCTGCGGGTGCGAGCCTAGAGCCAGCCGCCGAGCTCGCGCTTGATGACCCCGGTGAGCACGTCGATGTGGTCGGGGCGGTCGTTGAGACAGTTGATGTAGGTGAAGTCTCGGCCGCCCGCCTCGGCGAAGGCGCGGCGGATCTCCATATTTACTTCCTGCAGCGTCTCCAGGCAGTCCGCCGAAAAGGCGGGGGAGACCACGGCGATGTCGGTGATGCCCGCCTCCGCTAGGCGTGCCACCTCCTCGATGGTGGCGGGGCCGACCCACTGTTCCGGGCCGAACTTCGACTGGAAGGTGGTGATCAGCTCGTCCTCGGGAAAACCGAGCCGCTGCGCCAAGGCCGCCGAGGTTGCCCGGCATTCGTGTTCATACGGATCGCCCTTGGCGGTGTAGCGCTGCGGCACCCCGTGATAGCTGGTGAGCAGTCGCTGCGGGCGACGCGGCAGGCTGGCATAGACCTCGGTGATGCTCGCCGCCAACGCATCAATGTAACCAGGCTCGCGCCAATAGGATCCCAAGGTGCGCAGCTGCGGCTGGTATTGCAGCTGCTGCATGGCCTGGAACAGGTCGTCGTTAGCGGTGGCGATGGTGGTCGTGGAGTATTGCGGATAGAGCGGAAAGAACAGGATCCGCTCGCAGCCTTGCACCAGCATCCGCTGCAGCACCGAACTGACGCTCGGCTTGCCGTAGCGCATGGCGAAGTCGACGACAACGTCGTCGCCGTAAGCTTCAGCTAGCCGGCTAGCTATGGCTGCGGTTTGCCCCCTAGTCGTGGTCAGCAGCGGACTCTCGTCCAGTTCGGTGTTCCAGATCTTGCGGTACAGGGCACCCGAGCGCGACGGCCGCACCGAGAGGATAATTCCTTGCAGCAACGGTTGCCACAAGGCGGGGTGATAGTCGATCACGCGGCGGTCTGACAGGAACTGACCCAGGAAGCGCCGCATGTCCCAGTAGCCGGTGCCGTCGGGCGTGCCAAGGTTGGTTAGCAGCACGCCGACTTTGGGATTGGAAGTCACAACGCCAGAGGCTAGCGGGCAATCGGCTGCGACACTCAGTCCCAAAACTGGCCGCTAGCTACTCCATCGCTCGCCGAGGGATCGGCGCTGTGTCCGGGTCGCTCGGCTGCGGCACCGTTGCCTTGTCGGACTTCAGCATTCGCGGCCACCAGATGGCCGGTCCGATGTCGTAGCTGGCCGCAGGGACTAACAGGGTGCGCACGAAGAAGGTGTCCAGCAACACGCCGTAGGCCACGATGAAGGCCAGTTGCGCCAGGAACAGGATCGGGATCACGAACAAGGCGGCGAAAGTAGCGGCCAGCACGATGCCAGCCGAGGTGATCACGCCCCCGGTCAGCGCCAGGCCACGGATGATGCCCCGGCGGGTGCCATGCGACTTGGACTCTTCCCGCACCCTGGTCATCAGGAAGATGTTGTAGTCGATGCCCAACGCCACCAGGAACACAAACCCATACAGCGGCACGGACGGGTCTGCGCCGGGGAACTTGAACAGGTGATTGAATACCAGCGCTGCGGTGCCCATCGCGGTGCCGAAGGACAGCACCGTCGTGGTTATCAGGATCAGCGGCGCCACCAGACTACGCAGCAGGAATATCAAGATCACGAAGATCACGAGCAGCACCAGCGGAATGATTAGGTTGCGATCGTGGATGGAGGCATCCTTGGTGTCGATCGCGACGGCGGTGGTGCCACCAAAGCGGGCCTCGCCCGCCAACTCAGCCCGCAGCTCGCGGATCGTGGCCTCGGCCGCTGCCGAGTCGGCCGCGTCGTTCAGTGTCGCCCGCAGCAATACTTCGCCCTTGCTTACCGTCGGCTCCGGTGCCGGGGTTCCCGGCGGCCCTAGCGCCTGAATGCCGTCCTCGGTGACCGGTGCGCTGCCAGCGGGGGAGTCTGCGGAGACCACGCTTACCGACGCGACTCCCGGGTGGGCCAGCAGCTCGGTGGCCACTGCTTGCAGGTCAGCCTTGGCGACCAGCACATTTGCGGGGCTGCCGGCTCCACCGGCGAAGTGTTCGGCGATGAGCTCTTGGCCGTCCCGGGCGTCAGACTTGCCGAGCACGAATTGGCTTGCCGGCACGCCGTCGGCTTGCAGGGTGACAATGAACCCGGCACCGATGGCAAGCAAGACGATGGAAGCTAGCCACAGGACGCGGGGTCGCCGGGTGATCCAGCGCCCCACCGTGGCATAGATGCCTTCGGTGGCCCGCTTGGTGTCGTTGCTATCCGGGTCGAACTTGGGGCGGCGGGGCCAGTACGCGGCACGGCCCAGCAGGTACAGGGCGGCGGGCGGCAACGTCAGGGCGGCTAGCATGGCGAAGCCGATGCCGATTGCCGCCACCGGGCCAAGGGATTTGTTGGAGGTGAGGTCGCTCAGCAGCAGCATCATGAGCCCGGCAATCACGGTGCCGCCGGAGGCCAGGATCGGCTCGACGGAACCGGCCAGCGCGGCTTTAGTGGCCTCCCAGGTGCGCTCGTGGCGTTTCAGTTCTTCGGCGTAGCGTGCGGTGTAGAGCAGCGCGTAGTCGGTGGCGGCACCGATCACCAGAATGAACAAGATGCCCTGGGTTTGGCCGGTCAGGATGATGATTCCGGCCTTGGCTAGCCACCAGTTCGCCAATAGCGCCACCGACAGTGCGAAGACGCTGGTCGCGAGCACCACGAACGGCAGCAGTACCGAGCGGTAAACCACCAACAAGATGACCAGCACGGCCGCCAGCGCGACGATCAACAAGATGCCATCAATGCCGGTGAACGCCAGCGCTAGATCGGCGCTCAGGCCAGCCGGGCCGGTCACGTGATGCGTCAGGCCGTCGGGCACCTCGCTCTCGATTACTTCGCGTAGCTTCTCTACGGTTTCGCGCAGTTCAGCATCAGCGTCGATACTGATGAAGGTCTGCCCGGCCAGGTTGTCCTCGGAGATAATCAGCGGGGAGGCTGCCGTGATGTCGGGAAGCTCGGCGAGGTCTTGCACCAACTGCTCTAGCTCGGCGATCTGGTCGTCGGTCAGGGCGCTCTCAGCAGCAAAGACGGCGATGCCAGGAACCGAATCCTCACCGACGAAAGCGGTGAACCGTTCGTTGACCTTGGTTGCCTCAGCGCTGGCGGGCAGGAAATTGACGGGATCGTTGTCGGCGACTTCGCTGACCCGGCCGAAATAGGGTCCGCCGATGGCTCCGGCAGCCAGCCACACCAACACCAGGGCGGCGGCTATGACGATCCTGGTCAATCGCGCGCGTGTCATACTCAACTCCATCGTCGACGCGTAGTCGCCATAGCTTTAGCGACATGGTGTCTTTGAATGTGAGTTTTCCATATTTGGCCTAGTTGTGTGTCGCACAACATGCTAGCCCCGGCCAAATATGCAGCTTGCGAAGGCCTGATCCGGCTTAAATCGCGAAGTACAGCTCGAACTCGTGCGGGTGCGGCCGCTGGGCGATCGCGGACAGCTCGGCCCGCTTCAGGCTGATCCAGGTCTCCAGTAGGTCGGGGGTGAACACATCACCGACCAGCAGGAAGTCTTGATCCTGCTCCAGCGCTTGGAGGGCCTCTTCCAAGCTGGCGGGCACCGTCGCGACCTCGGCGTGCTCCTCAGGGGGAAGCTCGTAGAGGTCCTTGTCGATGGGGTCGCCCGGCTCGATCCGGTTCTGGATCCCGTCGATACCCGCCAGCAGCATCGCGGCGAAAGCCAAATACGGGTTGCTAGAGGGGTCTGGGCAGCGGAACTCGATGCGCTTGGCCTTCGGGTTGGCCCCAGTGATGGGAATCCGAATGCAGGCCGAGCGGTTGCGCTGCGAGTAGACCAGGTTGACTGGCGCCTCGAAGCCCGGCACCAGCCGGTGATAGGAGTTCGCGGACGGGTTGGTGAACGCCAGCAGCGCCGGGGCGTGCTTCAGGATCCCGCCGATGTACCAGCGGGCCATCTCTGACAGCCCGGCGTAGCCCGACTCGTCGTAGAAGAGCGGCTGGCCGTCGCGCCACAGCGACTGGTGGCAGTGCATGCCGGAGCCGTTGTCGCCGAAGATCGGCTTGGGCATGAACGTGGCCGTCTTGCCAGCCTCCCAGGCGGTGTTCTTGACGAGGTACTTGAACTTCATCACATCGTCGGCGGCCTTGAGCAGGGTGTCGAAGCGCCAATTGATTTCGGCCTGACCGGCGGTGCCGACCTCGTGGTGGGCCCGCTCGACGTCTAGCCCGGCGGCCGTCATGTGGCGCACAATGTCGTCACGCAGATCGCCGAAGTGATCCACCGGGGCGACCGGGAAATAGCCGCCCTTGTAGGTGACCTTGTAGCCGCGGTTGCCGCCCTCCTCGATGCGTCCGGTGTTCCAGGCGCCGGCTTCGGAATCGATGTAGTAGTAGGAGGCGTTGGCGCGGGTCTCGAACCGCACATCGTCGAAGACGTAGAACTCAGCCTCGGGGGCGAAGAACGCGATGTCTGCGATGCCGGTGGCGGCCAGGTAGGCCTCGGCCTTGCGCGCGATGTTGCGGGGGTCGCGGGAGTAAGGCTCCTTGGTCAGCGGATCGTGGACGAAAAAGTTTACGTTCAGCGTCTTGGACTTGCGGAAGGGATCGACGAAGGCGGTCGTCGGGTCTGGCATCAGCGCCATGTCCGACTCATGAATCTTCTGAAAACCCGTAATGGAGGAGCCGTCGAAGGCCAGGCCCTCGGTGAACACCTCTTCGGTGAAGAATGAGGCTGGCACGGTGAAATGCTGCATCACTCCCGGCAGGTCGCAAAAGCGGATATCGACGGTCTCGATTCCCTCGTCGGCAATGTAGGCCAAGAGATCGGCAGCGCCCTGGAACATGGATTTCCTCCGGTTATAGCTTCGGCAAGCATTGATCATACTCGACGGTCGCGATCTGGCGTTGGTTCACCTCAGCGCGGCTGGTCTGGCTCCGGTTCGGGATTGGTTGGCAGCGGGTCAAACAGGTAGCGCTGGATTGTCGGCCCGATGAGGTCGGCGAGGCGTTCTCTGGGCATGGAGCGCAGCGGCTCCATCTTGACTAAATATCTGCCAGTCATAACCCCGATGAGTTGGGATCCCATGAGTGGGAGACGTTCCTTGGGGTTATCGACGTGAGGTGCTAACGCAGCTTCGGCGGCCACTAGCAGCCGGTCAGCGATAAAATTGCGCAGCAGCTCCGGGTGGCTGCCGATACCGGTGCGAAACAGGGCGTGTAGCGCCGCGGCATGAGGCGAACCCCACATCCGGTCCGCCTCGATCACGATACGCCGCCCCCACTGTTCTTTCGGGGCTGCGGTGATGTTGCTGATGATGCCCCGATAGTTGAGCAGGGACGCCATCACGCTGACAAACAGCTCCGTTTTCGAGCCGAAGTAGTGGTGGATCAGCGCGGGGTCGACCCGGGCGGAGCGCGCTATGGCGCGCAGGCTCACGGCGTCGTAGCTCTTCTTCGCGAATGCCGCCGTGGCGGTGGCAAGGATGTTTTGTTTGGTGCGTTCGCCTTTGCTCGCGGTCATCGGGTCTTCCTGGGCATGGACAGGGAGGCTATCAGCAGCGCCACGACGCTGAAGCCGATCAGCAGCCCGACGTGCTGCCAGGTCTCGTCGACGGGAGTGCTGCTGGCGACGGTGTCGAGGGCGGCCTGTACCGCCCAGGTCATGGGTAGCCACTCGGAAATGGCGCCCAGCACCTCCGGCATTAGATCCTTGGGCACCAGCAGCCCGCACAGCAGGATCTGCGGCACGATCAGCAGCGGGGTGAACTGCACGGCCTGAAACTCGCTGCGGGCGAAGGCGCTGGCCAGCAGGCCGAAGGAGACCCCGACGACCGCGTCGAGGAATGCGATCAGCAGTAGCAGCCACACTGGGCCGTCGATCTCGGCGTCCATCGGGCCGAGTAGTACGGCGGTCAGGATTCCGGCCTGCAGCGCTCCCAGCAGGCCGAAGACCAGGCCGTAGGAGGCGATCAGGTTAAACCGGGACAGTGGCGTGGTGAACAGCCGCTCCAGGGTGCCCGAGGTGCGTTCCCGCAGCATTGCCACCGAGGTGATGAGGAACATCAGGAACATCGGCAGCACCGCCAGCAGTGTGGGGCCGAGGCTGTTGAAGATCGGGTCTTGGCCCGGCATGGTCGGGACGTCGACGAAGATGAAGTACAGCAGCGTCAACAAGAAGGGTGGCAGCAGCAGGATCAGGGCGACGGTGCGCGGGTCGGCGCGAAGCTGCGCCGCGATGCGGGCCGTGGTGGTCCAGGGGGCCACGCCTTTGGCTTTAGGGCGGTTGGTGGCTACGGGCTGTGCCGCGTGTTTGGCCGTGGTCATGAGGTTTGCTCCTGCTTGATTAGGGTCAGGAAGGCGTCTTCGGGGTTGTCGGTGCCCGTGCGCCGTTGCAGTTTCGAGATGGGGGCCTGCGCGAGGAAGCGGCCGTCTCGCATGAGCAGCACGTTGTCGCAGCGCACCGCCTCGTCCATCACATGGCTGGACACCAGCAGCGTGATGCCCGCCTCGCTTAGCCGACGGAAGTGGTGCCACAGCTGCTCCCGGGTCAGCGGGTCGAGTCCGACGGTCGGTTCGTCTAGCACCAACACCTCTGGCTGACTGATCAGGGCGCAGGCCAGGGAGGCTCGACTCGCTTGGCCGCCGGAGAGCCGATCTACTCGTCGCTTGGCGTAATCGGCTAGCTCTACCGCCGCCAGCGTGTCGGCGACGTCGGCATTGGTTGCCCCTTGCAGTCGGGCGAAGTGGGCCACGTTGTCGCGAATCGAGAGGTCGCGGTAGATGCTGAGCGACTGCGAGGTGTAGGCCACTCGGCGACGCAGCTTCGGACTCCCGGCTGGCAGCCCTAGCAGCGTCAAGGTGCCGGAAGTGATGCGTTGTACGCCGACCATGGCTCGCATCAGGGTGGTCTTGCCGCAGCCAGACGGGCCTAGCAGCCCCGTGATGGTGCCGGGCTGCAGCTCCAGGTTCAGGCCATGCAGAATCTCGTTCTTGCCTCGATGCACGACGAGATCGGTAGCTAACACCGATGGTTCAGCGTGTGATGAATTCATCATGTGATGAAGAATAGCATTTTCGGTGTTTGTTGGTCAGGGGGTGGAAAAAATTGAGGGCATCGACCTGCTGGTCGATGCCCTCAATTGGGTAGTGGTAGCCGCGCTCAGGCGGTGGCGTCAGCGTCGATCTCGCGGTGGCCGTGAGAGTGATGCACGGCGATCTTGCGAGGCTTGGATTCCTCGGCGACCGGGATGGTCAGCGTCAGCACGCCGTCGCGATAATCGGCCGCAATCTTGCTTGCGTCGATGCCGCTGCCGAGGGACAGCTGGCGGGCGAAGGTGCCGGTGGCGCGCTCGCGAACCAGCCACTGCGACTCGGCGTCGGCCTGCGACGTGCGCTCGGCGCGAATCGTCAGGGTGCGGTCGTCGATATCGATGTCGATGCTGGAGGCATCCACGCCGGGCAGATCAAACTCGGCGACGAAGTTGTCGCCGCTGCGATAGAGATCCATGCTCATGCCGGGCTGCGACGTGCGGGCTGCCTCGCCAAACAGGCGGTCCATGTCGCGGAACGGATCGAAGGTGCGGGTCATGTCCAACTCCTTGTGGTTGTAGTTGAGTCTTGTTGACTCAAGTTTAGGACACGATTCAGCGGATTGCAAGCAGGGTTGAGTCAAAGAGACTCAATCCTGCTTGGGGTGGTTGGGTTTTGCTGCCTGGGTGTGAGGACCGGATTACTGGCGCGAGGCGGGCGAGGAGCCGGTGCGGCGCCCCGACTCCATTGCGGCGATCCGGCGGTGATCGTCGTCGGTTAGCTGCAGTGATTCGGCCGCCAAGTTTTCACGCAATCGGGCGCGGTGGGTGGACTTGGGCACGGCGCTGCCGCCAAGGTCGAGGTGCCAACGCAGCACCACCTGCGCCGGTGTTGCCCCATGCGCGGCGGCGATGTCTTGCAGCACCGGCTCGGCCAGGATCTGCCCCCGCCCCAGCGGGCTCCAGGCCTGGGTCACGATGCCGTGCTCGCGATGGAAGGCGCGCAGCTCGTGCTGCGGCAGCCAGGGGTGGGACTCGACCTGGTTGAGGGCCGGAACCACCCCGGTCTCGTCGATCAGGCGACGCAGTTCCTCGATCCCGAAATTCGATACCGCGATGCTGCGAACCCGGCCAGCCTCACGCAACTCGATGAGCCCGCGCCAGATGTCGACGTAGGTGCCGCGCGATGGGCGCGGCCAGTGAATCAGGTAAACGTCTAGGGGGCCAACGCCCAACTCGTCGAAGCTGCGCTCGAAATCCAGCAGCAGCTGGTCGCGGGTCATGATTGGGTCGCCCCAGAACTTCGAGGTGATCAGCAGTCGGTCACGCTGGCCGCTGGCGCGCACCGCTCGGCCGAACTCGACCTCGTTGGCATAGAAGGCGGCGCCGTCGATGAGTCGGTAACCGGCCGCGATTGCATCGGTCACGACCTGTTCGGTCGCGGCCGGGTCCACCTTGTACAGCCCGCAGCCGAGCGCGGGCAGCTGGTGGCCGTCATTGAGGGTTAGTTGCTGGGGCATGTTGCCTCCTCGACTGGGCTGGTTGGGGTGGGGCAGGCCACCATGCCCGAAAGCCGGTACACCAAGCCGATAGCCAACAGCAGCAGCGACACCGCGGCGAGGTAGGGCTGCGCCGGGGCGAACCACTTGATCGCGCCCGCATAGCCGAGGGCGAGCAGGGCGATCTTGTTGCACACCGGGCAGCCGATAGCGAACCAGGAGCCGATCGCTCCTAGCGTTGACCACCACGATGTCTTATCGGGTTTCGCCGGCTTGGCCGATGAAGGGGTGGCGACATAGGTAGCGATGATCATGCCCGACAGGATCGAGGTGAGGATCCAAACCGGATAGCTCCACGCCGTCGGCGGAATCTCGCGGCCAAAGATCGAGTTAGGGATCAAGACGGTTGCGATCCCAAGAGCCAGGGCAACCAGCACGCCGGAACCGAGCGCGATCAACCACCGCTTTACGTCCCACCAGCGCAACGCTTGAGCTGCCTGGAGTAGATGTTGCTGCACGCCGTCCAGTGTGCCAGATACGCCGATTGTAGGTGAGTGGCTGCTCGCTCAAACAACTTACTGGATACGATTCCAGAAACCCTGATTTACGAGTACCCTGAAGCCAAACAGCGCCGTTATTTCGTGGAAGCAGGGGGATAATGGTATCTGGCTCCGGCCGCAGGCGAGGCTCCCGTGCTGCCTATGCTTTCGCCCTCCCGCAGACGATGTTAGTGCTGCTGTTCATCGGCTGGCCGCTGCTGGCTGTCTTCTACTACTCGACCACCAAATACGACGGCATCAGCGCCGCGAAACCGGTCGGGTTAGCCAACTACGAGTTCTTGTTCCAGTGGGGCGACTTTTACCGGATCCTGTTCAACAACCTGGTGTTGATCGCGGGAATCGTGGTCTGGGTAGCCGTCCCTTTCCTGCTCGCGATCTTCATCTTCCCGATGCGGCTGGCGCCGATCATCCGCGCCGTGCTGTACATTCCGGCAATGCTGCCGCCGATCATCGTCGGTGGTGTGTTTCGCATCGTGTTGGCCGACACCGGCCCCGTTAACTCGGCGCTCAAGGCGGTCGGGCTGGGCTTCTTGGCACCCGGCTGGTTCACCGACCCGAACTTCGTGCTCGTGACGGTGGTGCTGGTGATCGGCTGGGCGACGCTAGGCAGCGGGGTGCTGTTCTATTCGACCGGGATCGCCACGATTGCGCCGTCCTACATTGAGGCGGCGCTGCTCGACGGGGTGAACCGCCGCCAGCTGATCTGGCACATCTACCGGCCCGCGCTGATGCCGATCACCCGCTTTTGGATCATGCTGCTCACCGTCACCACCGTCACCGGTTTCTTCCCATGGATTTACGGGCTCAGCCAAGGTGGGCCGGGCCGGGCATCCACCACGCTCGATTTCGCGGTTTATCAGACCTTGAACCAAGGCTCACAGCTTGGTCGGGGTGCCGCCATCGCCGTGGTCAGCCTGGCATTCCTAGCGCTACTGCTGGGAATGCAACTCCTGATGCGACGGCTCCGTCGAGGAAGTCAGTGGAGCGATGGGTAACCGGACTCGAGACTGGGTTGGTGTGGTGCTCGTCGTCGTCGCCTTGGCGGCAGTGGCCGGCCCGTTACTGTGGGTGATCCGGGTGGCGCTGAAACCCGAATCGGACTACATCGCGGCCCCAGCCGAGATCGGTGGCGGCTGGACCCTGGACAACCTGGTGACTGCCTGGACCAGCGGCGGCATGGCTGCAGCGATCGCCAACTCCACCGTGGCGGTACTCATCGGTTCCGTCTTGACGGTGCTGCTCGCCAGCCTCACCGGCTACACCCTGGCCCGGGTCAGGTTCCGGGGCAGGCCAGTGGTGCTAGTGGTGGCCACCGGCGCGATGTTCCTACCCACCGCAGCCCTAGTCATTCCGCTCTTCGAGCTGTTCCTGGCGCTGCGGATGCTCAACTCGCTGATTTGGCTCGGCGTGCTCTACGGCGTGATCTTTTCGGCCTGGGCGACCGTGTTCATGCGCAGCTACTTCCTGCAGCTGCCCGACGAAGTGTTCGAGGCCGCCGAGGTCGACGGAGCCGGGCCGCTGCAGCAATTCACCCGCATCGCCCTGCCGATGGCCATGCCCGCGGTCGCGACAGCGTTCATCCTGACCGCGTTCCTGCAGTGGAGCGAACTGCTGCTGGCCTTGCTGCTGCTGCCCGCCGGTGATTCGCCCACGGTGGCAGTCGCCATCGCCCAGTTCTCGACGCAGTTCCGCACCGGTGGCCCGCTGACCGCCGCCGCGATGCTGGTCGGCACCTTGCCGGTGCTCGTGCTGTTCTTTATCGGCCAGCGTTGGCTGCAGGCGGGGGTGCTCTCGGGCGCGGTCAAGGACTAGATCTTCACTAGCCAACCAACACAACAACAAATTAGGGGAGGTTCAACGATGAACAAGGCTAGAAAATGGACAACCAAGGCCGGGATAGCGCTGGCCATCTGCGGGGCGCTGCTCGCCAGCGCCTGCACCACCGGCGGTGAAAACAATGACGATGTCAAGGTGGACTCGGTCAGCCTGTTGACCTTCGGCGACGCCGACGTAACCAAGGGCGAAGGCAAGGGCCTAACCGACATCATCAATGCCTTCACCGAGGAAACTGGCATGGCTGGCGACATGGATCGGGTGCCCTTCGATCAATTCCTCGCCACCGCCACCACTCGCGCCCGGTCTGGCGACCTGAGCGACGTCGTGCAGATGCTGCCAGGCTCGAACTACGAATCGCTGTTCAGTTCACTAGAGCAGCTGAAGAAGAGCGA
>PDWJ01004610.1_pt1 | contig 12011 bp, 12 predicted proteins | sample 1430881 | NCBI WGS metagenome assembly PDWJ01 (sample SAMN01162460, study PRJNA174530) | Oral metagenome, whole genome shotgun sequencing project. | biome: Marine environment; feature: Marine mammal; material: Swab sample of the gingival sulcus; isolation source: swab sample of gingival sulcus... | reverse complement strand
TTTCGTCGGCGGTGCGCTGATGGTCTAGGCGCTGCTGGGCCAGCCCTGCCAAACGCTGGGCGTCCTCTTGGTTGGAGCGGGCGTCCTGCCAGTCAGCTTCGGCCCTAGTCGACGCTTGTTTGGCTGCTTGTAGCTGCTCCTCTGCCGCAGCAATGTCGGGGGCGAATCGCTGCTGTCTCGCCTCACTTTCGGCGATCTCGTCGATTAGGGATTGCCGTTCGGATGCATCTTGTTCGGCATCGACGAGCGCGGCGCGGTGCGTTGCGCCGTCTGCCTGCAACTGTGTGAGTTGTTGTTTCGCCTCGGTGACGGCCGCCGTCTCAGCCTCGATCTGTGCCACCTCGGGCTTCAGCCGCTCCTTGGCGGCAACCGCCTCGGCGTGCACATGGGTTGCGTCGACCAGGTCTTGATCCGCGCGGGCGACATTGGCGAGGGCGGCTCGCGCCTGTTCGAGCGCCTGCCGAGCTGACTGGTAGTCCGTGGTCGCCTGCGCCCACTCGCCACTGGCCTTGCCCCCAACAGTGAAGTATCTACGGTATGCCTTTTCGATCTTGGCCACCATGCCGCCGTCGTCTGCTGACTCTGTGCCGCCGAGGGCCCGCGAAAGCACCGAGCTGTCTGCCATCTTGGCCATTGCTAGACCGCCGGCTTGAGTCTGGCGCAGCGCGCCCCACAACACTTCGTCCACCCGCGCCCAGATACGATCGATCTCGGCGTTGGCCTCCCCGCCCGTGAGTTTTTCGCCCGCCCTCGGCCCGGCCGTGTAGGTGAGCTCGGCCTTGGGCCGCTTGACGTATTGCTTGCTGATCTTGATTGTGTCGTCGTCGACGCTGAATTCGAGTTCTATGCGCACCGGCTCATCCGAGCCGACTGGTTGCAGTGCCAGAATCTGTTGTTTCTTTGAGCCACTGGCCGTGCGCAGCACCACGTCTATGGCCTCCACCAGGGAGGTTTTGCCTGATTCATTCGGGCCGGCCAGCACGATCAGCCCCGCGTCTGGGAATTCGACCTGTCGCTGCCGGATCCCGCGGAAGTTCTCTACCCGAAGTCGCCGCAGTTTCATGTTTGCTCCTGACCTGCAAGCTGATACAGCAGCGTTAATGCGTCGCGGGCGATTTGGGCGTCGGTGGGTTCAGCCACCTCGTCCGACTCCGGGTCGATTTCGGTAGGCTCGTCGCCTGTGGCAGCCTCGCTTAACAGTTGACCCATCGCGGCGGCCACCACGGGGGTGAGCTGCAGGTCGGCCAGCTCGTCGTCTGTGGGCTTGGACGTGATGGCGGTGTGCCGGGCCCACTCGAATAGGGCCGCGAGTAGCCGATCGTGATAGTCGATCACTTCGTCGAGTTTCTGCTTGTCAGAGAGGCTTAACGCGCCATTGAGAGCAGTCTTGACGATGGTGTGCTGTGGGTCTTCGAGCGCCTTGAGCTGGGCATCCAGCGCATCGATGTCGGCGGCACCATCAAGTTCGGCCCGCACAACGAGGTGCTGCCACCGCCCCACCTGTACTGGCGTCACTTGGATCGAATCCGGCCCGTCAAGATCAACGACCAGCACCTCACCACGTCCGAGCTCGCGAAAGCTGGTGGATTCGTGGGCGCCGGAGTAGTGGATTCGCCCCTCGTGCTCCGGAGGCCAACCGATGTGTCGATCGCCCAGCGCCACGTAGTGGATCTGGCCAGCTTCGAGCATACGCCCTAGCTCGCTAGTCGAGATCTGGGTGAGGTCGGTCGCGTCGGGGTTGAGGACGTCCAGTTGGCCATGCCCCACCACGATACGCAAGCCGTCCGTCGGCTCGAGTTCAGGCAGCGCGGCGCACACGGTATCTGCGACTGGGTGTTTTGAGCGCCACGGGGCGCCGATCAGTTGTACGCCGGGGGCGACCTCGATTGGGTCGGTGTCGGTGATTACGTGCACGTTGTCGGGGCAATGCCTGCGGAACTCACTCGACAGGTAGATCGAGCCAACCCCGATCGGGTCGTGATTGCCGGGTAGTAGGTAGATGGGCAGGTCGAGTGCGGCCATTTCGCGGCAGGCTCTTGGTAGCACGGTGTGCAGGTGGTTTGGGTTGTCGAATACGTCGCCCGCGACGACCACGAAGGCACAGTCTTGCTGTTTGGCTACTTCGCCGATGCGGGAGATGGTGGCGATTCGGTCGTCGCGGAATCGGGCCTGGGCGCCCTTATCGGTGGCGCTAGCGAGATAGTGGCGTTCCATACCCAGTTGCCAATCGGACGTGTGCACGAAGCGCACGTGGGGTGCCGTCGTGGTCATGGATCAAGCATAGATTGCACTGCTGACAGCGGCCGAGTTATCCACAGCGGTCCGTCGAGGAACTCTTCTGCGTCACCTGGGTTCCATCAGGTGACCCATCTGCCACGGCACTCGCCTCACGCCAGGTGCAGCCACGCCGTCCACCCCTAGGCGGCACGTGGGTGCCGGGATCGGGTCTAGAGAGTCTCGTACTGAACGCTTATCCCATTCAGCTGATCGACCTTCTTAATCACTCTGGCTTTGGCATCGTATCGAATGAGCAGATGATTCTTGTCTTTCCAAACCACTTCGGTCTTAATGGTCTTCTTTTTCGTGAGTTTCGCTTCTCCAGCGGTGGCAGTAAAGAGATTTCCTGCGCTACTGCCAATCTCGTCATCGCTTGAGCGAATGGAGATGTGAGTAGCGAACCCAGTGGTGGCGCCACAAGTCCGCTGATACACATGTACCGCCCGTTGGCCGTCTTCAGAGCGAACGGTGTAGTCGATAGTGTTTTCACATGGATCTGAGCAGCCAGTCAGTCCAACGCCCAGCCCTAGAAGGGTTACCATCAGCAAGAGCCTCATTCGCAGCAGTTTCACTTCGTATCCTCCCAATAGATACCCGTTCGGTTTCCCGATACCCAACCCCCGGCACGCCTATCGAAAGCAGGCATTGCAAATGCTCTCCACCTGAACAGCGATGTTCGTCTCGTAACACAATGTTGCACGGTGAATCACTTTGCCTAGAACCTTCAGACTGTTGGCTTCCTGATCAGCAAACGGCTTTCTGTGGTGAACACCGCTAGAGCAAACTGTGGGTCTACCAGGTCGTCGTCCGTAGACTCGTACGGGAGGGCCGCATCCCTCGACCAACCGAAGAGTGCCACGAGTTGCCGTCCTGGTCATAAACCAACCCTAGGTCGCGGGGTCAAACACGGATTCCGGCGCCAACACCTGCCGAGTTATCCACAGTTAGGGCAAAATCCGGCCATTCATCCACAGATTTCGTAACAGGTCTTCTCAAACACGTCACATGCTTCTATGCTTCCGTCTATGTCAGTTCGAAGAAGAGCGACGACCAGAACACCCACGAGCGTGCCAGAATCTGCTGCCCCGACGCTGCGCGCGCGGCGAAACCCGGTATGGCTAGCGGTCGGTATCGTCGCGATCTGTCTCGGCGCTCTAGGTGCGGGCCAGCTTGCCAATCGACTATCGGTAAGCAACAACATCTTGGTAACCACCACTGCGATTGAGCGCGGAGACGTGATAGAGGCAAGCGACATTCGAACCATGCGGGTCGGCGACATCTCTGGCATATCCGCAGCCCCAGAATCCGAACTCACATCTCTTATCGGTCAAGTAGCGCAACTTGACCTAGCTGCCGACTCGATAGTTCCCGAAGGTGCCGCAGGGAAAACGGTGGTGCCTGCGGGCAGCAGCCAGTTGGGTCTTAGTCTGAGCGCCGGCCGCATGCCGAACGGCTTCCTGCCTGCGGGAACCAACGTCCTGCTAGTAGCCGTATCCCCGGGGAACGAGAAACCCATCGTGCCCGGCGAGATCCCAGCCACAGTGGTGTCGGCGAACGGCACTGCACACGACTCTGGTGATCGCCTAGTCGACGTAACAGTTAGGCGAGAAGACGCACCCTTGGTCGCCGAACTTGCCGCAGCTGAGCGAATCGTGCTGGTCAGGCTGCCATGACCTGCATAGTGCTCACCACTGCCACGGGCGCGCCCGGGGTCACCACCTCCGCAGTTGGCCTCGCCATCGCCTGGCCACAGAACGTATGCCTCGTAGATGCAAACCCGCACACCGATCTGGCAATCCCCGCAGGCTACCTGCACGGGGCTCCGCTCGCGCAGCGCGGCCTCTTGGGAGTCGCGGAGGCGATACGCACCCAAAGCGAATTCTCCGTAACCGATCACTGCGTTCAACTGACCCAAAATGAGCCCACAACTAGGTATTTCTTTCCAGGGGCGACCAAGCCAAGCGACCCAACACTCTTCGCTCCTGTGTGGCAGAAAGTGTTCGCAGCATTGGCCGAAAAGGGCGACCTGGACGTGATTGTGGACGCCGGCAGGATGGGGCACCGGGGGGTGGGTGGCGAGCTCGCAGCACATGCAGATGTATTGCTACTAGTGCTGCGCAGCTCGCTGCCCTCTATAGCCGGTGCACATCTCTACCTACCACAGATACGAGCGCAGGCTGCAGCTACCGGCACGCGTCTTGAGGTGTTGTTAGTCGGCCAGAATCGCCCCTACAAGGCGATGGAGGTGCAGCAACAATTCTCGTTACCTGTGACCGCCGCCCTGCCGTGGGACGAGTCTGGCGCGCGTACCTTCAGCGAAGGCGAACCACAAGATCGGAAATTCGATCAATCCTCGTACTGGAAGGCTCTAGTCGCGGCCGCAAAGAGATTGGCGGAACACCATGAATAGGTTGCAGTCCGTGCCGTTGCTGACGAATCCCGGTGTAGACACGATCGTCCCACTCGCTGTAGAACAATCAGCAGCACCGCAGCCGGTAGCCGCGCAACCAGACGTCGATTGGGATCTGGTTGTGCGCCTGAGGCGACAAACTAGCGAATTGATTGCCCAAGAGTGCTCGAAACAACCGGGCCTCACTGCCGATGATAAACAACAACTCGGATACGCGATCGCCGCACAGGTGGTGCGACAGCACGCCGCTCAACTGCGCGACTCGGGGGCTGAATTGTGGCCTGTCAGCCTAGAGCAGCAATACGTTCGTACCCTGCGCAACGCCATCTACGGTTACGGGCGCCTGCAACCAGTTCTGGAGATTCCCGATGTGGAAAACATCGAGATTCATGGATGCGACTCGGTGATGTTGCAATACGGGGACGGCCAGCGCGTACCACACCCGCCCGTAGCAGACAGCGACGAAGAACTGATCGACGCCGTGCGCTTTCTTGGCGAATCCACTGACCCGCCCCGACCCTTTGACGACGCGCATCCAACGATGACGCTGGCGCTGGGCGATCGCTTTCGACTGCACGCGATTGGTTTTGGCCTCAGTTATCGTCCCAGCATAATCATCAGACAACACACTCTGACCGAGGTCACTCTAGACAACTTGCGTTACCGGGGTATGATGCCGCAAGAGGTGGCCTCGCTGTTACACAAAGCAGTATTGGCTAGGCAATCTATTGTGGTTTCGGGCGATCAGGGAGCAGGCAAGACGACGCTGCTGCGGGCTCTGATCGCGAGCATTCCAGACACCGAACGATTCGGCACGCTGGAAACCGACTACGAACTGTTGACGCATCTGCACTCGAATCGACGCAACATGTTAGCGCTGCAAGCGCGTATAGGTTTGGGTGAGATGCAAGATGGCAGGCGTCTCGGCGAATTCAGCGTTGCCGATCTGATCCCTGAGGCACTACGACAGAACCTAACCCGGCTGATAGTCGGCGAAGTTCGCGGCGCAGAGGCGGGTGCCATGTTCACTGCGATGCAGGCGGGCACGGGCACCCTGAGCACGACCCACTCGCATTCGGCAGCCGCGACGATGGACCGTCTGGCATCCCGGGTTGCCCAGGGGCGGGTACTCACCATCTCTGAGGCGTATCGACAGATAGCGCAAAACATCTCGCTGCTCGTCCACGTTCAGCTCGTGGATGACACCTGGCGAGGTGGCTTAAGGCGCCGCTACGTGAGCGAGATCCGCCACTTGACCGGCGCGATTGAGAATGACCGGCCCATCTCACACCTGGTGTACCGGGCCAATCGGGATGGCAGCATCGAACTCTTTCAGCCGGATGCGGAGCTGTTGGCAGAGTTGGCGCCATTCGAGGAGGAGTTGTGAATCAGGTGCTAGCTGCTGTCTCTGGGGCGTTCCTAGTTTCCGGGGTCATCGCAATTGTCTTGTGGGCATTGAGGGCAAGTTTTCCACAGTTTCTGTTAACAACCCCCCGCAAACTGTGGAAAACTGTGGCCGGATTGGCAAAATCCGTTCCCAAACGCACCTGGATAGCTACCGGGTTGGGGATAACTCTGGGGATAGTCGCTTTTGGCATCACCGGTTGGTTTGTGCTGCTGCTGGCCGTGCCCGCCGCAATCGTCTGGTTGCCGATCTTGTTCACGGCCCCACCGAACCGAGACATCGAGATGCTGGAGTCGCTGGATCGGTGGGTGCGAACCCTCGCCACCATCGTTCCTACCGGAAAATCGGTTATGGAGGCGATCAGGCTTTCGCAACGTTCGGCCCCGACCATACTTGTTCCCGGACTACAGCGGCTGCGGCTGCGCGTCGACGAGCAAACCCCAACCAGAGAGGCTCTATTGGGGCTTGCTGATGATTGGGATTCGCCAGACTCAGACGCAGTCGTAGCCGCACTGATCCTCGCCGCCGCTAGGGGTGGAGTTGGCGTCACCGCGACACTTAGGGAGCTCGCTGATAGCATTCAGCACCGACTGAGTTCGCTTCGGGAAATCTCTGCCGAAAGGGCAAAGCCTCGGGTGGTGGTGCGGCAGGTGACGTTGGTGACCACCATCGTCTTGTTTGCGGCGCTAATGCTCGGCGGAGATTTCTTCCAGCCTTACGACAGCTGGCTTGGGCAGATCATTCTGGCCACACTGCTGACGGTCTACGCCGGTAGCCTACTGATACTGCGGCGGCTCACGCTGGCGCCAACCCGCGAACGGGTGTTACAGCGCGGAGTCCAGCCATGATCGGAACACCATTCTTGTCTGCGCTGACGGGCGGTCTGCTCGTTGGCGGTGCCGTTTCTGTGGCTGCCTATGCGGTACCGCGCCGGGCTCGTCTCTCCGACGCGGTCACGCGTCTCACTGCGCCACCCACAGAGTCAGATACGCTTTCGGGCACAAATCGGCTAGGCCGGTGGGCTTCAGGGTTCATTGGGACGACATCACATACGCGTCGACTGCTAGATCTAGCTGGCCGAAGCACTAGCGAATTCGTCGCCGACAAAGTGGTTCTTGCCCTAGTCGGGGCAGGACTTCCCGCCATTGTGACCTCTGTCTGGTTCTGGCTGTTCCACACATCGCTTTGGCTCCCAGCAGTTTCAGCGGTGATCGGCGCCGTCGCAGGCTTCTTCACTCCAGATCTGATGCTGCGTCGAGCCTCGAAACGCACCCAACAGCTGGCCAATGAATCACTATTTACCCTGTTCGACCTGGTGATCTTGGAGCGTCTCGCCAACCAATCAGTCACCCAGGCGTTGACATCGGCGGCTGGCCTCTCGCAGGCGCCACTGTTTCGACATGTCAGCGCAGCACTAGACCGAGCCCGCCTGCAGCAACACCCGCCCTATGGCGAGCTACAGCAGCTAGCAAAAGAGCTCGATTTGCCACAGCTCGGAGATCTAGTTGATGTGATCCGCCTCGAGGAGCACGGGGCAAGTCTTGCCAGAACTCTGCGCGATCGGCTATCAGAGCTCCGGGACGCCGACCTCGTGGCGATGAAACTCGCCGCCCACGAGCGAACCGAATCCATGACCTTTTTCATGGTGATCCCGGCACTCATATTCGGGCTCATCTTCATCATCCCGCCACTCATGCAACTACTCGGCACAAGCTAAGGAGAAACCATGCCGAAACTGATGTATCTAGCAGTCAGCTACCTAGTCGCCCCGCCAAAACGCGATGAGCGTGGCCTATCGCAGTCCACCGAGAACGCAATCCTGCTGGCGGGCGCCATCACCATCGCCCTACTCGTGATCAGCGTGGTCACCAACTACGTTTCGGATCATCTGCCCAAGTGAGACCAAACCAGCGAGGGCTGAGCGGGTCGTTGCAGTGGGCACTGCTAACACCCGTCGTGTTGTTGTGCCTGCTTGGCGGCATCCAGTGGGCCATATCGGCGCGTGGACAGTCGGCAGCCAACGAAGCCGCCTGGACCGGCGCCGAGGCGGTGGCCGTGATCAGAGGGTCCGAGACTCAGGCCAGGCAGGCTGCCCTCGATGTCGCGCGCCTAGGCGGGCTCAACGACGCCACAGTCACCATCGCGTGTTCTGCGTCCATCTGCCGGGTCACGGTCTCAGGTAGCACGCCCAGCCTGATTCCGCTCGCGCGGCCACCGATCACCGCAACCGTTTCGCTGCCGCTGGAGAGATCATGAGCCGCCACAGAGATGAGCGTGGCCTCGCAGCTGCCACAGAGGTGGCGCTGCTCGTGCCGGTGCTCCTACTACTCATCGGCCTCTTTGCTGCCGGATGGCGCATATTCGACGCCCGCTCCAAGGTCAGCGCCGCAACGCAGGTGGCCGCGCGGGCAGCGGCGGTCAGCAACACCCCCTCAACCGGTGCCGATACCGCGAATCGTGTCGTGCGAAGCAACCTGAGCGTCAAATGCAACTGCCTCAAGGTTTCGTCCAACACCAAAGCTCTCAGTAAGCCCGCCGGCAGAACGGGAACAGTCAGCGTCAGCACCAGTTGCCGAGTGTCGCTGGCGGACCTCATCGTGCCGGGTCTGCCCGGTGAAATGACGCTCTCGGCCACCGGACGCAGCCCGATCTCCACCTATCGACAGGAACGATAATGCGAATTATTAAGGCCCTGCTATCGCTCGTGGCGCTTCTCGTATTGTTGGTCGCGGTTCCGGTGATTCTGCTGTCAATTGGGGTTTGGCGCATCGACTGGGCGAACCTGCTAACCCGGCCGGACGACGGCTCTGTGTTGCTGAGCCTGATCACCGCCATAGCGTGGAGCGCCTGGTGCGTGTTCGCAGTCTCGGTGCTGGCCGAGGTGGTGACAATTGTCAGGGATTCCCCGCTAGCTTTCCGGCTGCCCGGATTCTCGTGGCTGGCCCGACTGTTGATCGGATCGCTCCTGGCCGTCACTGTCACCGCGCAGCCGGTGGGTGTCGTTCCGCAGGCAGTCTCTGCCCCCCGAATCGCGGAAGATACAGCGGACTCGGCCGACGACCACACCGCGAGCTACGTGGTGCGCGAAGGAGATGACCTTTGGTCGCTCGCGGAACGCTTTTATGGCTCTGGCATCCAATGGCGCAAGATCTATAAGGCCAACGAGCCGGTGCTCGGTCCCCGTCCAACCGAACTGGTTCCAGGCACACGGCTGATACTGCCGGATCTATCGGACGCTGATGTGACGCAAACCTCAGATCGGAATGATCGAAAAGCCCAGCAGCCAACGATCGATGAGGGGACTCCGCAGAAAGCTGACCCGCAGAGCTCCGCCGAACCTACCCCTCGGTCACGCGCCGCTTCGACGACGACACCTGCCACCACGGCGCCCCATCAACCGACTGATTCGGCCTCGAGACCCGACCCTGAGGCAAGTCAGGCCAACGGATCAATCCCCGAACCTCGCTCGCGAGCGACAGCCACAAAACCCGGTTCCAACAATGCGATTTACGTCGTGAAGCGGGGCGATTCGCTCTGGCGCATCGCCAAGAATCAACTCGGAGACCCCTATCGTTGGCCAGAGATTCTACGCCTCAATCGCTCAATGATCGCCGACCCCGACGAAATAGACATCGGCTGGCGACTGCACCTACCGACCGACAGCTCCGATGTCGGCGGCACGCGAAAGACACCCGCGCTCGCGTCCCAACCGGACGCCAGACCCGGCAACAAAGCTCAGTCTCCGGGTCAACAATCCAATCCAGATCAAGTATCCGAGCGATCAGCACACACCTCGGCCCCCGGGATGGATTCGCCCCGTGCTGCTAGCCCGAAAAGACAAACACCACTACGCGGCGCCGAGGCGACGCAAGGCAGAGATCAGGCTGCGCCGACTGCCACCGACAGGTCAGACACTACCCACAAAGCAGAGTCTGCCCCTGAAGCAGATTCGCAAATACTTCACCGGGCCGCTCCCGCGCCTAATCCAGCGGCAGCGAACGATAGCTGGCCCGCGCCGAGCCTGCCAAAACCCGCCGAACCCAAGGGCCGGCAGACGAGCGACGGCGGGTCGAATACTCCAAGACGTACCGACTCCCCACCGGACGAATCCAACTTGGTTGGCGCCCGGGAGCTTTTGGGTCCGATCAACAACATGGCAGCTGCTTCCGTGATTGGTGCGATCTCCGCATCACAGATCCGTCGGGCAATGCTCCGCCCCGTCGGAACCCGAAACCCGGAGGTCAGCGCGGCGCAGGCCCATCTCGCAGCTGCGCTGCGGCGGATCGCTGCATCGTCCCCACCGCCATCCGGACTACGAATCCCGCTCGGAGACACGGACGAATCCGAACTCGTCTGGATCGATCTATCCCAATACCCGAGCCTCGCGATCAGTTCAAGAGACCACAAAGACAGCGTCTCGATGCTCACATCGATACTGTTTTGTGTCTGCGGCGACGTGACGATCGACTGCCACCTGGTAGGTCCGCCGCCGGAGGTGGCGGCCACGCTCGCAGATTGGCCGAACCCGGTGTCAATAGAGACGCTGCCCGAAGCACAGCAGTCGTGGGCGGAATTGGCCGCCGAACGCAGCAAACCCAGGTTCGTCAACGTGGAGGCTCGCCCGAGCGTCTACCTGTGCTATCGGCCTAACTCGCCCATCCCAGAGACTGTGGCTGGACAAGCCTGGGTTTCGATTCAAGATCAGTCGCGCGGCGGGACAAGCGCTGAGGTCACAATCGTGAGCAGCAGATCGGCCGAACTCCTACCTCAGGCAGTGTTCTTCCGCCCATCTCTGATCGACCATCTGTCGCGGCATGCAATTCAAGCCATGCTTGCCGCAGCAGAGACCGATGTATACGAAACCGCCCCTTGGTGGTCAGAGCAGGCACCAGACAACGTTGTAGTGCTGCCAAACGCAAACGTGTCGGTGGCACAGCTGCATCCACCACCCGCGATACCCGACGAAACCGCCCAGCCGAAGCTGCATCTACTAGGCGCAATACACCTGACGGGCGCTAGAGGCGAGGCGCCTTCTAGGGCCAGGATGCAGTGCCTGGAATATCTGGCCTGGATACTGGAACACCCTGGAGAGTCTGCGATAGCGCTCAGCAATGCGCTGTTTGTGGCCGACTCCACGCGGCGATCCAACGTCAGTAGGTTGCGCTCCTGGCTCGGCGCCGACGATTCGGGCACGGGATACCTGCCGAACGCCTATTCGCAGCGGCTAAGACTGTCTAACGAGGTGGGTTCTGACTGGCAGGATCTGCGGCAGCTGATCGCTGGTGGCGTCAACCGCTGCCAGATGGTGACTTTGGTCGCAGCCTTGCAGCTCGTCCGAGGCGCACCCTTGGCAGACGCTGCGCCGGGACAATGGGCCTGGGCTGAACACTTGCGAACCGAGATGACGGAGACCGTTCGCGATATCGGCTATCAACTCGCCGAACTGGCCCTTGAGCGGGGCGACACCGAACTCGCTATTTGGGCTGCCAATCGAGCCCTCATCGCGGCTCCGAGCGACGAGGCTCTGCTGCGACAGAAACTTCGCGGCGCACAGCTAGCGGGCGACTCAGATTCGGTAGCTCGGCTCGCAAAACAACTGACCAACCATGCGCGCCGGCTCGGGGTTGACCTCGACGCTGAGACGGTCGTTGTGATCCAACAGGCCGTCGAGGGGCGGCTGCGGCAACGAGCGATCCCCAGCCGAATTCCTTAGGCGGGAACTCACGAGCCATTTCAAGCTACCGCACTGCGCCGCCCTGATCGCGCTCTGGATCGATGGCATCGCCGACGAGTCTGCTTCTGCCCCTTAGGAAGATGTTTGGTGTGTCAGTACGGTCTTCGAGGCGGCAGCGAAGTGAAATCCACCACTTAGGCGCACGTTGTGTTTGATCCCGTGCTCTAGCCTGCGGGCTTCTCTCG
>PDWJ01004609.1_pt1 | contig 12016 bp, 10 predicted proteins | sample 1430881 | NCBI WGS metagenome assembly PDWJ01 (sample SAMN01162460, study PRJNA174530) | Oral metagenome, whole genome shotgun sequencing project. | biome: Marine environment; feature: Marine mammal; material: Swab sample of the gingival sulcus; isolation source: swab sample of gingival sulcus... | reverse complement strand
TAAGCTTTCCATCTTTTATCTCTCTACCCTTAGCTGCTATACACTGAATTCCCCAGTTCTTAGGGTCTTCCATGCCAGAAAATAGCCCTTCAAGTAAGTAACCATGTTCAACGCTCTTAATCATATCATCAAGCTTGTCATTTCCACCTTCAAAAAATGTATTAGTCATCCTTGTATATGCTTTTCTTTTATAAGACTCCCTTTTACCATTACCCGTAGATTTACCACCAAGTTGTATTGCTGATAGTTCATCACACATTCCTGTCTTTAATATACCTTTATCAATTATTAGAGTATCGGTACCAAGTGTGCCTTCATCATCAAATAGGTAACTAGATACTTCTTCAAACGCGCTAGCACCATCGTGCATAAACACCTTATCCGATGCAACCCTCTTATCTATATACTCGGCTCCCTTAGCTCTGTCCTTAACAAACATATCCATTTCAGCGCCGTGTCCAAATGCTTCGTGAGCTATTAGACCAGTAAAGTCAGGGTCGCAAATAATATCATAGTCTCCCGGTTCAACTTTCTCACTATCAAGTAGCTCAACTGCTCTTTCAGCAGTTTCTTCTATGACAGCCTTATTCTCTCTTATTATTTCAGAACCGCCGAGCATTGACTCCGAAACATGGTCATACTTTGTAATCTTACCATTGCTAGCTACCGCGTAACACATAGTAATTGAATACGCATAACTTTGATATAAATCTCTGTTCTGCGTTAAAAACATCTTATTTACCTGAGTAACTTCAAGTGCTGTTCCCATAAATACGATTTTTTCATATCTATCAAATACTTCTTTGCTATTTTTTGTCAACGTCTCAATTATTTGTTTTGGATCATCATTTTCAGGCAAATTTTGAACTTCAGCAATAAATTCTCTCTCAATTTTCTCATCTTCTGGAAGTCTAGAGTAAGTTAAGTTCTCATTATTTGCTGCAATTCTCTTTCTATCTACATCTACAACTTCTCTAACCTTAGAGACTATATTGTCAACATCTAGATTATTAAAAGAGTATTCACTAACTATCCCTTCATTCATAACTCTTATTACAAAGCCTCTCTCAACAGTCATGGGTAGTCCTATAGAAACACCAGTTGTAAGCACCTTATAAGTTCTTCCCTTGACATCAGTGGCTAATATTGATACATAATCATATTCTTTAGATAATACATCTATTATACTTTGTAGACGCTCTTTGCTCTCTATTAAAAACTTTGATTTTTTTAACTTCATAAGCACCTCCTTATACCGAAATATATTATAGTATAAGTGATATGATATATCAATAAATATAGAAGATATAAAACAATATTGTTGGAACATATCAATTATAGTTCTAGTATCCATTTTCATAGGATTATATTTAAAAATTTGGCTATATGTTTCATTTAATTTCTTCAAAAAAATATGAAAATCAGATTTAGCTTACAATAAAAAAGCGTTTAAATTCATTTACAAAATGAGTATAAACGCTTTTAACTTACTTATTTAAGCATACCATATAGATTCTTTGGATTCTCAATCTCTGGTATAAGTACTGCCTTCTCTCCAATATTCTCTTTTTCTGCTATTTCATGCATATAGCGAAGCATTGAATAATCCTCTATAGCAAATCCTACGGAATCGAATATTGTTATATCTCCTTCTTTTCTATCAATACCGCCATTTTTAACAACATCACTTATATGTATTACTTTGAAGTCATCATCCATATGTTGGATTTCACCTTCTATTCTACTTTGAGCTTCAAACTCTACATAAACATCACCCATAAATAAAATCTTGCTTTCTAGTTCTGTTTTCCCTGGACAATCTCCTCCAACAGCATTTAAATGCATTGAAGGTTCTATCATATCTGCTGTAAGAATAATAGCAAACTTTTTATCCGCAGTTACTGTAGTAACTATATCACAACCTTTACAAGCTTCTTTTGCACTATCATACTTTATTAGTTTAAGTCCTTCTACATCTTTTAGGTTATTCATCAGTTTTTCTGTCGCTTTAGGGTCTATATCGTAACAGTGAATCTCTTCAATTCCCAAACACCTATGGAACCCAAGCGCTTGGAACTCACTTTGTGATCCATTACCTATAAGTGCCATTTTCTTAGGATTTTTTTTAGCTAAATATTTAGCTGCAAATACAGAAGTTGCCGCTGTACGAACTGCAGTTAAAAGAGTCATTTCGCTAAGCAGTAGTGGATATCCAGTCTTTACTTCTGCAAGAAGACCTATACCCATAACTGTTAAGAAATTACTTTTCGGATTTTCAGGATGTCCATTAACATATTTAAAAGTATATATTTCATCGTCGCCTATTGGCATAAGTTCACACACACCAAGTTCATGGTGGTGCGCTGTTCTTGCCATCTTTTGGAAGTCATCAAACCTGGCAAAATCAGATTCAATATAAGAAACCACCTCTTCAATTACATTTGCAACTCCCTTTTTCTTTAAGAAATCACTAGCTGCTTTTAAATCAATATATCTCGTTGTTTTTTTCATAATTAACATCCTTTCAACTCTCAACTTTCCAGTTAATAGTTTAACATCTTTTTATACTTTTAGTCAAATTGATTTAGGTATCATATTATGATACAATCTACTTTGAGAAATAAAGAGGAGAAGTCAATGGGATTATTTAAAAAGCTATTTGGAGCTTTAAATAATAAAAAGTATAGACACAATGAAAATGCAGATCCCCTTACTAATTCAGAGCAATCTGCACTAAACGTTGGAGCAATAAATGCCGAACAAGTTATGTGCTTTTCAAACAGTCTAGAAACAGGTCTTTCAAAGACTGACTTATATAATAGTTTAAATAATTACTACGAAATATATGATAGCGACTCAGCACATTACACTTTAGATAACATGTTAAATAGAGGGGATAATGTTATTTTTGAATCAATTAAAGGATTTGTAGCTGGAACTTCACCTAAAATAGATGACTCTTTATTAGAGGGTAAGGAAAATGTTAATTCCTACTCATTTATAAACAATTTAAAAGAGTCAACGGATGATCTACTTAAATATGCATATATTAGAAAACCAACTGATTTTAATAATATAAGCATTTTAGCTTGGGATATGGGTAGAGTGGTTCTGGTGGCTAGATGCTCATATGAACTTGATTATATTTCGAAAGACGATGCATGGACATATATAAGCACAGCTTATGATAAATGTCACGATAAATACACCAATTGGATAGAGTTTTCAAAAGGCTATATCGTAGGTAGAGCCATGCGATTTGGTTCTAATGTTTCTTTATACGGGATTATGGATATTTCAAAAGGACTACTAGTAGATGATAATAGTCCTTGGAGAAAATATCCTTTATAATAAAATAATAGGAGGTTATTTATGGATCCAAAGTTATTAATTATACCAGCAGCGCTGATTATTGTTGGCATAATCGTTATGATTGTGTTAAACAAGAAGGCATCTAAATCTACTGGTAAAGCACAAAATGTAATGAACGAATATGTGCTCAATGAAATACCGAATCTAAATGGTTTAAATTTCAATGTTATAAACCTTTTAGAAAACGCTGTGAGTCCAGAGCATATTTGGGTAGTAGCATATAATGAAGATGGAATGTTCTTTATTCCTTCAAAGTCAAACCCAATGACTCAAACAATTAAAAGATTTGAAGATATAAAACCTATTTTCAATCTTAGGAAGCAAATTGCTTCAAGTATTCTTGCTAGCAATAAGTCAGAAAATATAGACTATGTACCATTTGCTTCAATAACTGATGTTCAAATTGAAAAAAACAAGAAAACGATTAAAATATCAATTGGCGAAAACACAAAAAATCTTAAATATCAGTTAAAAGACTGTTTTGGGGCAAATCAAGAAACTGAATTAAACAAACTACTAGATTATCTTACAAAATAAAAAAGAGCTATAGAACCGTTATGGTTTTATAGCATTTTTTATAATTCCTACTTACTACTTGCTTGGGATATGAAAAACTTAAATATTTTTTTTGCTTCTTCACAGTTGCGATTGAGCATCTCTGGATGCCATTGCACACCAACCAAGAAACTATAATCATCTTTTTCTATTGCTTTTATCACCCCATCACTTGACGATGCAATAACTTTATATCCTTCAGCTATATCTTTTATAGCTTGATGATGAAATGAGTTTATCATTATTTCACTAGGATATATTTTAGACAATATAGATCCTTCTTCTATTTTTATCTTTAATGTTTTTTCAGACATGCTTGCATTTTGCCAGTGTTTTAGTACATCTCCTTTAATAAGCGACATATCCTGATATAATGTTCCACCTTCAAAGGCATTTATTATCTGTAATCCTCTACAAACTCCAAGTATTGGAATCCCTCTTTTCTTTGCTTCCTTTAACAGCACAGCATCATATTCATCCCTCTTAGGAAATACTTCTCCTAATTTAGGATGAGGCTCTTGTCCATAGTTATATGGAAATACATCTTCTCCTCCCGTTAGAAGTAATGCATCTATAGTTTCAACCTGCGCCCTTATAACATCCTTATTTTCACTAAATGGTATTATCATTGGAATGCCACCAGCTTCAATTACAGAATCTATATAGTCTTTATTTGAATATACTTTTCTTTGTCCAAAAAACTCTTTATCTTTCTCGATAATTAAACTAGATGAAATTCCCACAATAGGTTTCTTTATCATAATTACATCCATCCTTACATTGTATTTATTATAGTATATTACATAATTTAACAATGTCAAAATAGAAATAGTTATTTTTTAGGTAACCAAGGAATAAAAATACTAGTTTTCCTTTTATACTCTTCCCAATCATCTCTACCATCATATTTCTTTTCAAGCAGTGGTACTCCTGATACAAAAAGTATAAGTAAAGTTATTGTAAGCGGACTAAAGATTAACCAAAGCCTCGTAAAGTTTGATATTGCAATAATGTAAATCCCCCACCACTGTGTTACTTCGCCAAAATAATTTGGATGCCTTGTATATTTCCAAAGACCAGTGGTCATCAGTTTCCCTTTATTATTCTTATCAGACTTAAATACTTTTAACTGATGATCACCAACCGACTCAAATATAAATCCTAATATCCATACGATAATACCAATATATGTTAAATATGAAATATCCACATTACCATATATATTGGTATATATTACAGTAAAACCTATGATTATGTTGAGCAAATATTGAACCAAATACATCCTGAAAAAGAAATACAAGTCAAAGTTATTACCCTTATAATTCTTTCTATATTCTTGATATCTATAGTCTTCTTTTGAGTTTTTTATTCGCTTAAACAGGTGTTTTGTAAGTCTTGCTCCCCATATAATTACTAGGATTGTCATGATAAGACCAACGGCAGTCTTCTTACCTACTATGTAGGAGAAAACGGCAACTATTATGAATCCCATTCCCCATATAATATCTAGAAAGTCATGTTTATTTTTATTTTTTGCAACAAGAAAAGTCACTACAAATAACAGTAAAGTTGCAATAAGTGTTATTACAAGTTTCATTTATCTTCTCCTAAAACATATCCAATCGCTATACTTCCAGGCCCAGAAAAGAGTTTAATAACCGAAGATATCTCATCAATATATAGTGGCTCCTTTCCTACGACTTCTGTGATTTCGTCTGCTATTTTTTTTGCTGACTCATAATTCTCTGAGTGAACAACGGCAAAACTCTCAATCCTATTCTTAACAGTTTTAATCCTCTCTAATAAAAGTTTTTGATTCCCCTTCTTTGAAAAAGCAACTCCACTAGTAACTCCTTCCCCTTTATCATTAATTGAGATTAGTGGAAGAAAACCAGTAACCTGTAAAAATTTGCCAATATTTTCATTAAGCCTACCCGATGAAACCATCCCCTTAAGGTTAGGTAGACTAACATATATTTTAGAACGTTTTATAACATCCTCTACTTTTGATTTTACATCCGTTGCACTTAATCCTTCTGCTATAAATTTTAAGGCATAATCAACCACTAAACCTTCTGCTACTGAGTTTTGCTTTGAATCAATTAGATGAACATTAGAACTTGGTATAATTTCTTCTATAACATCATGAAATCTATTATAAACTCCTGACATTTTAGATGAGACTGTAATAATAATGACATCGTCATAACTCTCTAAAATAGGCGCTAAAAATCTTCTTGTCTGCATCTTATTAGGTTGAGAAGATGATGCGCTTCCTGGACTAATCATTTTAGGAATCACTGTTACTTTATCTTCGTAGGATACATCATCTACTAAGATATTGATTGGTAACAAGTAGGTGTCGTTACTTAGTCTATTAGAATCAATATCTGCAATACTATCTATTACAAGAGCAATCTTTTTATCGTGTTTTTTTGTAAGCTCATACTGAGAGACCATATTATCAGCCTTACTCTCTATTATTCTACCTTTATAACTAAGCATCTCAACCACTTTAGATGGATAATTCGTATGGATGTGGACTCTAAGCATTTTTTCGTTCTCAGATATGACAACACTATCCCCTAGCATCCTTAAGCAATCTTCTAGGTCTTTTTCATCATAATCTGAAGCTTTGTCAATCAAAACTTCAGTGCAATACTTATTTTTAATATCATAGTTCTCAATGACATTCTCATGTCCTATACTATCAATTTTTTCAAACGAAAGGTTATGGCTTGGTTTATAATCAACAACCCTATTAATTAGCATTGGCATAAAACCTTCAATAAAATATAAAAATGCTTTTGCCCCCGCATCTTCTGATTGCATTTTTTTTTGCACTTTTAAAGTATATTTCGTCTTTTCAACAGAACTTTTTAGTATTGGATAAGCCTCTTTATATATTTGATTTAATGACTTATGAGGAGAAAAAACTTCTTTTAACGCGCAAACCCATATTCTAATAACAGTAATTATAGTTCCTTCAACAGGATCTTCAATTGCATTATTAGCATATTGTTGACCGTTTTGAAAACAGTTAATTAAGTCACCAGTCGTCATCATATCTGTATTTGGTGCATAAGTAGAAAACCCATAAAAGAACTGAGAAAATATTGCACCAGAGTTTCCTCTAGCACCTATTATGGCTAGATTACTCACATCATCTAACAAATCTTTTATGGTCCCCTCTGATATTAAATCACCAAGTATTTTTTGCATAAGATGCGATAAATTATTACCCGTATCTCTATCAGGCACTGGAAAGGCATTTGACTCATTTAGTATGTCTCTATACTCAGATACTCTCTCAGCACCAGCCATTATCCCACTATAAATATGTTCTTTTAAAATAACTTTTGAATTTTCCATAAACCTTACCTAAAATTTAAAATACTCTATAATTTTAGTACCTATAATAGCTGTTGTTGAAGTTACAAATGTCCCCCACATAAGGTCTACCACCGTTACTATCACAGGCCAATCTTTAAGTGTTGCTTGGTTAGTTAGGTCATATGTAGCATACATAACAAATCCAAGTAGCGCACCATATTTTAGAGCATAAGTTATACTTCCTGTTTCAATCGTTGGATTAACAACAAAAATGAGCAGTGCAAATATATATACAAAGTAAAATATAAGCGCAGCAATCCAGTTAACTTTGTCTGTCATCAAGTGACCTAGATTAGCTTTATAAAACTTAGGAGCAACAAGCCCTAACCAAACTAGATCCACAATAAAAAACACGACAAATAGAACGAAATAGCGTTTAACCATTCTCCACCTCCTAATATTTATCCTGCCAATAAAATTATATCATATTTTTAATACGTTTTGCAGATATGACCTCACATTATTTAATCTAGTTATAAATCCATTGAGAAATATAATTTATTATAGATCACTCTTTACTGCTTGCAAGTTAAAAAATAAAAAAAGACATTTCGCTAGCTTAACTCATGGAGATGCTAACAAAAGGTCCTGTTAATCAAATTGTGAACATTCAATATTTGTTTAAGTAGTATAGCTTTGATTACTAATACAAAAAAACCTACAATTTTTAGATTAATTATTTATCTTTCTTTCCCATTACAAGGACTACTATTGCAATAAGTATTAGTGCACCACCTATTAAAAAGTAGAGCACTGAACCCGAGCTCCCCGTTTTAGGAAGTAAGCTAAGTGTTATATGTGAATAGGATAAATTCATATTAGTTTTAATTGTTGCCATAACAAGTAAAACTAAAAGGGTTATTTGATATTTATTAATTTTTCTCATAAACGCCTCCTCTTTAAATTCGTTATAGATATTTAAAGCTACTAAGACAAGTTATTTATAATACTTTATTATAAACTCAGCACCACTATCTTTTTGTGCGACACTTACATTACCACCATTCTTTTCAATTATCGCCTTGGTTAACGCAAGTCCTATGCCAATAGAATCGTGAGAAGAATTAGTTCCTCGATAAAATCTATCAAATATGTATGGTAAGTCTTTTTTATCTATACCAACACCATAATCTCTTATTCGAAGTTCTGTATAAACTCTATTATCACTCACGATTATATCAATACAGCTTCCCTCATTAGAGCTCTCTATAGCATTTTTTAACAAATTCGTTATTGCCTCAACCTGCCACATAAGGTCACACACTAGTTTTATCTCGCTATTTAAATCTACATTGATTTTTATATTTTTTAAATCACATAATAAAGAAACATTCTGTATTGATTTTTCTACTATATCACTCACTTTAACTTCACTTTTATTGTAGTTTACTGTTGATGAATCGAATCTAGAGAGTTTGAGTATTGAATTTGTAAGAAAACTTATGTTTTTTATTTCTCTTTTTATCTTTAACAAAAATTCTTCTCTTTTTATAAGCTCCATATTTGGATTATCTAGTAGATTATCAAGCATTATCATAATTGATGTTAGCGGAGTCTTTATCTGATGAGATATATCAGATAATGAATCTTTTATATTTAGTTTATCAATAACACTATTGTCGAACTGTTCTTTTAAAATTATAGCTGTCTTTTGAATTTCACTCTTTAGTTTAGATAAGTCATCTTCGTCAATACTATCCATATCCAAGTTATAATTCTTATTATTGATCTCATCTATCATATAAATTATTTCATCAACACCATGCTTATAATTCCTAAGAATGCTATTAACTATTAACAATAGAGATGCTAAAAATAAGCCTACTATGGCAATATAAATGTATAAAAATTTACTACTGTACCTATTTAAATTTATATCTGCATACTCATTTTTAACATTAATACCATACTTACTTAGGTTAAAATCTTTTTTATAACTGTTCAATTCATTTATTATCTGCTTCTCATCAACATCGGGATATTTATCTTTTATAAGTGCTATAATAGATGAAAACTTGTCGTTGACACTAGAAATATGAGATCTACTCTCATACCCCCTAGTTATATATACCATAGTTATAAATATTATGGTAACTATAAGCAATGCTACTATATACTTCCTTTTGTTAAGACTATTCATCTATTATATAACCTATTCCTTTTATAGTTTTTATTACATCTTGACCTATTTTTTCTCTTATTCTTTTAATATATACAGTAACTGTATGCTCATCAACAAAATTTCCAGTCCATTCCCATATTTTATCAAGGATAACTGCTCGTTTAACCACCTTACCAATATTAAGCATAAGAAGGTTTAATATTTTAATTTCTAGACTAGACATCTTTATATGATCTTCATCTTTAAATACCATTAACTTATCAAAGTCATACTGTATGTTCCCTAGTTTTATTATGCTACCACCCTTCGATTTTTTTAGTATTCTATTTACTCTTGCCATTAGTTCTTCTGTAGAGAATGGTTTTGTTATATAATCATCCGCTCCCATTTCAAGTCCATATACGATATCATTTTCTTCATCTCTGGCAGTTAAAAATATTGTTGGAACTCCAGTATCCTTTATATATCTAGTGTATAGATCAAAGCCATTGCCATCGGGAAGAGAAACATCAAGTATATATAAATCGGCATTATTTGCATTTATTGCCTCTACTGCCCCCTTATAATTTAACCTATAATCGAAGTTATAGCCTACTTTGTTAAAAGCATACTCTAATGCACTAACTATAGATTTATTATCCTCAACTATTAAGATGTTCATGCTTCCCTCCCACTTATATATTTTCTTTTCTTATAGTCTCTATAATATTTTGTCTATTAATCTTTCCGATAGAGTATTTCATAATTATATACACCATAACAATTACTGCTACTATTGATATTATTATAGCATTAGTTGGGAATATAAAGTAGCTAAGCCTTGAATAAAGTATACTTTTATTAATACCATATGAAACAATAACACCAAGAACTATTCCATAGACTAAAGCTTTTGTAGAATAGAAAAGTGTCTCAAGGTTGATCATGTTATTAAACTCTCGCCTTGTCATTCCAACACTCTTAAGCATAGCAAACTCTCTTCTCCTAAGATTGACATTTGATGTGATTGTATTAAAAATATTTGTTATTCCTATAAGTGATATTACAGTTATAAAGCCATATAGAAAAACACTGACAGCTACAAGCGAATTTTCCCCTTGCTTTTGATAAATAGATATATCCCCAATATTTGTAAAATACATATCGTTTTCTTCTAGTTCCTTTTTAAATGTACTAGAGTCTGTTGTATCTATTACAAGTCTAACGCTCTCTGGCTTTAATTCTGGATAATACTTCTTATTTATGAAGACATAAATACCATCATTTTCAATCTTCTCATTTAGGAACTTCATTTCCTTACTTCCAATTGATGCTATCTCAACTCTAAGGTTTATATCTGGAAGACCATCATATCCCTCCGCCTTAAGATTCATTATGTCACCAACTTTAAAATCAGTATTTCTAGATACCTCTAGGTTTCTTCCGTCCTCATTCCTATTTATTTTTCTATCTACAACTATTGCCTTATCTTTGTTTTTATCATAATCAAGACCTAGATCCTCTAGATATTTCCTAAATAGATTGTTGTCGCATATAATTTCCTGAACAAAACCACTTTCATCATATTCACTATTTAGCTTATCCTTGTTGTCAACGTGAAATAAGCATTCCCTCAAATCATAAAAAGCATAAACAAATTTAACACTATTAAGTTTCTTTATTTTCTCAATTTTGTTATCTGTGATAACTTTTATACTATCAGAAATAACAATATCATAGTCAACAACTCTTAAGTATGAATTAGCTTGATAAAAAGAGTACTCAATAAATGAACTAACAGAAATAAACATAAGCACACTTACTACGATAGAAATCACTGTTGTTCTATATTTCTTTCTACTTCTCTTTAGATTTTTATATGCAAGCACACCACCTGTCTTAAATAACTTTCTTATAAACCGTGGAACTCTAAGCTTCTTAGCAGTGACCTTTATATCTCGACTTGATCTTAGATTCTCTATTGGACTTATCTTTGATGCCCTGTATGCAAGCACTACAATTGATAAGTAAATAGTTATTGCACTAAGTACTATAGATAAGATTATGGCAACAGGGTTGATATCTATAATAAATTTTAAACCCCACTCCTCAAGTGTAGCAAATAGGTAGTTTAGAAGTTTTATAAGAACAAACGTTGCAAACACGCCAGATACTACACCTACTGGTATACCGATAGCCCCCAGTATTAGGCCTTCCCGAAGCACAGTGCGCCTTATCTGCTTTTTTGTAGCTCCAACACTTGATAACATACCATAAACTTTATTCTTCTCAGTAACAGATATTGCAAAGGAATTCCTGATACAAAAGATGCTGCTAAATATGATTATAGATAGTACTATTAATAGAATTATAAGTAATGATATATAGTATTTAAACTCTATAGATAATGTTTCTAACCTTATAAGTGTTCTGTTAAAAGAAAATTCTTCAGTATCAGCAGGTAAACTATCAATTCCAGTGATATTTTTATCTAATAGATTGGATAAAACATCAGGAAAATCTTTAGGTTTATTTAGAGATAGTAACGCAGTTGCATTCTCATTTTTATAGCCTGTTGTAATAAAATTATATAAT
>PDWJ01004608.1_pt1 | contig 12016 bp, 11 predicted proteins | sample 1430881 | NCBI WGS metagenome assembly PDWJ01 (sample SAMN01162460, study PRJNA174530) | Oral metagenome, whole genome shotgun sequencing project. | biome: Marine environment; feature: Marine mammal; material: Swab sample of the gingival sulcus; isolation source: swab sample of gingival sulcus... | reverse complement strand
AGATTTTTGAAAACCGTCTATTCTTTATTAAATGCACGTGAATACTTTTGTCTATCAGCTTATCGCAATAGGTTAAAACATGGACATCATAAGATTTACCTAATTCTAAGACTAAACTTGAATTATAAACCTCAATTCCGCCAACATCACATGGATATAATTTCGGAGAAAATATCAAAAACCATTTATTAGACATATGGAGAAATATTTGAAATAATCCATCTATGCTTTCCACTACCTGTAGGTTCTATAGAATCTACAACATCAATATTCACAATCATATCTTTACCTAATTTAGACTTTATTATTTCCCGCAACTTATTTTTAAACCCCTCAGTAATTAAGGCATTATTTTCTAATACAACATTAAGTGAGGATTTATCATTTTGTATTATTTGAAACTTCCTCATACCTTCTATTTTATTTCTAAGAAGTGTAAAGAAAGTTCCCGCAACCACATTACCATTAGAACCAACAATTAAATCAAACACACGTCCTTCTATACTTTTTAATAATGGTAAATTAATTCCGCAACTACAAGGAGTATCTGAAAGGATACCCATGTCTTTAATTTTGTATCTTATAAACGGAAAGGCATAATTATCCAAATCTGTAATTGCTAATTCACCCAATTCTCCGGGTGCACAAACCTCACCGTTTTTGTTTATTACTTCAACAATTAAACGATCTGCATTAATGTGTAACCCATCATGTTTATTACATTCGGCTGCAATATGTCCAAATTCTCTGCTCCCATATCTATTAAAGATTTTTGCCGAGAAAATTTGTTCAATTAATTCTCTTTGAAATGGGAATAATGTTTCTGAAGAAGTAACTATACCTTTGGGTTTCCATATTTTAATATTATTATTCTTAACATGCGTTGCAAGATGATATAATGGTGTAGGATAAGATATTACAACCACTGGTTTATACCTATTAAATTCTTGAATATAATTATCCATATCATCTTTAGACATATGATATGTGGAAAAAACTTTAATTTTTTCCAAATAATTATGTTTCATTTTTTTATATAAACTTTTGTTTTTTTCTATATCTCTTTCTGCACCCCAAAGTTTAAATACCTTTTCACCATACCGTAAACCCGCCCAAGAATTTCCACGTACTGTTGCTGCTTTTGTATTAAAATTCTTAGTATCGGAAAAAAAATTCATACTCTTGCCCGTTGAGCCTGAAGTTGAATTCTTGGCAAACCTGTCCTCGTTTAAATTAACAGACTTCAACAAATGATTGTTTTTGTTAATTTTCTCTTTTGTTAAAAAACTTATTTTATGTAAATCTGAAATATCATGCACACCATCAAGTTTCCCTTTATAATAAGGCACATTGTGCTTTGCATGATTAATTAAATCTTTGAATTTTCTATTTTGTATTTTCCGTATTTCGTCAATAGGTTTATATTGAAATTCTAAAGAATTCTTTATATCATAATAAAGCGGTTTATTATAAAGATAGGTTGCAAAATCTATTAGTCTCATAGCTTAAAGATTTTTTTTAGTTTCAGCAAAAAATTATCAAAAACAAAAATTTGAAACTTTATTTGTAAGATAGATATTGTTAATATAAATATAGACGCGACAAGAAAACTGCGAAAATAAATATTTTCAACATAGTCCTTAAATAACAACAAAGGAATTCCTATTAAGAGACATGAGAAAAAATTTTTACCTATATTCTGCCAATTAACCCAATTTTTAATAGTAAGCCCCATAATTTTTCTTTCGTACTGAAGGCTTATAATCATTGGAAGTACCGTTCCAATTAAAGATGTAATAATAGCTCCGTATAATGCAAAATTTGGTATAAGAAACAAACCAAGTGTAATTGTAATTAATGTTCCTATAAAATTAGACACAAATATAAACTTAGTTTTATTTGCTCCTCTTAAGATGATTTCATGACTAAACATAGAAACAAAGAACATAAGTACAAAAATACGATAGTATTTGGCAGCCTCAATATACTCTTGTGTATATAATATGGTGATTATTTCATTAGCTAAAATCCAAAATAGAAAAACAGCGGGAATTGTTACACTCGAAGTTTTATCTATCGTCTTTTGCCATAATATAGTAGCTTTTGAAATATTATTATTACTCATGGCGGTACTTATCTCAGGAACTACAACGTTATGAACAGATTGAAAGAATTGTCCTAAAATTGGAATATTTAAAAATGCCATGGAATATATAGCATATTCACTGGGAGTTATATATTGATTTATAAAAAATTTATCAAAGGTTGTTGAAAAGATATTTAATATTAGAGCAAAGCCAAATGGAATTGTATATATGAGTTGTCTTTTAAGTAAATCAATCTGAATCTTAAAACTGGGAATAAGGTATTTGCGAATATGAAATAATGTATATATAAGTTTTACTAACGCAAAAACAATTAATGCAATGATGGGACCTTTAAAGCCGGGAACCAGTAATATTACTAAAACAAATGAAATGAACTTAACAATTTTTTCTGCAGGAGGATAAATTTTATTTAGTAATGTATTTTTTTCTAAAGTAAACACCACTAATATAATTGAAGATAGTAATGTAAACGAAAGATATAAAATAATATACGCTTTATATTGCAGAAAATCTGTAAAATTTAACTTTGTAAGAATAGCATCTCCAAAACTTAAAAAAATTAGAGAAAATATAAGTATGTTAAATAAAAAAAGGAGTTCAGTCTGTTGAATAATTCGCTTTTTACCTTCTTCATCTGATATGGGAAAAAAATAATATAAACTTGTTGCATAGCTCATGCCCAATAAACTACTAAATGTTCCGGCTACCAATTGAAACTGCCGAAAAATCCCAAAATCTTCCTGTGAGATTAATCTTACAATTATTACCGGTATAAAAAACTGGAACACTGTTCCAATTATATTCCCGATAAATATCGCACTTGCCTGAGATCTTAATGAAGGGTTTTTAGTCATCAATTAGCTTGAAAAAATTTTCTCCTGTTCTTCCTTCAACCTATCTCCCAGCCTGCCTTCCGGTAATATCACATCATCATAAGAAATAGGTTCGTCTTTCTTTATATCCTTTTTTAAGATACAATGATTGGCCAATCCAATAGGCAATAAATTTTCCTTTCTGGAAATGCTGTAGTTTTCGCATACTCCATAGGTTGTAAAGCCTCCCATTCTATCTAATTGAGTTCCTTTCTTTAAATCTGTCTTGGCTAAGGCAATAACCTCTACCACAGGACCACCTTTGGCAGAAATAATATCATCATCAAAATCCACCATTCTACAAATAGAGTTGGGAATCTCAAAAAACAATAGATGATAGGGAATATAAAAACTATACAAAGGCCCGTCTCCCAGTTTTCCGTAACTCAAATATTTTTTTGAATAGGGATCATCACAACTCGCATACACATATACACCGGGGCCGGGGCTGGCTCCTATAATAAAATCAACTATACCTCCCATTTCTTTTAATGCATCAATGTTATAGAGATGTGTAAGGTTATCAATATGATCTTTTGTCTCAAAACCGTTCATTCCTCTTTTTGAAACACACATACCCGTAGCATTAGCAATACAGGCCTGTTCTAAACTCACTTTAGTTCCATCTGCAAAATTGGTAGCCATGTATGGTGACATGTTCCATGAAGCAGCAAATTTTTCCTGAGTTTTGGGTGTTCTGTATTCATCTAGCATACCTTTAATATTACCGCAAACTAATGGTGTAAAACCCATTTGTTTTACAAAACGGTACAAATTCATGGTACAGCCGGGTTGGTCTCCTTCTGCAATTCCGTAATTTACCCCAGCCTTTTGGGCCTTATATTTAAGGATAGGCCCCAGTGTAGCATCCAGTTCAGCATTAAAAGAAAGGATGTCTTTCCCATTTTCTATACAATCCAAAACCAGTTGGGCAGAAAACTCAATAGTACCGGTCATATCAACTACAATGTCCACCTGTTCGGAATCGGTTAGCAATTCCAGATTCTGTGTAAGAGCAATGTTCCCATTTTTAAAGGCCTGTTCAAATTCTTTTTTCGTTTCTACCAAGACATAATTAAGCTGAAGTGATTTATAAGCTCTCTTTGGCCGTTCCAAAGAACGGTTATAGTGGGCTACTACCTTCACACCTTTGGTATATTTTTCAATTTGATTAAGTAAGCCTTTTGCCATCTCTCCAGACCCTACTATACCTACTTTAATAGGATTATTTTCTCTTTCCCTTTTGGCAAGAGCTTTGTCTATAATTACCATAATTTTGTTTTTAACCCTTAAAATCAGGGTGTTTCTTATCCTTATCTGAAATATCAGTTATTTCCACAGGCCATTCTATATTAAATGCAGGGTCATTATACCGTACCCCTCCTTCTGCTTCTTTATGATAAAATGCAGTTACCATATAAAATACCTCGGCATTATCGGTCAAAGTTAAGTAACCATGAGCACAACCCTTTGGCACATACAACATTTTCATATTTTCCGCAGAAAGTTCTATACCCAGCCATTTTTTATAAGTAGGTGATTCCGGCCTCAAATCCACTATTACATCATAAACTGCACCATTGGTGCAGCGTACATATTTTGTTTCTGTATAAGGCAGATTTTGATAATGCAGGCCACGTAAAGTACCTTTTTTGTAATTATAAGAGGCATTATACTGCTTAATGTCGGTTTCTAAATTCATTTGCTCCAATTCTTCTTTACACCAAGCTCTAGCAAAATAACCTCTATGATCTTTCAACTTTTCTAATTGTACTACAAAAGCTCCATTAATTTTAGTCTCTTCAAAGGTCATAATACAGATTTAATATTATTTAAGAACTCTTTTTGATAATTTTTTATTTGCGTTTTTGTTATGGCTACAACATCTTTACCTTCAAATTGATTTTTGTACCAAGCTGTTGTATTTTGTATGGTTTTTGTAAAATCCCATACCGGCTGCCATCCCAATATGTGAAATGCTTTATCTATACTTAGATTGAGTAAAAAAGCCTCGTGCACCGCTGTTTCTTTTTTATAATTCCAATTTCCGCTACCCCAATTTTTTATCACTTCGTTAACCAGTTTTTCAACTGATTTATTAGATGAGGGCAAGGGCCCAAAATTAAATCCATTTGCATAAATTTCCAACTCTTCTGCTGAACATTTATTTAACTTACTGCCAAGTAATAAATATCCGCCTAATGATTCCAATACATGCTGCCAAGGACGGGTAGCTAATGGGTTTCTTACTTCAATTGTGGCATTTTGCTGTAAGGCTCTGATACAGTCCGGTACTATTCTGTCTTTTGCCCAATCGCCACCACCGATTACATTTCCAGCTCTGGCTGATGCCAGCCTTACGCCATGTTTCTTAAAATCTACCGGATTAAAAAATGAACGCCTGTAAGAAGAAACTACCAGTTCCGCAGCACCTTTACTCATGGAATACGGATCATAGCCTCCCATAGGGTCATTTTCACGATACCCGTGAATCCATTCTTTATTTTCGTAACATTTATCTGATGTTATAACAACAATGGTAGTGGAAATTCCCAGTTGTCTTACCGCTTCCAAAAGGTTCACGGTACCATTTATATTAGTTTCGATAGTTTCCACAGGATTGTCATAGGAATCTCTAACCAGTGATTGAGCAGCCAGATGAAATATAAAATCAGGGGCAACTTTTTTGACATAACTTTTTAACACATCTAAGTCCCTGATATCATTACGATTATCACCTATAGCGTTCTCTAAATTCAATTGGTTAAAGAGCGATGGTGAGGTAGGTGGGGCTAAGGCATAACCATATACTTTGGCTCCTAATTCTAACAACCACTTGCTCAACCAACTTCCTTTAAAACCGGTATGGCCTGTTATAAGGACTTTTTTATTTTTATAAACCTCTAAATAATTCATGCTTAGTTACCATTTTTTCCAAGGCGGACTGCCCTCATGCCAAATATTTTCAAGTACCGTTTTATCTCTTAAAGAGTCCATACTTTGCCAAAAACCTTCGTGTTTAAAAGCCGAAAGTTGGTTGGTATTTGCCAATGTTTCCATTGGTTCTCGTTCCCACACGGTACTATCATCATCTATAAGGTCAAAAATTTCGGGTTCCAATACAAAGAAGCCACCGTTTATCCATGCTGTTTCACGCGTGCCGCCCTTTGGCTTTTCCCTAAAGTTTTTAATTTTATAATTTCCGGGTTCCAGATTAAAAGCACCATATCTTCCGGGTTGTTGTACAGCCGTTAAAGTGGCATGATTGTTTTGTTTTTTATGAAATTCTAATAACTGGCCAAAATCTACATCACTTACCCCATCTCCGTAAGTAAGAAAAAAGCGTTCATCACCTATATATTCCTGTACTCTCTTTATCCGACCGCCAGTCATGGTATCTGCACCGGTATCTATTAAGGTAACTTTCCAAGGTTCTATATTGTTGTTTAAAATTTGCTGAGAATTATTCTTTAAATCAAATACCAAATCAGAAGAATGGAGATAATAATCGGAAAAAAACTCTTTTATCATATGGCCTTTATACCCACAACAGATAATAAAATCATTAAAACCGTAGTGGGAATACATTTTCATAATATGCCATAATATGGGCTTACCTCCTATCTCTACTAAGGGTTTAGGACGTATGCCGGTTTCTTCACTTAATCTGGTACCGTATCCACCGGCCAGAATTACTGTTTTCATAGTTTTTAATTTTTTATTGTATTATTTTTTTTTATCGTTAACATTTGCAAATTTTTACTTATTGCGTCACAAATGATAACACTTGATTTGACACCTTATCTAAACTAAATTCTTTGGATTTTATTATAGCCGAATGGCCTATTTTTTCCCTTTTCGCCTCATCGCCCATTAATATTTTAAGTGTTTTGCACAATTGCTCCAAATTTTTATTTTCTACCAAATAGCCATCCTTCTGGTGTGTAATTATTTCACGTGGTGAAACATCACAATCAAAAGCAATAACCGGCAGGCCTGCCGCCATAGCCTCACAAATGGCATTACCCCAGGCTTCAGATAATGAAGTGGATACAAAAATTCTTGATTTTAGCAACCAATCATTTACCTCTCGTACAGCTCCTAAAAAAAGAACATAATCTTCAACTTTTAAATCTTTGGCCAATTGCTCCAGTTTTTTTCTGCTTTCGCCTTCGCCCAAAATTACAAACTTCCAATCAGGGCGGTTCAAATTGGCACAAGCTCTAATAAGGTATTCCTGCCCTTTTACCGGAACCAACCTACCCACGTTTATTATGAGATTTTCTTTTTTTATTGTATTTTCAAAACAGAGATTTCTAACCGGATTGGGAATTACTTTTACATTATGATTTTTGGTTTCTTTTAAAACATACGCTTTTGCCTGATGCGTCATTACTATAACGCCCTTTACATGTTTATAGATAATTTTTCGCAACCAATTTTCCAATCTACTCCTTTTTCGATAAGGACTCATAGCTTCTCTAAAATAGAGTTTTATATCTAAAAATATAGTGGAAAAATAGGTAAAGATATTGGTTGAACTCAATGAACTCAAAACAAAATCAGGTGATTCATTTTTTATAATCTTTCTCAATTTATACATTGCCCGCAATGCGGAATACACCCTCACAAATTTTCCTTTATTGTTATAATGTAGTTCAGATATTTTTACGCTTTTATCAATATCATAAAAAGGCTCTCCTTCTCGTAATAAAACGATATGCACACGGTGTCTTAGTTTTACCCAATGATTAGCCATAGTGGACATATATCGTTGGGTACCACCGTGATCTAAGACCGGAGTAACCATTATGATATTTAATTTAGTTGATTTTATACTAAAAAAATGTTCTGTTTTAAAACAGCGAAGATAAACATTATACTTTTATAAATATAGATTTTAAATAAAGCCCCATTACACTTAAAAATGACCTACCCGAAACAAAAGGTGTTTTTAGTATCGCTTTTTTGGAGTCCATTCTTGTTTTTTTCATCTCACTATTTTCCAATATTCCTCTTTTATTAAAATCTATATTTAAATTTTCGCTTTCTAACTCATTAAGCCCCCATGGCACCCATTTGCCCTTAAATACATAACCACTGTTCCATGTATCATATAATTGCCCGTATTTTTCTACATACTCTTCAGAAATAGCATAAAATCCATCTTTATAAATCCATGACCGATAGCCATTTATCTTTTCAGACATAAATACATTCTCATAATTTTTCATGTACTTATCAATCACCTGTTTTTTCCACAAACCAGGAATTAAGACTAACCGATGTTTACATACAGGATCTATCTTATTTAACCATTCAAACTTAGAGGGTTTATCAGTCCACCTTAGGTTATACCGCAACATTCTAAGGTGGTCTATCTCCTTATTTTCGTACATTAAATCAACAAAATGTTTAAACATGGGAAAATTGATACGCGATCGTAAAAAATAGTCTTCGGACAAAGGAAAAACAACGTCGTACTTAGCTTGTTTTAAACTTTGTTTTAAGCGTTTACCCCATGGGGCATCGTTGCCGTGCTGTATAACATTAATATCTAAACCGGGAAAGCTGTAATCTTTGGATGTAGTGCTGAGAATAATATCAAAATCCTTTGCTTCGGGAAAATACTTTACCAACATCTTAAAATACGGATCCCAACAGTCTGAATAGCCGTCATAAGAACATACAATTAGTGAAATCATAGCAATAAATTTATGGGTGAACTTTTATTATTAAAAAAACTTTTACAAATATATAAAAAACGGTTATTTCAGCTAAAAAGACATGAAATAACCTCATTCTAAATCATTTAATTTTGCAACTATCATTTAAAAAACACTCTCAACAGCATAAAGTCTATTCATCTGTTGTGATTTTGTGACAAATGCTTCTATTAAATGTTATCCTTTTACCGGTACTAATCGACCTCCTTGGGCTATAAGTTTACAACCACTAATTAAAAGTAAGAATATTGGTAGCATTAGAAATTGCTTAGAAAACTGTATCAGGCATTAACTATTTACTTTTTTCTAAACTCAAAACAGACCTAAAGAACCTTAATTGGTTTAAGTGAAAAGAAACGTTTGGCGTAATCAAATTTATAATTGCGTTAACGCATTTTAATGCCCGTTTTTAAACGGATGTTTTCTTGCCGGTTTTTTGGCAAATGGATGATAATCACCTACCAAAGGAGATTTTTCTGCATTTCTGATATGTTGCACTATTTCTATAGATTGGCGGGCATCTTCCAGGCCAAAACCATTGCCTTCTAAAATATCTTTATAACTCTCTGTATGCAACTCTGTAAAACCTCCGCTAAATTCTATTTCTTCTCCGTCAACGGTAATAGAGCGGTAGGTTCTCTGACCTGTATCTCGTATTTCTTTAGGAATAGTATTATAATCTATAGACAGAAACCATCGCACCCTAGCTTTTTCTAACTCTAAATAACCGGCTGCTCTGTCGTGGTTATGCAAATGCACCACATTCTTTTTAACTCCTCCAAAAATCCATGACAACATATCATAAAAATGTACGCCTATATTGGAGGCTACACCGCCCGACTTGGAAGTATCTCCTTTCCACGAGGTATAATACCAATGGCCTCTAGAAGTTAAATAAGTAAGGTCTATATCATAAATTTTATCCTTTGGCCCCTTATCTATTTTTTCTTTTAACGCCACAATACTTTTGTGCAATCGCAATTGTAAAATAGAATAGACTTTTTTACCGGTTGATTGCTCAATGTTAGACAACGCATCAATATTCCAGGGGTTGAGTACCAAAGGTTTTTCACAAATAGCATGTGCCCCTCTTCTTAGTGCCATCCTTATATGTGCATCGTGCAAATAATTAGGCGTGCAAATACTCACGTAGTCCAAATTGATGCCTTTTTCCCGTTTTAATTTCTCAATATGCCGGTCAAAGCGTTCAAATTCTACAAAAAAATCAGCATCAGGAAAATAACTATCCATAATACCTACACAATCAAACTTATCATAAGCTGCAACCAAATTATTTCTGGTGTCTTTTATAGCTTTGAGATGTCTGGGAGCAATGTATCCGGCTGCACCGATAAGGGCAAAATTTTTCATTTGAAATATTATTTATTTAATAAAAAGTTTCTAAAGACTAATAAGGATATCCGAATTTTATTCTGGAATAAGTTACAATTAAAAAACGGATAATCCATGGATAATTAATTAGTTGTGGTTAACTTACAACTAATTGCAAATGTAAACATTGTAAACAGCAATAAAAGAATTATTACATGTAATATTTGCAATTTGTTTACATTTGTTAACGAAACGTTGGTGAAAATATTTTAAAATGTTTTACAAATTACATTAGCATGAAAAAGACAATTAAATTCACAAGTGTTTTAGGGCTTATTCTCATCCTTATTGTTGCCTATTATGCCCATAAAAAGCGAATATCTATTTATAACTATGACAGGTCAAAATCCTATAATTTTAATTTTCAGGATTCTGATGCAAAAATTTTTGATTTAAAACTTGACAATAACACATTAGTCTTACCCGATTTTAAAGGAGATAATTATTCTGCTTTTTTAAAAATAGAAATCAACACTACCCTTTTGGGAAAATTTTTTAATCCTGAAATTAACATCAGCTATAAAAACAAGCGTATTTCTCAACAATTTGAAATTGGAGCCTCGGGCATTAGATATATAAATATTAGCGAGGCGGTAAATGCAGGTGCTGACACACTACAATTTGAAGCAAAATATACAGACATAAATAATGAAAACACCAATTTATATCTGTTTGAAAATGAAAATCTTACAGGCAAAAAAACACTTATCCTTTCTCCGCACCCTGACGATGCGGAAATAGCAGCTTACGGCTTGTATTCCACGCATCCAAAAAACACATATATAGTAACTATTACAGCGGGAAATGCCGGTGATTTTAAATATGATGAAATTTTTAATGACAGTCTTACCCATTACAAAGAAAAAGGCAGGGTACGAACATGGAATAGCATAACGGTGCCGCTACTGGGAGGTATCTCTCCGGAAAATATTATGAATTTAGGTTATTCTGATGAAACCTTGCCATTGATGTACCAAAAGGATTCAATTCCAATCCAAAATAGATTTACCAAAACAACAGGCCTTACATTGTTCAGGTCTCAAAATCAGAATAATTTAATTTCCGGATTTAATCCGGCCACCTCCACATGGAAATCTTTAGTAAATGATATAAAACAATTATTAGATACTATTCAACCGGATATAATCATTACACCTTATCCAAAATTTGATAGACATCTCGACCATAAATATACTACTATAGCCTTATTACAAGCTATTAAAAGCCTTAATTTAAGAAAGGGCAAGCTTTTACTATATACGAATCATCTTCCGGAAAGTGATGCCTATCCTTTTGGCGAACAAGGGCAGCCCATAACTTTACCTCCTAATTTTGATGATAGCACCTATTTTACATCCATACTTTCATTTCCTTTATCAAAAAAGGCTCAACAACAGAAAATTTTAGCCTTGGATGCCATGAATGATTTAAGAATGGATACAGAATACTTAAATACTAAAAGTGCTTTTATCTATGCCTTAAAAGTACTAAAACGCAACACCTTAGGCCCTGATATTGATTATTTTAGACGCTCTGTAAGAGCCAATGAATTGTTTTTTGTGATGTCAATTTCTAATATCTATAATGATGAGATAGCGGAACACACACTGGGTAATCCGGATTGAGTATTAACAAAAAGTAAAATCTGTCGTGCACCCTACTAATTTACTACAATCTTGCTGGTTGTATTTATCTCATCATTATACATTTTTATAAAATAGACACCATCTGGCACATGAGAGAGGTTCAACTGTGCAGAAACACCATATTGATCCGCCTTAGCCTTACCTCTGTACACAACTTTTCCATTTAAAGCAAAGACATCTATTTGTATGGCCTCATTATAAGAAGGCAATTGTAGATTTATGATTCCGTCTGAGGGATTAGGAAACACATTGTATTCTACCAATTTATTTCC
>PDWJ01011164.1_pt1 | contig 12030 bp, 11 predicted proteins | sample 1430881 | NCBI WGS metagenome assembly PDWJ01 (sample SAMN01162460, study PRJNA174530) | Oral metagenome, whole genome shotgun sequencing project. | biome: Marine environment; feature: Marine mammal; material: Swab sample of the gingival sulcus; isolation source: swab sample of gingival sulcus... | reverse complement strand
CTTTTATCACCATATAAACTTTTCATTGTACAATTCTCTTGTGCTCTTTTTGCCGTGCCCTTATTTACTTCTTAATTCCTTTTGTTTCAAACTTACCTCACTTCTCAATTTGCTGGCTTGCCCGATCAATTGATGCAATAATACGTGTGGCAACCGCCAGATAATTTGTTGTCATTTGCTTCTTTTTACTGATCTTATATTGAAATAGCGGTGGATTGACCGCTTTGAAAATTAAGTCTTTCCCATTATACTCTGATAATACAATAGAAATCAACACTGGATTAATCTGTGCCGTTTGATTGTAAACAAAATTTAATGCGCCATTGACGACGGCAATCGTTTCAAAGCGAAATTTACTGGCCATTGCACGCAAATAGCCAACGTCGATTAAGTTTAACACAGGACGCGGTATATCGCCATATAAATCGATTAAATCATCTTGAATTGCCATTTTATCGTCAATTTGGCGAATTGCCGAAATGCGCTTATAGACATCAATCTTAAACTTGGCATTGCTGATATAATATTCAGGTATATAGGCTTCACAGGGTATTTCGATTGAACTGTCAATTGGCGCTTCAACTTCACCACCCTTCGCCGTCACAATGGCTTCTTCCAGTAGTTTAGTGTACATTTCATAGCCGACTGACGCCATATGACCGTGCTGTTCTGCCCCTAAAAGGCTACCTGCACCGCGCAGTTCTAAATCGCGCATCGCAATTTTAAAGCCTGCCCCTAAATCGGTAAATTCGCGAATTGCCTTAAGTCGCTTTTCGGCAATTTCAGTTAACACCTTATCGCGTTCGTATGTTAAATAGGCATAGGCCAAGCGATTACTGCGACCAACCCGACCGCGCAACTGATAGAGCTGCGACAGGCCAAAGTGATCGGCGTTGTTGACGATCATCGTGTTGACATTGCTGATGTCGAGCCCGTTTTCGACAATTGTGGTACTGACCAGTACGTCGTATTCGCCGTTGATAAAGGCGTACATTTTATTTTCTAGTTCAGTCTCTTTCATCTGACCATGTGCAAAAGTAATGCGTGCTTCGGGCACTAAATTGGCCAACTTATGGGTTATCCGATCGATGTCGGCAACCCGATTATGTACAAAGTAAACCTGTCCGCGGCGATCGATTTCGCGCAGTATTGCCTCGCGCACCGCCGCCGCTTGATAGCCCAATACATAGGTTTGAATTGGGTAGCGTTCTTCAGGCGGGTCTTCAATGGTACTGAGATCGCGAATGCCGACCAAGCTCATGTGTAAGGTGCGCGGTATTGGCGTTGCCGACAGGGTTAAGACATCGATATTGCTTTTTAATTGCTTAATTTTTTCTTTGTGTTTGACGCCAAAGCGCTGTTCTTCGTCAATCACAAGCAAACCTAAATCTTTAAAGACGACATCTTTTGACAACAGCCGATGCGTGCCGACCACAATGTCGACGACGCCTGTTCTAATATCTTCAATTGCCTTGTTGATTTCGCGTTTGGTGCGAAAGCGGCTCAGTACGGCTATGCGAATTGGAAACGCCGAAAAACGATGGGTCAGCGTATCGTAGTGCTGTTGTGCCAAAATGGTGGTCGGCACCAAAATGGCCGCTTGCTTAGAATCGCTAACCGCCTTAAATATGGCACGCATCGCAACTTCTGTCTTGCCATAGCCAACGTCGCCACAAAGCAGGCGGTCCATTGGTTTTGCTGTTTCCATGTCGCGCTTTATTTCAGCAATACACTTCAGTTGATCTTCAGTTTCACGATAGGGAAAATCATCTTCAAATTGACTTTGCCAAACGCCATCTGGCGAAAAGGCATGCCCCTTTTGCGACTTGCGCTGCGCGTATAGCGCAATCAGTTCATCGGTCATATCTTCAACTGATTTTCTGACGCGCTGTTTGGTCTTGTACCATTCGGTACCGCCCAGTTTACTGAGACGCACTTTAGTGACATCGGCGCCAATATACTTTTGCAGCGTTTCCATTTTTTCTACTGGTATATATAAGACATCATCAGCCTTGTAACTGATTTTTAAAAAGTCTTTCTTATTGCCATCAATTGTCAGTTGAAAGACACCCAAATACTTGCCAATGCCGTGCGTATCGTGTACCACATAGTCGCCAACCGCCAAATCAGTAAATGACTTAATCGACTTGGCATGCTTGACGCGGCGCCTTTTTGGGGTGCGTCGTCTGCCAAACAGTTCTTTTTCTGTTAAGACGACTGCCTTAAATGTATCGGTGCTAAAGCCACTCGGAAAGGGTTTTTTTACTATATTAATGGTCTTTGCTGCCACGAGATCAGACAAACCGCCTTCATCTAACATCATCATAACGCCATCGATTTGCTGGTCGCTTGAAAGCGCAATATAAATCGCATAATCATTGCTCACCCAACGACCGATGTCGGCCTTTGCCAAGTCAATTTGATTGTGATAACTGGGTGCCTCGCGAAAGCGATAGTCGACAATGCTCTTTAATTTTATGTGCTGTAATGGCGTCTTTAGCCCTGAAAAAATCAACGTGTTGGCTTTGCCAACCGCAGTTAGCCAAGCTTTTGGCTCAACCATCAACTGTATTTGTTCAGCTAATAGCTCGCCTTTTTCAAAGTATTGTTTAAAGCGGTCTAACCAGTCATCATAGCGACTGCGATTGCGTTCGACTATCCGATTATAATGCCAATAAAGCGTTACTGTATCGCCAATATAGTCAAAAATTGTGCTTTGTTTAGCTAAATATACGGGCAGCATTTGATAGCGTAAATCAAGGTGTACCCCTTCTTTTAGATCTTCAAGCGCCTTATTTAAAAGTGCTTTGCGCTGGTCACTTTTGGCCATGTTTAGGCGCTTTTGATTTTCAGCGATGGCACGCTTTAACTGTTCGCCAAACAACAGACCTTCGCGACAGGGCCGAATGGTTGCACTGTCGATATTTTCAATTGAACGCAGTGTCGTTATATCGTAACTGCGCAAGCTGTCAATGTCATCGCCAAAAAATTCAATGCGCAGTGGATTTTCATAAAGTGGTGGCCATATATCGACGATGCCACCACGCACAGCAAACTGACCAATTGTCTCGACGACGGGTTCATTGGTGTAGCCGTAGTTGACCAATTCATTTAAAAATTGATCGCGGTCGACGCTGTCGCCAACGCTAAACTGAAAGCGTTCGTTGAGGTAGTAAACTGGCTCGTTGAGCGCAATAAATGTACTGTCAACTGGCATAATAAACAGCCCGCTGTCGTCTTCTAATAGATGATAGAGCACCTTTAAGCGCGCATTTTCAACCTGATGCGAATGCGAATAGGCGTCAAAAAAGGTCATTTCTAATTTATCAAATAGATAAAGCTGGTCGATATGGGCGGATAAGTCATCTTGTAACTGCCTTGCGACCGCTTCGTTTTCAACGACCACAACCAAATTTTTTAAATCGCGATAAAGCGTTATGATATTGAGCACAAAGGCGCCGTATTCAACGCCAAATACCGCTTGTGGCAAGAGCCCGTCTTTGATATTGCGCTTAAGCGCTTGATATTCAGTTGATTGATCTAAGATATTTAATATACTGTTTTTAACTGCCATTGTATTTGTTCATCGCCTTATCTAAATTTTGGCTGACTGCCGTTTCAATTGCAGCCGTACAGCGTTCAATTGCCGCTTCCATCAGTGGCACTTCCGATTTTTGATAGCGCGTCAAGACAAAGTCGCGCAAGTCGATGACATCAGACCGCCCAATGCCAATGCGAAATCTGGGGAAAGTGTCATTTTTTAATAAATAGATGATATTGCGCATGCCATTGTGCGTACCAGCGCTGCCCTTGTGCCGAATGCGCAATGCGCCCACTGCCAAGTCGATATCATCGTAGATGACAAATAAACGTGAATAGTCGACTTTGTAGTAACGCATCAGCGACATGACTGATTCACCACTTAAATTCATAAAGGTTTGCGGCTTAACTAAAATAACGCGTTGACCGGCAATGCGTCCTTCGCCGATTAACGCTTTGTGTTTTAACTTATTGACTTTTATATTGTGTTTGCGGGCAATGTAGTCAATGGTATCGAAGCCGACGTTGTGACGCGTGCCCTGATACTTGCGACCAGGATTGCCCAGCCCTACGATTATATACATAATTCACCTTAATCCATATAAGTATAGCCGGCGATGCCAATTAGAACTAGTCCGCCGACGATGCCAAATCCGCCTAAAAAATATTTAAAACGGGCGCTAACTGGTATAAATAATATCACAAAGAGCGACAATAACATCATGATTACACCAACGCGTTTCATTGTTCACCCCTTATTTCAGCTAAATTTTCAGCAACGTACTGTTCGACCCACTGTAGTACCGCAACATCGCTAAGCGGCACATCATCGCCGAGCATTTGGCGCATTTCTTTACTGTCTAATGTAAACTGTTTGTCATTGTAAGTATGCACATACACTAAGTCGGCATTTTCTAATGACATAAATATCGCCGTGATCGTGCTGGCAATATCGCCAAGTGGTGCTCTGTCGATGTGGTCATAGCGAAATGTACCGCACAGCTTTGTGCCGACACCGACTTGCGATGTCATGTCAAATGTGCCCTCGCAAGCCGCTGTGTTCATCTTGAACATCGGTATGCCTAAACCGACATTGCGTGTGGTGCGCGTGGTATAAAAGGGGTCGCTGACGGCAGCTAGTTTTTCAGCCGACATGCCGCAACCATCGTCGGTAATAGCAATTGATAAAACATTGTCGATTAGGTTTTCTGTAATGGTTAAATCTATATTTTTAGCACCTGCTGTAATTGAATTTTCAACCAAATCGAGAATGTGTAGCGATAGTTCTTTCATCTATTTTATACTCCAAACACTGTTTCAAAAAAACAATCGATTGTCTTTTCGGCCAGTTCAACGTAATGAATTGGTTCTGATATCTTAGACAACTCATGCGCATCAGAATTGCGCAATATGCGATACTTTTTTAAATACTTATGCTGTGCTATAAAGCTTTCGACATCGGTTTGTGCGCTAATTTCGATTGCTTTAACTGGCAAATCGGGCGGCACAAAACCCAAGTTGGCAATAATGCTAAATGACTGTCTGTCAACATGCGCTGGAAAAGCCGCCCCGCCATAATAAAGCGCCAGTTCTACTATTTTTTCGACTGACAACTGAATTGAGGCATAGAGCGACTGCTTTATCGTATCGACGATTTCATCTTGATCGTTCATCACCCACTGTTCACCAAATCGTTTTGCATTGTGTTCAAGCGGTATTATATGGCTGTAAATATCATCATAAAACGCAGACAAGTCAGCTAATTTTTTAAATAGACAGACGACGTGTACATCTTCTTTTGTCTGCACTTCAATGCCACCAATCACTTCAATTGGTAGGTCTTTGGCAACGGCTTGGGCAGCCGCCACATTGGCGATGCCGTTGTGATCGGTAATGGCAATAAAATCAAGTTCTTTTAAAGCTGCCATATTGACGATGTTATTGGGCGTCATATCACGTTCGGCACAGGGCGATAAGGCGCTGTGCATGTGTAAGTCATAGTAGGCTCTCATCGACCAATGCCAGCTTCATAAAATTTGCTAAAGATACTGTAGACATTGTCTTCTGTTGTAAACAGCGCAATTTCTTTTTCGATTGCCTTGTCGATCACTTCTTGTTCTACTTTGATACCAGACGGAATAATAATACAAGCCATGTCGAGCAGTGCTGCCACCGCCAAGATGTTAACATGGGTTTGTACGGTGATCCAAGCCTCACCTTCAAGGCCATTTGCCATTACCCAGCTGAGTAAATCGCAACTGTTGACTGATGTTATCTCTGTCGTTAAGTCGACATCTGGCGTCAGTAGTGTGTAGCCAAAGTCATCTACCATTTGTTGTAATTTCATCGTTTTCTCCCCCTTAATACAATACAGGCGTCAAACTTGGCGCGCTGCATGACGATGTCTTCTGCTAATGCCCGACAGGTTGGTGAACCGCAAGCACCGCAGTCTAAACCTGGTAAGGCCTTTTCTAAGCGATCAAAATTTTATGTTTTATCTCTTCATTTGAATAGTGTAGCGGTGCCTTCGACTGCTTTCTAATACGACTTTTTGCAATATGCGGGTTTTCAATATTAAGCGGCCCGCCGGTACAGCCCGTCACACAAGCGTAGGCTTCAATATAATCGACATCGCGAATGATGTCAAGATCAACTTTATCGAGCACTTTAATGACATCGGCAATGCCATCAACCGCAATGTAGGCATCTAAATCGATCGCGCGCGATTGCCCACCAACTTTACCCCAGCCAATGCCCTTGCCACTAGCGCGTTCAATTGCTTTCATTTCACCTGTCATATTATCGTACAATTTTAACATGCGTGAATAAATACTTCTAAGCGAAATTGCACCCGAAATTTGCGAGTGGTCTATGCCGAGCGGCGCCATGATACTGGTCACTTTAGCCGGGCATTCGGTAATTAAGAAGACGCCAATCTCTTCATCTGCGTAGTCCAGTTTGTCTTTAAGTGAACGCCTAATGACGCGTGCCGCAATTTCTGACGGCGACTCAATCGCTATAATATTATCGATTAATGTCGGATAACGTATTTGCAGCAGCCGTGTCACCGCCGGACAATAGGTTGCAATCAGCGGCTTTAGACTGGCATCAGCTTGTTCTATTTCATCTGCCAAATAGGCTGTTATAATATCGGCGGCAATCGCCCCGTCGAAAACTTCGTCAAAACCCAAGCGCAGAAACGTGTTCATCATGCGATTAACATCGTATTCTGGGCCAAATTGTCCATAGAAAGAAATAGCGGTTATCGCCACATTATAGCGATACTTTGCCAAATCGCTCAACTTGTCGGTGACGGCGTCTTTCGCAAAAAATGGGCACACCCTAATACATTCGCCACAATCGATACAGCGCTCTGCCATAATTTGTGCCTTGCCGTCGATGACGCGAATTGCCTGCGTTGGGCACTTGTGCATGCACTTGGTACAACCTGTACACTTTTCTTCATGTAAGATAACCGAATGATGATGCATCATTCAGCCTCTTCTAAATTAATTGTCATTTCTATTTTGGTATAGGCGCCCAGTTCTGATTCAATATTAAAGTGATCAGAACACTTCGCCATATTGGGCAAACCCATACCAGCGCCAAAACCGAGTTCGCGCGCCTCTTTTGAAGCTGTCGAATAACCCTTTTGCATTGCCTTTTCAACATCGGCAATACCTGGCCCATTATCAGTCGCAATTATTTTTATTGCTTCTGGTGAAATAATGCAATCTATTTTTCCACCGTTTGAGTGAATTGCAACATTGATTTCAGCCTCATAAGTGGCAATTGCGACACGTCGCGTTATTGCTGGCGGTACGCCCAAACGCTTCAGCGTCTTTTTGATGGCACTCGACGCCTCTCCCGCTGACGCAAAGTCCATTTTGGCAATTTGATAGGTATACTGCATTTGATTATCCACGTTATACTCCCCAATTTATACTTCTAATAACAGGCCTGGCAACCCCTTACTGTAGAGAATACCGGACGCTGTATACATGGTATGCTTTGTCGCCAACAAAGCAATATCTTGTTCTTTCGCCATTTCAATCAATTCTTGATTCAATTTTTTGCCGCGCACAAAGACAATTGCCTTAATATCGAGCATTTCAGCTGTTCTAATTACCTGATTGTTAACTAAGCCAGTAATCAAAAGTGTTTCATGTTCGACATGCGCCAATACATCACTCATTAAGTCTGAGCCAAAGGCGTAATCAAAGTCTAGTGTCAATAGATGTTCGCCCAGTATTACTTCGCAATCTAAAAGCGTCGCTACCTCGCTAAGGGTCATATAGCCTCCCGTATTTGTGTTGTTTCTTTCAGTGATTATTCCAGCTTATTATATCACAAATATCAATAATAAAAAACTGACCTAATAAACAATCATTAGATCAGTCTTATTATTAGTAATGATTCAGTTAATTTGCTATTTCGAGTGAAGTAGAGGAATCTCCCTTTTGACTTTAGGTTTTAAGTATTTGACTTTAAGGGCTTAGGTTTTCCTTTCCACTTTCAGCTTTCTACTTTCTACTTTACAGTCATTTCGAGTGAAAGAAGCGCTTGCATCTATTGGCACTTTAAGTATGCGGACGACGGTGTCGCGCTTAAATGATTTCTGACAACTGCCATGCTGTCATTTCGACCGAAGTGGAGAAATCCCGGTTTTTAAGGCGATTGAAACACAGCTGGTGCTGAAATCGTTCCGCTATATTTTTACCTAGGACAACCTACCTCCGGCAGAACGTTACGGTAAAAACACAGCTCCACCGCGCACTGGCGCTGTTGACAATCGCTTACGTTGTTGATTAAACACCTTGCTAACTTAATTAAATGAAACCTTACTCATTAATTATCGACAGACAACTTAGCGATGTAAAAAACTACCCGCACCGCGCTTGCCAACGAATTTATTTTGATCGACAATCAGCTCACCCTTAGAAAAGACCTTTTCAATGCTGGCCTTTGCAGTATAGCCCTCGTAAGGCGAATAATCGCAATTTGACTTTAACACTTCTCGCTTAAATTCAAATGTTTGATTGGGGTTTAAAATCACTAAATCGGCATCAGACCCTACTTTAATGGTGCCTTTTTTTGGATAACACTTAAATATCTTAGCAGCGTTGGTGCTCATCACATTGGCAAAGTCAACCAAGGGCATATTGCGCTTGACGACGGCTTCAGTGTACATCATTAGGCCGCGTTCTTGAACGCCAGCAATGCCGCCGGGCGCATTGCGATAATCTGCTTCGCCCAGTTTCTTTTCAGCTAGCATAAATGGGCAGTGGTCGGTGCCAACGGTTTGTACTGTACCATCAAATAACGCCTGCCACAGTGCTGCTTGGTCATCTTTTGTGCGCAGCGGCGGCGCCATAATAAAGCGTGCTGCTTGTTCGTCTGACTGCTGATAAACGCTTTCATCGAGCACTAAATACTGGGTACAGGTTTCGACAAAGATATTTTTTTGCCCCTGCTGTCTATTTTGCACAACACGCTGTAAACTCTGTCTTGCCGATGTGTGCACAATATAGGCTGGCGCATCGCCAAGATGCCCCGCCCAGTCGATAAAGCGACCGACTGTTTCGGCCTCTGCCAAATTGGGGCGTGTCTGCGGGTAGTGATGTGCTGCTGTCTTACCTTCTTTGGCAAATATTTCATTATAGTAGCGCGTAATACCGTCGTTTTCACAGTGTACCGTTAAAACGCCGTCAACTTCTTTAACAGCAGCAAGTAGCCTTAGTAAATCTTGGTCATTAACGGGAAAACCGTAGGTCGAATAGGCCTTAAAACTGCTGACGCCTTTGTTTTTGATAATGTCCTTTAATTCAGTGATAATATCGTCATCAACCCGCTGGATAACGCCGTGAAAACCATAGTCAATAACCGCGTCTGTCGCCAATTGATGATAGCGCTCAATACTGGTCATCAGCGGGCTACCCGCTGGGCTAAAGGCAATGTGATCAATAATTGCCGTCGTGCCGCCGAGTGCCGCCGCCACCGTGCCACTGTAAAAGTCGTCAGCTGCTCTAAATTTTTCAGACTGCTGCAAGCTCATATGAGTGTGTGGGTCGATAAAGCCGGGCAAGACAATTTGACCCGTTGCATCAATTTCGCAATCGACTGCGATATCATCAGTTGGATTAATCGCTGCAATTAAGCTGTCTTCTATAATAATATCTCCTGTAATACAGCCTGTTTCTAAAACAACTGTTGCACCTTTAATTTTTGTTTTCATAACAACCTCCATTTTCTACGTTATGTTTTCACATAGCTTTGCGATTGTCAGAAGTGCTTGTAGCCCGTGCGACTGAAGTGTGTTTCGTAGTGGTAAGAGCTGCTGTTAAACCACCTTATCTGAAAGAAGCATATTTTCTATTACGAATTTGCGCGCAGCTCCCACCTAGAAATATACGAAGGAGCACGATAAAGGCGAAAGCACTTCGTTTCAATCGCGACCGAGTCATCTCAACTATTTTATGAAAAGAGGTTAAATATGAGTGCTGAAAAAGTGAATCAAGCGGCAATTGCCTATGGCAAAGACATGACTAAGTTTTTACGCGACTTAGTTGCAATTCCCGGTGAAAGCGCTGGCGAAAAAGAGACTGCCTTACGCATTGCCGAAGAAATGAAAAAATTAGGCTTTAACGAAGTTGTGATCGACCCACAGGGTAATGTCATCGGTTACATGGGCACTGGCGAAAAAATTATCGCTTTCGACGGTCACATTGACACAGTTGGCATTGGCGAAATTAAAAACTGGAACTTTGACCCCTATGAAGGTTATGAAAACGACAACGAAATCGGTGGTCGCGGTACATCTGACCAATTAGGTGGCGTTGTCAGCGCCGTATACGGCGCTAAAATTATGAAGGACTTATCACTTATCCCAGACGGCTATAAAATTATGGTCAGCGGCACAGTACAAGAAGAAGACTGCGACGGCCTCTGCTGGGAATACATTATTAAAGAGGGCAATATTCGCCCTGAATTTGTCGTTTCTACCGAGCCAACTGATGGCGGTATCTATCGTGGTCATCGTGGCAGAATGGAAATTCGCATTGATGTCAAAGGCATTTCTTGTCACGGTTCGGCGCCTGAACGCGGTGACAACGCTATTTTCAAAATGGCTGACATCTTACAAGATGTTCGCGCACTAAACGAAAATGACGCTGCTGACACAACTGAAATCAAAGGTCTTGTCAAAATGCTCGACGAAAAATACAACCCCGAGTATAAAGAAGCCAACTTCTTAGGTCGCGGTACCGTTACCGTATCTGAAATATTTTATTCTAGCCCATCGCGCTGTGCGGTTGCCGACGGCTGTTCGGTTTCATTAGACCGCCGCATGACAGCTGGTGAAACATGGGAATCTTGCCTTGAAGAAATTAGACAACTACCAAATGTTAAAAAATATGGCGAAGACGTCGTCGTATCAATGTATCAATACGACAGACCATCTTATACAGATTTAGTTTACCCAATCGAGTGCTACTTCCCAACTTGGGTTATTTCGGAAGACCACCCTGTGACTAAAGCACTTGAAAATGCCCACAAAGCATTGTTCGGCACTGAAAGACTTGGCGTCAGCGGCACGACACCTGAAAGACAACAGCGCCCATTAACTGACAAATGGACATTCTCAACGAACGGCGTATCTATTATGGGTCGCAATGGCATTACCTGTATTGGCTTTGGCCCAGGTGCTGAATCACAAGCGCACGCACCAAATGAAATCACTTGGAAAGCTGACTTGGTGAACTGCGCAGCACTCTATGCACTCGTTCCAACAATGTATGTAGAACAAAAGTAATAGTAACAGTTCAGTTGAAAAGTATAACATAGTTGTCATCTCGACTGTAGCGTAGCGAAATGAAGAGATCTCGCTTTTAAAACCTGAGATTTCTCGACTACGCTCGAAATGACAGCTCTTGACTGAACAGTTACAAATAACACAGTTAAAAAACTTTTTTAGGCGAAAGGAGACCTAATGAGCATTATTAAAAAGTATTTAGACGAACTGGCAACACTTGATTATAGCAAAATGTACAACAACGACTTCTTCTTAACATGGGAAAAGTCAACCGACGAATTAAAAGCCGTTTTTGCCGTCGCTGACGCACTTAGAAAGCTACGCGAAAACAATATTTCTACTAAAATTTTCGACAGCGGTTTAGGCATTTCACTGTTCCGCGACAATTCGACACGCACGCGCTTTAGCTATGCATCAGCTTGTAACTTGCTCGGTCTTGAAGTACAAGACCTCGAAGAGGGCAAATCACAAATTGCCCATGGTGAAACCGTGCGTGAAACTGCCAATATGATTTCATTTATGGCTGACATTATCGGCATTCGCGACGACATGTATATCGGCAAGGGCAACACCTATATGCGCGCCGTATCAGCAGCTGTCAAAGAGGGCAACGAAGACGGCGTATTAGAACAGCGCCCGACTTTAGTAAACTTACAATGCGATATCGACCACCCAACACA
>PDWJ01008850.1_pt1 | contig 12032 bp, 13 predicted proteins | sample 1430881 | NCBI WGS metagenome assembly PDWJ01 (sample SAMN01162460, study PRJNA174530) | Oral metagenome, whole genome shotgun sequencing project. | biome: Marine environment; feature: Marine mammal; material: Swab sample of the gingival sulcus; isolation source: swab sample of gingival sulcus... | reverse complement strand
TTGGCCAACCTTGGGGGTCGAATAGAGGATTTGGCGTTGAAGATTGGATTCGTCGACGGTGTCTTTGTCGACGATGCCGAGGGTGCCGATACCGGCAGCAGCCAGATAGAGCGCTGCTGGGGAGCCGAGGCCTCCCACCCCGACCAGGAGAACCTTGGAGGATTGCAGGCGCACCTGGCCTTCGACTCCAACTTCGGGGAGGAGGTGGTGACGGTGGTAGCGGCTGGTGGATGGAGCGCTGGGGTTGTCATCGATAGCCCGACCTTCGGCTTTCCAGCGTTGGATGCCGCCAGCCATCGAGACAGCGCCCGAATAGCCCATCGATGCAAGGGTGTTGATAGCAAACAGCGAACGCACGCCGGTCGCGCAGTAGACCACGATCGGGGTGTCAGATCGAGGAAGCCGATATTCGGCTTGGTCGGCCAGGTCGCCAACAGGGATCAAGATCGCGCCGGGAAGAGCAGCAGCCTCGTATTCGTAGGATTCTCGGACATCGAGAATGATCGCTCCATCGGCGATGAGGTCGCTGGCGGCCGCGGTGGTGACCTCGCCAGTAGGTGACCGAGAAAGGAAAGACGGGTCGCGCTGATCGGCCATCGGTGTACATTACCTGCCCCGTGGGGAGACCGATCACCGTGAGCGACGACCGACCAGGACCGGGAGAACCTCGGCGATTGAGCCTCGCACAAGATGGTCAGCCCAGGCATCCATCTCGGTTCGTTCAACAGCACATCGCAGGTTTGCGCCATCTGGAATGCTCGATCGATCACCTCGGGGATGAGGGCTTGGCCAAAACTGATGGTGTCGGCCTTCATGATGCCGCCGCATCGGCGACACGGTGGGTCGGCTTCCCCGGAGCGGACCCGGTCGAGGGCTTCTCGCATCGATCTCACATCGCCACAGTCGAGGCAGCGGGTGTCGCGCATGGTGCCGTGGACTTCGATCACCAGATCGGGGTCGATGCCCGATTCTTGGTGGAGTCCATCGATGTTTTGGGTGATCACTGCGGCCAGTCGGCCGCTGCGTTGAAGATCGACGATGCAGTGGTGCCCCAGGTTGGGTTCGGCAGTCCACACCGTGGTGTCGAGCCGCTGCAGCCAGGCAGCCCGGCGCACCTCTGGGTCGGTGAGGTAGTAGTGAATGTTGGATGCTTTTTCGGCAGCGGGGTTGCGGGTCCACACCCCGTTGGGACCTCGAAAGTCGGGGATGCCCGAATCGGTGGAGATCCCGGCTCCGGTGAGTACCACCAGGCGGGTGGCCGATCCGATCACCTCGGCAGCAACGTCAATAGTGGGCGGGGCCATGGTTCGATCATGCCATCTCAAGGTGCTGCGGGCGTTGACGAAGCCCACAGGTGTGGGCGACCGATGGGAAGTCATCCCCTTCCTGCACTGGCTACCGCTCCCCCACCTGATGTCACCGACCCGTCCACCTTGTCATGTTTGGAGCACAACGATGAGCCACGACCTGCCCGCCCACGCCACCATCGTCCCCTGGATCGATCCGATCGTCGACGCGAAAGGTCATGATCCTCGAAGTGCCTATGTTGAGCGCTATTGGTTGGGGGTGATCGGGCCGACCGCGACCTGGATCATGAGGCGGTTCGCCGATCATTTCGATCATGAGCCTGAGGGCTTTGAGATCGACCTTCATCACACAGCGTCATCGATGGGGCTCTCATTTGCCAAGGGATCGAATTCGCCGTTTGGACGGGCCCTGCATCGTTGTGTGATGTTTGGTTTGGCCCGTCCGATCGCTGACGGGTTGTCGGTGCGGCGACGTTTTCCATCGGTGGCTGAACGCCATCTTCAGCGGCTTCCCGATGAGATCAAGTCGGCCCATCACGATTGGGCCCGGCGGGTCGTGCGTCTTGATCGACGTGATCTTGAGCGCCATCTGGTCGCTGCTGGCATCCCGATCGAGGTCGCCACTCGGGCGAGCGAGGCTGCTGCACTGGCGGCGTGATCGCCAGGCACTGATCGCGCCGCGCCGGTGGTGCCGATCTGATCGGTAACCAGGCACGACAAGCTCGTGTGTGACATATGTCATCACCTATGATGAGGCTCTCGTCGTCGGTTGGGGAATGCCCCACCGTTCGACATCACATTCACGACACCTGGGAGCCTCATGAACGAGCAGCAGCACGACACCATCGACACCTTGATGGCTGAAGATCGCACCTTTGCCCCGCCAGCACGTTTCGCTGCCAATGCCGTCACATCGGACCGTTCGCTCTACGAAGCTGCCGATGCCGATCGGCTGGAGTTTTGGGCCAACCAGGCTCGTGAGCTTCTCGATTGGGATCGCCCGTGGGACACCGTGCTCGACTGGCAGCTTCCCAACGCCAAGTGGTTTGTCGGCGGCCAACTCAATGTGGCCCACAATTGTCTCGACCGTCATGTTGCTGCCGGCAACGGCGATCGGGTGGCAATCCATTGGGAGGGCGAACCCGGTGATACTCGCACGATCACCTATGCCGAACTGACCGATGAAGTCGCTCGGTTCGCCAACGTGTTGGTCGGCTTGGGGGTGACCAAGGGCGATCGGGTCAATATCTATCTGCCGATGATTCCTGAAGCGGTGGTGGCCATGTTGGCCTGCGCCCGTATCGGAGCTCCTCACAGTGTGGTGTTCGGCGGGTTTGCTGCTCATTCGCTGGCCGATCGGATCAATGATGCTGAAGCCAAGATCTTGATCACTGCCGATGGTGGTTATCGACGTGGCGAGGTCTTCCCGCTCAAGCCAACCGCCGATGATGCCCTGGCATCGACATCGACCATCGAACATGTTGTCGTCGTCCGCCGGGGCGGCAATGAGGTCACCATGGTTGAGGGTCGCGATCACTGGTACCACGATCTGATGGCCGATGTGTCGGCGGAGTGCCCGCCGGTGCCGATGGATGCTGAAGATCTCTTGTTCTTGCTCTACACCAGCGGGACGACCGGAACCCCCAAGGGGATCATGCACACGATGGGCGGCTACCTCACCCAGGCAGCGTTTACCCACAAATATGTATTTGATCTGCATCCCGAAACCGATGTGTTTTGGTGCACCGCTGATGTGGGCTGGATCACTGGCCACACCTATCTCACCTATGGACCGCTGGCGAACGGCGCGACCCAGGTGATGTACGAGGGGGTGCCGAATTATCCGGCGAAGGACCGGTTCTGGGACATCATCGAGCGCTACGGGGTCACGATTTTCTATACCGCGCCCACAGCGATTCGGACCTTCATGAAGTGGGGTACCGATCAACCGGCCAGCCACGACCTGTCATCGCTGAGGGTCTTGGGCTCGGTTGGTGAGCCGATCAATCCCGAAGCCTGGATGTGGTATCACACCCATATCGGCGGCAGCAGGTGCCCGATCGTGGACACCTGGTGGCAAACCGAAACCGGCGGGATCATGATCTCTCCCCTACCGGGGGTGACCACAACCAAACCGGGCTCAGCGACAGCAGCTTTGCCGGGCATGGTGGCTGAGGTGATCAATGATCATGGTGAGCCGGTGTCCGAGGGTGGCGGCTATCTCACGCTGGCGGAGCCGTGGCCGGGGATGTTGCGGGGCATTTGGGGTGACCCGGGCCGCTATGAGGCCACCTATTGGAGCCAGTTCGAGGGCCGCTACTTCGCTGGCGATGGGGCCAAGATCGACGAGGATGGATACCTCTGGATTATCGGTCGGGTCGATGATGTGATGAATGTGTCGGGCCATCGGATCTCGACCTCCGAAGTTGAATCAGCCCTGGTGTCGCATCCATCGGTGGCTGAAGCTGCGGTGGTTGGCGCCAGTGATGCCACCACCGGCCAGGCGGTGTTTGCCTATGTGATCTTGCGCGCTGGGGCCGAACCGGTGGGCGGCGAAGCGCTGCGACGCCATGTCGCTCACGAGATCGGAGCGATCGCCCGACCCAAAGCGGTCTTTATCACCCCTGATCTGCCCAAGACTCGGTCGGGCAAGATCATGCGCCGATTGCTGCGCGATGTGGCTGAGGGTCGCAATCTTGGCGATACCACCACCTTGGCTGATGCCAGTGTGGTTGATGAGCTCCAGCGCCGCTCAGCTGACAACGCGTGATAGTTCTCGCCCCGACGAGATCGTGTGGCGAGATGCACCGGGGTGATCGTGCACCGTGATCACCCCGGTGGCACTACTTGGTGAAGCCGGTAGCGAAGTCAACCAGGAGGCGAGCACCGAACGCGGTGGCACCCTTGGTCAGCCAGCCGTTGGGAGCATCGACCGACATCGGCCCAGCGATATCGATGTGGGCCCATGGGGTGTCGCCAACAAAGGTCGACAAGAAGATCGCTGCACTGATCGCCCCGCCTTGTGGTGTGCCGATGTTCTTGATGTCGGCCACATCAGAGTTCAAGAGCGTGCGGTAGCGATCGGCTGAGAGGGGAAGCTGCCAGAGCGGCTCATCGGCGATGTCGCCACAGTCGCGCAGGGTGTCGATCACGGTCTGGTCGTTGCCGAGCACGGCAGCATATGCCGGGCCGAGCGCGTTGGCGGCCGATCCGGTGAGGGTGGCGATGTCAACGATCACATCGGGCTTGGCTTCAGTGGCCAGGCTGAGACCATCAGCGAGGATGAGACGTCCTTCGGCATCGGTGTTGTGAATCTCGACGGTGCTGCCGTTGCGGATGGTGATCACATCACCCAGCTTGAGGGCCGACCCTGATGGCATGTTGTCGGTGCACATCATCCATGCGGCATGGCGATATGGCTGGCGTTGGAAGGCTTGAGGCTGATACCGCCCGAGTCGTACATGACGCCCTTGCCGACCAGGGCGACGTGGGCCTTGGGCTTGGAGGGGGTGTAGGACAGCTTGACCATCCGAGGCGGCTCGACCGAGCCGGCATTGACTCCCAAGAGTCCGCCACAGCCCATCACTGCCAACGCGTCGGCATCGAAGATCTCAATATCGAGACCGTTTGCTTCAGCGATCTTGCTGGCCTGGGCAGCAAAGTCGCGAGCGGTGAGCTTGTTGGGCGGGGTGTTGGCGAGGTCGCGGGCCCGCATCGCCGCCCCAGCGGTGATCGCCCCACGCTGGGCACCGGGTGAGGTCTTGGTGGTGGCGTTGGAGACCAGGGTGAGCGAGTTGATTGGGGTGGCGCCGTTCGATGGCCCATCGACATAGCGATAGCGGGCCAAGAGGGCTCCTTCCACCACCGCTTGGGCGAGATCAGCATCGCTGCTGCCGGCCAGATTGGTGGCCAGGTTGGCGGCATAGGGCACGGCTCGAACAAAGCGTGCGGCGGCGTTGCGAAGCGTGGCAGCGGTTGGCTTGTCGCCGACCCCGATGGCCACCATGGTGGGGGCGTCTTTGGCGGGGATGACGAGGAGGTCACCGGGCTTGCCGTTGAAGCCGTGGGTTTTGAGGGTTGTCCGGTTGAGACCGAGTGTTCGCGGCACCGCCCCGGAGGGGCCAACAGCCAAGCCGATGGCATCGGCGGTGGAGGGAGCGGAACGAGCGACAGTGATCGACGGTGTCATAGCTCCAGTGTGGCCGGTTGCTCAGCTGACGACGACAACTCGAACGAATTCGTGGTTGCGGATGCCTTCAGCAAGATCGACATGCCTGTGCCATCCAAGGACGACACAGCGATTGATGCCGCGTCCTGGGTGGCTGGTTAGGCCGCGTGTTTGGCGGTGGGCTTGCGGGTTAGGCCGCGGCTTTGCCGGGCGGCCCGGTGCTCAACACGTTGCCGTCGGGGAGGGTGATGGTGAGGGCTCGGTGTTTGTCGAGTTCGATCTGCCAACCACCATCGTGGATCATGGTGTGGTGATGTGAACACACTGGCAAGAGGTTGTTGAGGTTGGTTTCGCCGCCGTTGCGCCACCAGGTCACATGGTGGGCTTTGGTGTACCGGAATGGCACCTCACAACCCGGGATCGCACACGTTGGATACATCGCCCGTAACGCTCGGCGTTGAGCCGGGCTGGCGAGGCGGGTGGAACGACCGAGATCAAGGCGACCGGGAGCGTGAATCACTAATCCGTTGCGGATGACGATGGGTTTCACCTCAGCATCACCATCACCGGCAAGCTCAGCCAACACCCGATACGGCACTTCAACAGGTATTCCGAGATCGGTGACCGGTTCACCTCGCCCATTGGGTTGGTCAGCATTGATCACCGCGATGAACTCCGGGCGACCAGGCTTGCTCCCAACCGTGTCGGGTTCACAGACCAGGCGAGCCAACGCTAAGGCTCGCAAATGATGTTGTTTGTTCACCGAATCGCTCGGACAGGTCTTCGGGACTGACTCAGCGAACAGGGTGTTGACCGCAGCGCTCAACCGGTTATCGAGTTTCACACCGGTGACCGGATCGAACCGGCCATCAAACCGCCACATCCCATCGGCATCCACCCAGGTGCGTAACCGGGTGTTGCGCTGCTGGCGTTCCAACCGGTCCATACCATCATCGGCCTGGATGCGCTGTGCTTCACGCTTCAACCGACGATGAAACGCCTCCACGCTGGATACTTCAGCCACCTTGGTGAGCTGTGATGCTTTCTCGAACAACCGGGAGCGTTCCTGATCAGTATCAAGCTGTTTACTGACCCGGGTCACCACATCAATATGACCCGTGGTCACCGCACCATCAGACAACGCGTCAGCCAACGGTTGGACGTTGCCCAGGGTGGTAGCTCGATGGCGGATGGTGGTCACGTCGCGCGTTGAGCCACGAGTGGCGTCAGCGATGTCGTGCTCAGGTGTTGGTGACAGCCGGGACATACGAGTAGCGAACTCAGCTTCAGCAGCAGCAAGCCAAGAACGCACCTTGGTGATATCAACAAACCCGCGAGTGAGCTGAACACGATCAGCATCCTCATCAGCCAACGTGGCACTGATCTGCTGCACCTCATCCAAGACCCGATCAACGACCATACATACGATCGTAATCAAGGGGTGTAACAGGGATAATAAGAACCACGTCGATGCCCAAGAACCTCAGAATTTCCCAGAACCCACCAACCAAGAACCAACACCAACCCGTTCACCACGAGACAGCCATCGCGAGTGTGCAGCACTCAAGGCCTCGCTCAACGACAGAGCAAACCGCCACCTACCTCGTTGGCAGATCACCGGATGACCCGCCACCTGGTGAAGTTACGAACTCAGCAGATCGGCAATGCGAGACTTGGGTCGACCGATGATGGCCACGGTGTCGGTGACCACGATGGGGCGCTGAAGGAGCATCTTGTTGGTCATCAAGATGTCGACGATCTGGTCGACAGTTTCAACGTCAGCATCGGTCAGTTCCAGCTTCTTGAAGAGTGAATCACGGCGAACCAGATCTGTGGGCGGATCTTCAAGCTTGGCGATGATCGCCCGAAGGGTCTCGGCATCGGGCGGCTCTTTGCGATAGTTGACGACATCAACGTCAACACCGAATTCTTCGGCAATGCTCACGGCATTGCGAGATGAGCCTCAATGGGGGTTGTGATAGATGGTCACATTGGCCATCAGCCCACCTTAGTCGGGCCGCCCGAGCCGTGTAACACCCCCGTCTTAGGGTGATGCCTAGCCGACTCCCTCCCCATCTGCTGTCGTGACGACAGCTCCTACCAGGGAGATTCTTATGGTTCCTGCCTTTTGCCGGGTACCCCAGGCTGCTGTCGATCGCATCGATACCCCTCGGGTGGCGTGGGCCGCGTGCGCATTGGCGCGAAGTGTGCCTCCACGTTCGGAGACGATCATCCTGTTTCTTGATCATGATCGTCGGGGCCGAGGCCTGGCGGTGGTGTCGGGCACCCGTGAGCCGAGCGATGTGGTCGATGTGGCCGAGTTCGCCATCCATTCGGTGGTTGCATCCGATGAACTTGACGCCTTGGTGATCGCTTCGGTTCGGCCATCGGGTGAGATCCTCGGCGACGATATCGATCGATGGTTGGAGATGAGCCATGTGGCCGATGCCCACGGGGTCACCCTGGTCGAGTGGTTTGTGGCCGGGGAGTCGGTGTGGTGTCCTCGCGATCTGCTCGGTGAGCGACCACGCTGGTGAGGCCGACGCCGCCTCGAACGCCCTGACAACGCCAACTACACTCACCAGCATCAAACCAGGCCTGCCCGCGATGGCGTGTGAGCCAACACCATGATCAGGTAACCAGATGAGAGCACATCGACCGATCACCCGAGGACTGGGAACGCTCGTGGCAGCAACTGCCCTGGTTGCGTGCAGCGCTTCCGATTCAACCGGCACGGCGCCATCGGCGACCAACACCGCGGCACCGACCGCTTCGGCGACAGATTCCAGTGCCACCGCGGCGACGGTGGCGACCACCACCATGACCGTTGACGATCCTGACCAGGGCTGGCAAGAGACCGCCCAATGCCAGATGACGCCGATTCTGCGCGGCATCTACGATGCCCCATCGACAGTCTTGACCGATGAGCTGGCAAGCTCGCCGCTGGCCCCCTATCTCGATGCTGCGGTGGCCGGCGATCCGATTCCGGCAATCGACGAAGCTGCTGCCCGCTGGTCAACGATCGGTCCCCCGGGGCAAGAGGTGTATGCCGAAGCCCTTGAGGTGGCGATCTGGTTGAACTGCCCGTCGATGGTGAGTCAGATCCTCAACTATGGCGTTCCTGCCGATGGCTTGGTTCCCGAACGTGGTCAAACCCCGGCCCTGATCGCCGCTTCGCTCGATGAGTGGGACATCGTCCTCCTCCTGCTCGATGCTGGGGCCGACCCGCTCGCCATCCCCGCCTATGAGCCATGGTGGAATCTGGTATCTGAGGCGGTGTATCAACATCCTGAGATGGTCACCCGGGTCCTCGACTATGCCGACCCCACTCGCCCAGAGATGACCACAGTCTTGAACGATGCCCTAGCCATAACGGTGGCCTACGCCAACGAAAACCCTGATCGTGACCAGGCCACGATGGTGGAGTTCTTCCTTGAACGCGGTGCCCAGCCCTCGCTCGATGTCTTGGTGCAAGCCTCGCGGAGCTCGTGTGACCCCGATCTGTTCGCCACCCTGGTCGAGGTGGCCGGCCAACAAGACGACCTGGTGGAGATGGACAATGGTTCTGACAACCTGTGCTACCTGATCGATACGGTCGATGGCGACATTGCCCGCATGGCCGACAATGACTATGGCTATGACCCCAAGCGCATCCAGGTGGTGCTCGATCTCGCCACCGCGGCCAACGATGGCCAACCACCCTGCGGCTAGTTGAGCGCTCGACCACACGGCATCCTCCGACCAGATCATCCGCCACAAGGGGTGTTCGGATCTGGAGCCCAGGCGGCGCGTCACCTACGATCACGCTGTGGGTTGGATCTCGAAATCGATACACACCGCAAAGTCAGCGGCCACCGCTGCCATGCGGGATCAAGCCGAGCAAGTGCGAGACGCTGTCACCAGCACAAAAACACATCGCTCAAAGGCGACCTCGCCTCCAGCGGTAACCACCTCGAGCGTCCTGGTCTGCCCATCAAGCGGACGAATGGACTGGGACGTGGTCGGCGAATCACACTATCTCTCCAATATTGTTCGTGCTGTCCGCGGGAAGGAGGGCGAACGCTTCATGCGGGTTGGCCTCGAACGTGAACCCAAGAACAAGTACGACTCCAACGCGATCAAGGTGACCATCAAAGGGATGACCGTTGGATACATCCCGTCGGAACTGACCGCTGAGTTCCATCCCCTACTCCTCGCTGCTGAGCGAGCCAAGATCCGCGTTGAGGCTGACGGACGAGTGTGGTATTCCCGTAGAGATGGAGGCATTGGATCAGTTTCGTTTAGCGCCAGCGACCCTGGTCTTGCCTGGCCGATCAATCCTTCACCAAATCCGAGTGCAACGGCGGTGTGGCCTCGAGGTACACGGCTGAAGGTGTCGTTTGGAGATGACGAGCAAGCCACGGTCCACGAATGCCTTGACCGGGCCTACCAGGAAGGCAAGTGCGCGGCGTATCTCCGTCTTGAGCTTCCCGAAACAGGTTCGAGGATCAGGACCACCTTCGACGGCAGACCGTTGGGCAGCCTCTCAGCCGCCGCATCAGCAGACGTCGCCGAGGCGCTGAAAATGGCCAACAGCGTTGGACGTTCGATCTATGTTGTCGCCGAGATCGTTGGAAACCGCCTCAGCAGCAAGGTGAACGCACTCATCAAGCCAGCCAACGAGCTGTCAAACGCTGAGGTGAACGCGCTGATCGCTCCGGTTGAGGAAGCTGCCGTCTGGGCACCGCCAACAGTTGACTAGGCCGATCAGCGCCGGGGGTTACCACCCAAGATCAGTCGGTCATGCCTAAGAAAGCTCGCATATGAAAGTGCACCTGGTCAGCGGTATAGGTCATCGGCGACACCGGGCACGCCAGCCGAGCAGCGCAGCCCTGATGCAAGCAATCGGGTTCAGCACCGCTGGTGACGTGGGCTCGACACGCAACATGGTCGTAGCCGTCAGCGGTGAAGGCATCAACCGGACAAGTCGCCAGACAGGGCTGATCGGCGCAGGTTTCACATGGCGATGACCGGATGCCGGTGACCGGCAGACCGGTGACCGGTTCGGCAAAGAGCAAGGCCCCTCGGTAGGCGTGCCACAAGCCATAGTCGGGGTGGATCAGGATCCCCAACGGTGATGGCCACACATCATCAGCTCGACGAGCCCACCGTTGCAGCGGCGGGAAGGGAGTGTCGTTGGGGTGGATATAGGTGGCGCCAAGCCGATCAGCGATCGGATGCAGGGTGCGACGAGTCCAGGTGTCGAGCGGATCGTCGGTGCCTGGATCTTCCCAGCGATGCCACATGGCATCACCGGCGTTGCCAACGACGACGATGCAGCGGGTGCGACGACCATCGGCCAGGGTGCGCATGTCGGTCTCGTCGGCCGGAACCACAAAGCCGCCGCGAGCGATCAGCCCGGTGGGGGCAAGCGCTTGGGTGATGTCGTCATAGTCCACACCCATCTGGATCACCCTAGGCGACCAAGAGTGCAATCTTGACACCCGTGAGATGGCACACTGAGGGACGTGACCGATCTGGAGACCTTGCCAGCCGAGACGATCCCCGATGTTGAGGAGATCACCGAAACCGGTGAACCGACCGTGGCCCATATCGTCAAGGTTGATCCGGGAGAATCAGCAGCAGCCAAGGTGCTTGAAGCCCGTATCAGCGGCACCCCGATCGAAGCCCTGTGTGGCCATGTCTGGGTGCCGGCTCGCGATCCTCAACAGCTCCCGGTGTGTCAGAAATGCCGTCAAATCTATGACATGTTCAAGATCTTCAATGACGGTTTGAGCGACACCCCGTCAGACTGAATCTCCATGGATCAGTACGTGGCGCGGTTGGCTGTCGGAGAGGCCGGGTAGACGCTGATGGATCTCGATATTCGCCAGGCGGTGCGGGCGGTCTTGCTCGACGAAGATGACCGCTTGCTCTTGGTGCGGTTTGTGTTTCCCAGCGGGATCGAGGTGTGGGCACTCCCCGGTGGTGGATTGCAACCGAACGAAGCCCCGATCGATGGCCTGCGGCGCGAACTCGATGAAGAGTTGAGCCTCACGGGGGTGGCCATCGGCCCAGAGATCTGGGAACGAACCCACATCATCCCGATGCGCAACGGCCAAGACGGCCAACACGACCGGATATTCATCGTGCGGGTCAACCATTTTGAGCCCCAGCCCAAGATCGGGTGGGAAGCGCTCAACGATGAGCTGGTGTTTGAGATGAGATGGTGGTCGATCGACGAGATCGATGCTGCCCACGAAGCTGGTGCCCGCTTTGCCCCTCGTCGACTCGGCGAATATGCCCGCCGGGTGATCGAGGGAGAGATCCCCGACTATCCGGTCGATGTCGGGGTCTGACCGCGTCATCCCAGTCCCCCATCGGTCTAGATTCCGCTACTCAAGGTGGGTATACGATGATTGTGCGGGTCCTACCAGCCAGGACTACCCATTGAGATCGGGTGTGTCGGTTCCCGGTGGTCGACCTAGCAACGGAGAAGATGATGGGGTCACTGTCCTCACCTCGCCGAGTGGTCATCATTGGTGCCGCTGGCCGGGATTTTCACAATTTCAACACCG
>PDWJ01004604.1_pt1 | contig 12034 bp, 13 predicted proteins | sample 1430881 | NCBI WGS metagenome assembly PDWJ01 (sample SAMN01162460, study PRJNA174530) | Oral metagenome, whole genome shotgun sequencing project. | biome: Marine environment; feature: Marine mammal; material: Swab sample of the gingival sulcus; isolation source: swab sample of gingival sulcus... | reverse complement strand
CGCAACGGGATTTTTGGTTGCCTTAAACATGCCAGCCGACCGTATTAACCTGATTAAATCCTGTCATGTGGATTTTCTAAAGCCCTCAAAAGGCGACATTACCGCCGTTGCCACCCTCACCGATGAACAAATCCAACTTATCAAAGACAACCCCAAAGGCGAACTGCTCATCCCCTGTACCGTCAGCGATGAACATAAACAGCCGATTACTGTAGAAATGCTGTGGGCATGGATACCCAGATCTGAACTCGCCTCTCGTAGAGATAAAGGCTAGGGCGTGTTGAGAATTCAAACGTGGAACTGTCAAGAGCTATTTTTTAGACAGTACGAAGTGCCAGTCAAAGGTATTGGTTTGAAACCTAGTCATTCTAGGTAAGAACTTATTCTTAAAAATCAGTCACAATGTAATGGCAAAAAATAGCCTTGACCTTGAGAACGGAAATAGCAAAGCACTGCTTTGCCCGTTCGCAAGACGGAGAGCTATGCTCGGAGTGGCTGATAGCAAAATTGCCCCATACGTCGTTAGAAAACTTATCAATATCTAGATATTAATTGCTTTTTCTGCCTAGTCTGGAACAATTTTGCTTATCAGCAGTCCTAACGTTTGAATTCTCAACACGCCCTAACTTTGTAAAGAAAAATATTTTCAATATCTATCAATTACTGTTACAATAAGGCTCAAACTACTAATAGATAAGTATTTGAACGTATGGAACACACCTATTTATTAACTTTTGGTGAGCAAGATAATCAATTGCTAGAAGTTAGTACGGACTTTGTCGAACTAGTTGGTATTGATGAAGAAGATATTCAACAGTTTGATTGGCAAGCACGGATTGATACGGACTATCAACAACGACGTGCCGATTACCTCCGCCAGACTTTTGATAATACAAGAAGGATTCAGCCTGCTGTGGCTTATCCTTTTCAGATAAACACAGATACACTTGTTTGGATTTCAGAAACAGCGATTTGCAACCAACAAGGCAAGCCTACTTATGCAGTCCTCACAGTCCTGCGTGACTTTACTCCAGCCGAGACTTACTCACAAACTTGTGCCAAGGCTGAACAATGCCTAGCATTATTGAATATTAAAGAACAACGTCTGTTTGAGTTTACCGATGCCAGCAGTATTCTATATGATATTAACCAAAGCCATCTTAAACACCTATCCGTTCCCGAATTGCTAAATTTATCTAAAGATGCGACAAGTACTATGCTCAAGCGTATTATAACGGGTAAGATGAATCGCTTTTTCTTTGACTTAGTTAACCCCTCACAATCGCTAAATTATGAGCTAGGTATAGTGTTTTTTAATATTGAAGGTGGTACAGAACATATTTGGGTCAACCATATTATCAAAGTTGATAAAATCGAAGATGCCGAACAGAACCGCTTGCAATTTAGCCAGTTGTTTGAAGACAATCCCATGCTGATGTCTATCATTGACATTGAAAACAGATGTATGTTCGCAGTAAATAAAGCGGCTCGTAAGCATTATGGCGTTCTACCAGGTATGGATGTCCGTGAACTTGACCTGAATGTCGTTATTTCTAAACGTTTTGATGATGTTTTTGATGAAATATTGGAAGTAGTCAGACAACGTGGATTTGTCTATTTGCCCTCTTTTGAGCAGACAAACCTAGATACCGGTGAGACCTTTTTTATTGATGTCATGGTGTTCTTTTATAATTTTAGAGGACGACAGATGCTCTGTTGTGCCAACACGGACGTCACTGAAAGGGTACAAATTGAACGACAAAATGAACATTTAAAGCTATCACTTGAGCATAGTCCAAGTTTGGTACTCTTTACTGATAGCGGAAAAAAAATCTGCTATGCTAATGATACCTTGTTAAATAAATGTGGTTATTCACTCGAGGAGATTGAAGGACTAAGCATTAAACAAATTTTACATCTTGACACGGATAAACTAAAGAATCGGTTATCTGATGTGGTAAGAAATGGCAAAAGCTGGCAAGGGGATTTACTAGCAAAAAAGCGTTCTGGCGGTAAGTTTTGGATACGAGCAACCTTTGCTCCGATTAAAGAAGATGAAATCATTCGAGGTGTGGTACTGGTTGCTGAAGATTTAACAGCACAACTAGAAAACGAAGATGAAAAAGAACGTCTGCGTTTGTTTGATATGATGACCAAACTGGGTAATCGCAACTTTGTCTTTAATGAATTGCAAAAATTCTTCGCTCAACAAGAGCAACCTGAGACCATGTTTGCCATATTGGATATTAACAACCTGTCTCGCATGAATGATACGCTTGGTCTAGAAGTTGGTGATAGCATTATCCAAGAAGTTGCCAAACGTCTCAAAAAACATACGCCAGATGGAGAGCTTGCTCGTCTGGGTGGTGATGAATTTGCTATTATTCGTCAGATTAATAGTGAGGAAACCGAAGAATATTTACAAAACTTACTGAACAGCTGTAGCCAACCTCTTGTCATCGATGGGCATAAACTAAGAATCTCTGTCAGTGCAGGTATAACCCGCCTACCTTATGACGCCCAAAGTGCTGGTGAAGCTCTAAGTAATGCAGAGTTGGCACTGTTTCATGCTAAAAAAAATATAGGTCAATCAAGCTATTATCAATTTAATAATGAATTATTAGAGATTGCTAATAAACGCATGCAACTGGAAGTACAATTACATAGAGCAATTAGCGAAGAACAATTTGAACTGCACTATCAGCCAAAAATTGACTTAGTAAACAAAAATATTGTCGGTTATGAAGCACTGATTCGCTGGTATAATCCTCAAATCAAGAAGGTGATGTTACCGACTGAGTTTATTCCCTTTGCCGAAGAAACTGGCATGATTTTGGAGATAAGTGAGTGGGTGCTACAAGAAGTCTGTAAGCAATCGTTAGCTTGGGAAAAAGCAGGACAATGTGCCAAAATCGCCATTAATATCTCTGTTCATCAATTCTTAGACCCTGATTTTATTGAGAAACTAGCCGAAGTATTAAAACAAACGGGCGTGACACCTGCCAATATTGAGCTCGAAATTACCGAGAGTATGCTGATGCAAAACATGCAAGAAATGCTACCTTTATTGCATCAAATCAAAGCATTGGGAGTCACGCTTGCCATCGATGACTTTGGTACAGGTTATTCTTCACTGTCCTATCTAAAAGATATGCCTGTCGATGTATTAAAGATTGATAGGAGTTTCATCAAGAATTTGCCAACTAATAATAAAGATTGTGTGATTGCTCATTCAATTATATCACTGGCTCAAAATCTCAATATGCAAGTCGTGGCAGAAGGGGTAGAAACCAAACCGCAAGCCGAATTTTTACAAAAACAACGCTGTGATTTTGTACAAGGGTTTTATTTTTATCGTCCGATGACGGTAGGAGAGGTTGAGTTAGCCAAACCGCCCCAACCGATACGCCGATAAATCAACGCTCGGCTGTCTATCATTCATCAATTCGGTCATCCATTTGGCAGTAATCGCAGATTGCGTTAAACCCAAATGCTGATGACCAAAGGCATAGCCAATTCTGCCACGTCTGTCAATCACTGGCAAGGAATCAGGTAAAGTCGGACGTAAGCCCATCCACGGCTTATCAATCGCTTTCAATGGCTCGTTTAACATACCATTAGCCAATGGCAACAGATTGGTTGCCCGTTGGTAGTTGGGCGAAGCGTGTGTGGTGCTATATTCCACCGTACCTGCTAGCCGAAGTCCATGCTCCATTGGTGTCATAATAAAACGTCGGTCAATACTACTCACTGGGGCGGAAATAATAGACGTAGAGGAAGAAGTTGTTAGGTTGCTGTTTTGATGGTCAGATAGATCAGTCATCAAGTGATAACCGCGTTCTGCTTGTAGGGGTGGGTTGATATTGGTAAGCTGTTTGACCAACTGTTTAGAGAAAATACCACAGGCTATCACCGCCTTATCAACCGTTAACAATTCATTGGAATTTTTTAGGCTAACATTAACTTCAGTTTCCTGCTCCTGTACATCAACCACTTCATCATAGATAAGCTGTCCGCCATGCTTGCGAAATTGAGCCATCAGCGATTGACAAACCGTCTTTGGATTTACCACATGTGCCGTTTCAGGGAAAAACAGTCCGCCTAGCTGTTTATCATTGAGAATTGGTAATTCGTTAAGCAGTTGCTTTTGCTCGATAAAATCAACCGCTACTCCTGATTTCTCTAGTCCTGTGATTTGTTGTTGTAAGTTTTGCAAGGAGCTTTGTTTTTCAGCTACGAGATAAGAGCCATTGACAGGCATTAAGTGAGAGAGGTTTTCTTCTGCTAACAGATGTTGCCATTCTGCCAGTGCTTGTCCGTTAATCACTTGCAAAGCAGAACAGCTGTGTTGATAAGGCTTTGGCAATAAAGCAAGCAATAATTTTACAAACCACGGCATCAGATGAGGCAAATAGCGATAGTCAATGCGTAATGCTCCGAGTGGATCAAATAGCATCGAGGGAATTTGCTTGAGTATGCCAAGCGAGGCAACGGGGTGTACTTGTTCGGTGGCGATGTGTCCTGCATTGCCAGACGAGGCTCCATTGCAGTCCTTATCACGCTCGATAAGGGTAACCTGCTTGCCTGATTTTTGTAATTGTAAGGCGATACAAGTACCGACAATGCCACCACCAACGACGACAACCGTATTGGCAAACGTATTGGTGGTATTGGCGATAATATTGGCACTATCACTGTTTGGACTATTTAAGCTTGGGTTTGTAGTTGGGGCTGTAATTGGGACTGGGTTGGAGCTAGAAGTTATCACGCTTTTATACATCCTATTAGTTGTTGTTAGTAAGGTATTGATAAGGTGTTGATAAAGTATTGGTAAGGTTAAAAAAACAACGTTTTAACCATCTTTATAATCGCATAAATTGCCACTAACAACAAGATAGAGCCCGATAATTTATTAATGATATTCGCCACTTTATTATTGCTGATTTTAGAAAAAACAAACGAGTAACTAGACAATATCAGATAATCCAAGGCAATCCAAATCAACACCAGCAATAACATGGACACAGTCACATTATCACTAATCGTCAAAAACATTGGAAAAAACGCAATAAAAAATAAAACGTCTTTTGGGTTAGAAATGCCAACGCTAAAACCATCTCTAAAATGATTTTTGGTTATTTTTTCTGAATTTTGCTCAATGGTTCGCTGAATATCCACCTTATCTTTTAACACGCCAATGGAAAAATATAACAAGTACAAAGAACCCAACAAGGTGAGCCAATTTAACGCCTGTTCACTCACTGAAAACACCCCTTGAATAATCACAAAAGACAAGGTTATCAAAATTAGCGAGGCGGTATTGGTACCTGCCACCGTTTTAAATCCAGCTAAAAATCCATCTTTAATACTGGCATTGACGACCAACACAGTCACAGGACCTGGGGTGCCTAAAAACAAGAAAATGGCTAATATATAGGCGGTGATGAGTGAATAATCGAGCATGATTTCTTCCTTATATTGCGTTAATAAGTAGTCATCCAAATATTATGCAAACCAATGGCAATCAATAATACCGCAAACAACAGATTAATAAAAATACGGATGTTTACTTTTAATAAATGATGACGGACAAAATTTGCTAAAAAAGCATAAACACCCATCACCACAGCCACCGAAAATAAAAACAATAGCGACAATATTAATAATTGCGTTAGTTCGGAGACACTGGCATTAACTGTAATAAACTGCGGAAAATATGCCAATAAAAAAATAATGGTTTTCGGATTCACAAGGGTGATTAAAAAGCCATTTTTCCAAGTCAATTCTTCTATATTTTCAAGGTCATTTTGCCTAATGTAACGGATGGCACACAGCGTCTTGACACCAAGATACAGCAGATAAGCCGAGGTGAGCACATTCATCGCCAGTACAATGGTTGGTGAAGAAGTCAATAGTTTGCCCAGTCCAAGGCAAATACACAGCAATAATAGGCTATCTGCCAATAAAATTCCAGCAGTAACCGCCAGTCCTCGCTGAATCCCTTTATCAATTGAAGACTGAATAACCAACATCATCGCAGGACCTGGTAGCATGGCGACCAGCATACTTGATAAGATAAAATAAATGAGTGTGAGTGTGTTCATTAAAACGTTCCCTGCGTGAAATTAGATAACATTCTCTCATTAAAGATTACTTTTTCAAAATGGTTCTGGGCATCGTTTACTAAAAGACTGAAAGAATGCCTTTTGCTTTTTATGTTGTGTTGATGATAGAATTCATGCTTTTGCTGATACTAATACTTTTCCCATAAAATGTTATGTTTTAAGGCATAGACAGGGCGTGCCCTGTCTCTACGGAGCTGTGACTTTATATTTTGGGAGTGGAATCAGATGACTAAACTTACAATGGCTAAATAATGGGCTAATAAATAGGCTAACGAATGGGGTAACTAATGATCGCTTTGTGGATTCCTTTTACGATTTTTGCTGCCTTTATGCAATCGTGGCGAAATGCCTTGCAAAAGCAGTTACGCCACCATGCCAGCACTCTTGGAGTAACCTTTGCTCGTTTTATTGTTGCCTTACCACTGGCGATGATATACCTATCTGCTTTATATGCTTATTATCCGAATGCAACCATCCCTCATTTTAGCCTGCATTTTTTTATTTATGTGTTGATTGCCTCGGTAACGCAAATCGCTGCTACCGCCTTTATGGTAATGTTGTTTAAGGCTCGCAATTATGCGATGGGTGTCGGACTGGCAAAAAGTGAAGCGGTGATAGCTGCCGTGTTGGGGGCGTTGTTTTTTCAAGCACCTTTGTCTGTGTTGGCATGGGGTGGGGTTATCATTGGTAGTGTTGCGGTGTGGCTGATGAGTTTGGGCAATCCACAGCTTGGCGGTAAACGTTCATCTGGTTTATCCATGCAAACCATTAGTATAGGACTAGCGAGTGGTTTGGGTTTTGCCTTATGTACCTTATTTATCCGTGAGTCTGCTTTAATATTGCGACATGAAGAGGGGCAAAACTTTTTAATTAGTGCCAGTTGGGTGTTGTTTTTTGTGTTGCTTAGCCAAAGTCTGTTATTGGGGACGTGGTTGGCATTGCGAGAACCAAAAACATTAAAAACTCTGTATCATCACAAAAAGCTAACTGTTGGCGTGAGTCTGTTTAGTTTTATGGGGTCTATTGGTTGGTTTACTGCCATGAGTTTGCAAACGGTGGCATTGGTGAAGACCTTGGGGCAGGTTGAGGTGTTGTTTACTCTGCTGATTTCGGTCTTTTGGTTTAAGGAAAAGTTGGCTGGTTTTGATTATCTTGGTTTAGGGTTAATCGTGTTGGGGGCTGTTATGGTGATGGTTGGGTAGCCACTGGCTATGCAAAAGACTTCATACTAAAAACTCAACTAATATTTACATCTTAAAATTGTAGTTTATGCGGATTTTGTCTATTTGAAAAAAATGATAGCACTTCAAGCTCACCACTTTGCTCATTAATGGCATAATAAAGCGTATTATAACGTTGAATAGTAACTTTATGTACAGGCAGGTGATAATTCTTCTCCAAGATTGCAATTGGATACAGTCGAGGATTTTGACAAATTTGTGTTATTGTTTCGTCAATTGCTTGAGAAAGTTTGGTGATCTGCTTATCTGTCCAATTTTCCTGTAAATAAAGATAACAGTTTTGCAATTCATCTAAAGCATGATCAGTCCATTGAATGCTATACATATTTAAGCACCTAGCCACTTACCATAAATTTTATAAGCCTCTGAATGAGAGTTTAATCGACCATTTTTGGCATCTTCGATACCTTTGAGGACAGATTGTTGCTCAGCCTTACTAATCGCTTTTTTATCCGAGTTGGTGGTATTAATGGTATTGGTGCTTACACGAGTTTTAAACTCTTCTAATTGCTTAATGATAGCAAAGTCATCTAAGGTTTCAATCCATTGAATGATGTTAAGTTTATGACTATCAAGACTGTTTGTTTGTTGAATATCAAGGGTGTGCATACGCTGTCCTTAATGGCAATTAATGAAGTAGAGATGCGTTTGATTGTAACAGAGTTCGTTGATTGTGTCTAATTTTCGGCTTAATTTGCTTAGTTTTTAGTACTTAGTGTCTTGTTATTTAGAGTTTTGATAGGAAAATAAATATCTAATATGACCTCCCCAAGAATTGCCTACATGTACCTAACCCTTGCTACCTGTTTTTGGGGTGGTAACTATATTGTCGGTAGGCTGTTAGTTAGCAACATTCTGCCTGTCACCCTGTCTTGGTTTCGCTGGCTACCTGCAATGCTGATAGTTACCCTACTCTATCGCAAACAAATCCAACAGCAATGGCACATCATTCGAGAAAATCTTGGCAACATCAGCCTACTTGCTATGTTAGGGGTGGTGATTTTTCCAACCACCCTTTATCAAGGCTTACAAACCACCAACTCATTAAACGCCTCGCTCTATTTAGCCACTGTACCCTCACTGGTTATCCTTTTAAACCGACTTTTTTTCAAAATGCCAGTGACAAATTATGCATTGGTTGGCAGTACTCTCAGCCTGCTCGGTGTGCTAATACTTATCTCTAAAGGCAAGCTATCTGTGCTGTTACAGCTAAATATCAACACTGGTGATATATGGGCAATGCTATCTGCCATCAGCTGGGCGTGCTACTGTAGCTTGATAAAAATCAAACCAAGTTCGCTAACAACAGGGGCATTTTTGGGTGTGTCATTGGGCATGGGGGTGCTGTTATTAATGCCAATTTGGTTGGCTGAGATGTATCATTATCAATTGACAGCCGAATACTTGGTAAACGCTATCAAGGATAATTTTGTCGCACTGCTGTATTTAGTGCTTGCTCCGTCGGTTGCGTCTTATTGGTTATGGAATAAGGGGTTGGAAATCGTGGGGACGGAAAAAGGGGCATTGTTTAATCATTTGATTCCGTTATCATCTGCGGTACTTGCCATCCTATTTATGAAAGAGGCAATTTTTAGTTATCATATTGTTAGTGCGTTAGCGATTGTCTTGGGGATTTGGGTGTCGCAGAGGTAATCGCAACAAAAGCGTTAGTCTTGAGGAAATGGAAGAGGTAACTTCCTAAGCCCTCAACTAAATTTCTTTAACAAAGCCTCTACATCAGCCTTTTTAGCACCTAATCGTGTAGGCATACCCGCTTCGGGTATTTCTTTGATAACTTCTTTAATGACCTTATTTATTACTTCATATTCTTTTTGACTACAGGTTAATAAATATAAGTTATCTTCTTTTGTTTCCTCGACTTTCATAGTGTACACCTTTTACCAAATATCAATATTTAGCTTATCTAAGTTTTCTTGTAGTTCATTTCTTAAAAAATAAAAATCATCTTCTGTAAGGGTCTCCTTTAAAAAACTTGAGCCAAATACAGCAACTTGTCCAAGACAATGTCGCATAAGTATTAACTCTTGTTGATTAATCTCTATAACCTTGTCTGATAAATTATTCGTCTTCACAATAAGTCCTTATATTAGTTACCAAATATCAATATTTAGCTTATCCATATTATTTTTTAGTTCCTGTTGTAAAGAGTCATATTCGTTGTCTGTAATTGTACCCTCTAAAAATTTTCTACCAAAGGCATACACTTCACCCGTACAATGTCGTAAAAGGATTAATTCTTGTTTATCAAGTTCAATAACTTTTTCGGATGAATTATTTATGTTCATAATACGACCTAACTTTAGGAGAGTAGCATGGCTGGGGAATGAAATCCATGAAAAACAAACATCGTGTGTAAAAAGGTGCGTGGAACGCACCCTACAGTTCAGTTTACTAGTCTAGAGCCTTAATGGCTAATAAAATTTTTTTGTAATGTTTTTTTCCCTTGCTTAAAAAATCCTTCTTAGATACTTTCTCTGAATTTTTAAACATTCTGTTTAAATTACCTCTGGAAGGATGGTAGTATGCAAATACCTTATCATCTTTTGTAATTAATTCAGATAATTTTTTCCAAAATTGAAAAAATAAATATTTATCCTTTTCTTTTTCCATTTCCTTAATAGGACTACCAAACACCAAAATAGGGACATTTAACAATTCACTATAACTTACAATTTGTTTTGCATTAAATTCTAGTATTTTATTAAATGTATTTGTATCTTCTTTTTTTAGAGATTTTAACTTTTTAGTTTCCGATGTATATATAAATGTCTTGTTAAAAACCATACATTCTTCTTCAAAATTTGAAACAATTTCATTATTTTTAAAAAATTTTCTTAAATCTTTTCCTGAATTCCCTACAAAGTATTCTTTTTTCTCTTTTTCAGTCTTACCTGGATTATCACCAACTACAATATATTTTATTTTACAAAAGTCATAACTTTTCATATTAAATACAATATCCACATCATTACTTAATAAATTCAATTTTATTTTCTCCTGTATCACAGTATTTAATCAAGACAAGGGTGGGTTTCACCCACCGATAGAATAAGCGGAACTTGAAGGGCAAAAAACCGTTGAAAAAATACGAGATGCTGAACGCAGAAAAATCATAGATTTTTCTCTTGCGTCGGGGCAAAGCAGTGCTTTGCTGTTTCCCTCCTCAGGGCGTAAGTGGTCTATGGCTAGACGGGGTGTCGAGGTAACAGCAACACGGCTAGCCATATAGACCACTCGCCCTAGATACTTGCCCAATAGGAACGGATGGCAGGTTTCCGCTCCAAGAACCATTCTTATTCCAAACTTAGCTTATCCTACTCCTCCGCCATCTTAGCCAAGATGACTTTGAGGTAATGCACGGCAAGTTGTTGCTCTAGTGATTCGAATTCTGCCATCTCGGCATGATTGACTCGGTCGCATTCGGCAATCCAAATTTCTGTGCCATAGGCTTTTGATTGGGTGACTTCTCGCTTACTGCGAGCTTCTTTGTAGTCTTCGACTCGCTTGTTCGCTAGCAGACTTGCCAATACCTCATCGCTATAGTCGGCGATTGCCTCTCGTACGTCTTTATAAAGCACGTCCATCAGTTTGCGTTCTTCGGTACGCAATAGACGAACTGCTCCTTCGTTGATACGGTCGTTATTGGCTTGCCACTCCAAATCGTGGAAATCGATGACCGAAACCGCTATGCCTTGGGCTTTTTGCGAGTGATCACAAGCTCTATTCCATATACCAATGACGTTGATATATTGCGAAGTAAGGTTAGATTGGGTATCGCCAAAGGTCGGTATCATACCGCCAAACAATGGTTTGCCTCGGGTTTGATAGTCGTCAAAGGCTTTGACCAGTTCACGCACTTCCGATTTGGCAAGGGCAACTGCCAGCTCCTCTATCATTTGCTTGCGTGGCAATAGTTTGGCGATGTTTTCGCCTCGGTGATGGTTCATCAAGGCAACTGGGATAAAGTAGTAGAAATGCTCTCTTGAACTATCCCAATCTGATAGGATGGCTTGGGTAAGCTCTGAACCTGTACGTCTTAGATGTTCTTGTAAGTGTTCGACTAACACATATTCTTGCTCACGAGCCAGCTCTGTGTCTTCGGTGATTGAAAAAGCAACCACTGAGTCTTGCGAGCAACGCTGAACGATGTCACCGGTTGGGTCATACTGGTAGGCAGTACCACCACTCATACCATTACCAAAGCCTTTGCCATAGCTACCTAGGTTGATGATTGAGCCGTTGGTCATGTATTCACAGCAGAAGTCGCCCACGCCTTCAACCACGGCAACTGCCCCTGAGTTACGCACGCCAAAGCGGTCGCCTGCCTGCCCTTCGACATACATTTCACCGCCCACTGCTCCAAATAGGGCAAAGTTACCAACGACGACGTTACGGTCGGCACTGCTTGAGTCCATGTTGCGAGCAAAACCTGGGCTTTTGATAACGATGCAACCGCCTGTTAGGGCTTTACCTGCCCCATCGTTGACCACGCCTTTGTTGATTAGGGTAATGCCTGAAGTGTTAAAGGCACCAAAACTCTGTCCGCCTGCGTTGTGGGTGTAGATGGTTACGCTGTCTTCTTTAAGCACTTTCCGCCCATTTTCTAGCACTTCAATGGCTGGCTGTTCGGCGATTTCTTCGGCTGTT
>PDWJ01004774.1_pt1 | contig 12035 bp, 9 predicted proteins | sample 1430881 | NCBI WGS metagenome assembly PDWJ01 (sample SAMN01162460, study PRJNA174530) | Oral metagenome, whole genome shotgun sequencing project. | biome: Marine environment; feature: Marine mammal; material: Swab sample of the gingival sulcus; isolation source: swab sample of gingival sulcus... | reverse complement strand
TCTGCAACAGACGGCAGCCAACCCGTTTGCCATTGCTTTGGGTGATGAGGAAACAGGTGCTCACCGTTTAAATCTTGCCGGTGGTGTCAATTCGTTTGGTACTACTATAGGACCTATTATTTTTGCCCTTGCCTTACTCGGAACAACCCATCTTGATGAGAGTCAGATCAAAACGCTCAACCTGTCTAAGGTGCAATGGCTTTACATAATCGTTGGTCTGGCATTTTTGATAGCGGCCTTGTTGTTTAAATTTTCAAAAAAATTACCCGATGCCAAAGCCGATGCTACAATAGAGAATGAAAGTAAGGCTACAGGTATTATCAGTTTGATAACGGTAGTGCTGGTGGTTGTCTTGTCGTTTATTTTTTACAGTTATACCGGAGAGAATGTGGATCACAGCAGTAATAGTGGTTTATACCTGATTCTGTTGGGTATTGCCACCCTTATTATCGGTTTGTTGTACGCCAATAACCGGGCTCAAAAAAATGCTGATGGTTGGGGGGCTTTAAAATACCCGCAACTGGTATTGGGTATGATTGGAATCTTTACTTATGTAGGAACTGAGGTTACTATTCAAAGTAATTTGGGTGAATACCTCAAGCATATTGATTTTATGGCTTATTTAAAAATCAATACAGCGATTGATTTTAGCGAATTCTCCCGGATGCTGTTAAATAACGAAACCGAAGGTCATTGGACAGCTATGACGCCCTTGTTGATTTCATTGTACTGGGGAAGTTTGATGATAGGACGTTGGGCGGGAGCTTTAGCCGTATTTGACTGGTCTTCAAAAACGAAAAAAATGGCTTTGATTATCGTGCCTTACATCGCTTTTTTAGTCATATTGGTTTCCAATAAAATAGCCGGTGTCAGTTTTGATAACCTCAAACAAATACTGCCTTATGTTGTGGTTATAGCTTTGCAAATCATTGGCTTTTTTATGGGCGAGGATAAACCGGCGAAAACCCTTATGATTTTTGGCGTTATGGGTGTTTTGGCTATGTTTATAGGTATGATGACCACAGGTAGCATTTCTGTCTTTGCTTTTGTCAGTGGCGGGTTGTTCTGTTCGGTAATGTGGCCCAGTATTTTTTCCTTGTCCCTGCAGGGATTGGGTAAATTCAAATCTCAGGGCTCTGCCTTTTTGATTATGATGATTTTGGGTGGTGCCTTTTTACCGCCACTACAAGGTAATATCGCTGATATGTACGGAATCAATACGTCTTACACAGTGCCTTTATTAGGCTTTGCCTATTTGACACTGTTTGCTGTATTGGTCAAAAAGATTTTAAAAAAGCAATCCTTATAACAGATAGTTAAAAACGTCAGATTTTAACCTTCGTAATAAGAATTTTTATAACCTTCTTCTTTGAGAATGCTCAAGATATCGCGTTCCAAAGAATCCTGAGGATATTCTATAAACCGGTTGATTTCTACACCATCTTTATAAAAGATAAACGTAGGTACATAATAAATTTTTAAGCCTTCCTCTTCGTGTCGGGGCGATGTTTTTTCACGGTCAACGGCAACCATTGTAAGCTTATCAAAATCAAAACCTGCGTCGGTCAGAATCTTATAGAAGTGAGGTACCTCCCTGCGACTATCACCACACCAGGTACCCATAAAAGCCTTGATGGTTATACCATCCAGTAAGGGTTTAATCTCTTCAATAACCACCGGATCCGGGAAGTAATTGTCAAAATCATCAGAAAACCAAGTGATAAAAGGCTCTTGTAAAAAATGTTCTTTGTTGGCTACACCTATCAGGTAACCGTTGTCATCTACCGTAGCATAGACTTTTTCAATCTTGGGTTCGGGGGTTGGTGGTTCAGGATTAGTATTTTTTTCTTCAGATACATCTTTGGAAGTCCCACATGAAACTAAAAAAATAAACAGGGATAATCTTATGAATTTAAACATAAAAGGGTTGTTTTTAATTATTGATATAGACCGATTCCACCTTTTTTTCGGCAGACCTTAAAACAATCGCACTAAAATAAGAAAAAATATTGCATCAGACGGTATCTGCTTAATTTTGAATTGTTAATTTTGCCTAGTATGAAAACCGTTGAAAAAATAAAGGAACCCATCAGGGGCGAAATGGAGCTTTTTGAGAGTAAGTTTAGTGCGGCGATGCATACCAAAGTGCCTTTACTCAACCGTATCATGAACTATATCGTTCACCGTAAGGGTAAACAGATGCGTCCTATGTTTGTCTTTCTGACGGCAAAGATGGTTACCAATGGCGGTTTTCACGAAAGAACATACCGTGGGGCATCTATCGTTGAGCTTATTCATACAGCGACATTGGTACATGACGATGTGGTTGACGATAGTAATATGCGCCGTGGTTTTTTCTCTATCAATGCTTTGTGGAAAAATAAAATTGCCGTATTGGTCGGTGATTTTTTATTGTCCAAAGGGGTATTGCTATCCGTTGACAATGAGGATTTTGATTTGCTCAAGATTATTTCACGTGCTGTACGTGAAATGAGCGAAGGGGAACTCTTGCAAATAGAAAAAGCCAGACGTTTAGACATCACAGAGGAGGTTTATTTTGATATCATCAGACAAAAAACGGCAACGCTTATAGGTGCTTGTACGGCTATTGGTGCAGCATCTGTAGGTGCGGAACAGCAAATTGTTGATGAGATGTGGGAATTTGGAGAAACCATTGGCTTAGCTTTTCAGATCAAAGATGATTTATTTGATTACTCCGATGACAAGATTGGGAAGCCCACCGGCATTGATATCAAGGAACAAAAGATGACTTTACCACTGATTTACGCCATCAATAACGCCTCAAAAAAGGATAAAAAATGGCTTATCAATACGGTCAAAAATCACAATAAAAACAAGAAAAAGGTCAAAGAAGTAATTGATTATGTGCAGAAAAGCGGTGGTATTGACTATACCATTAATCAAATGCGGGCGTATCAATCCAAGGCTTTGGATATGTTAAAAAAATACCCCGACACAGCGTACAGACAGGCATTGGAAAGTATGATTAACTATGTGGTCGATCGTCCTATTTAAGCTATGAGGAGAATTAATAAACGCATATCTTTAGACCAATTACCGGCCGGGTTTTTATCCAAACTATGGTTTTGGGTTTGTAATTTTGATACTGTACAGTGGTTGGACACCAATAACTATGAGAATGCTTATACGAGCTATAAAACTGTTGTGGCACTTGGCGCTCACAGTGTTTTAAAAACAGACTACAAAGGAGCATTTGACCAATGGCAGCGCTACTATAAGAAGGCTAATGATTATATATTTGGTTTTCTAGGTTATGATTTAAAGAATGATTTGGAAGACTTAGAATCATCCAATCCTGACGGATTAGATTTTCCGGACATGTTCTTTTTTCAGCCCAAAAAACTATTGTTTATCACGGATACCTATCTTGAAACAGCATATTTAGAAGACTATGCTCATGAGTGGGAACAAGACCTTAAGTCTATCACACAGCAACAGTATAACCGGTCTGTGACGCCATCAGATTTTACAGTTCATCAGCGTATGGATTTCAGGACTTATAGCGGGAAGTTTGAGCAATTGCAAGCGCATATCAACAGAGGGGATACCTATGAGACTAATTTTTGTATGGAGTTTTATGCGGAAGACGTAACGCTTGACCCGCATGAAGTGTTCCGTCAGTTGAATCGGAATAACCCTATGCCATTCGCCGCATTTATCAAGCACGGTGATTATTATGTTATGTCAGCTTCACCGGAGCGCTTTGCCGGTAAAAAAGGGAATAAAATTTTTACACAACCCATCAAGGGTACACGTAAACGGGGTCGAAATAAAGATGAAGATACCGCGATTATCAAAGAATTGGAATCCAATACCAAAGAACGTTCTGAGAATATTATGATTGTGGATTTGGTGCGTAATGATTTGTCTCGTATAGCCGAAAAGAATTCGGTCAATGTTGAGGAATTATGTAAAATTTATACATTTCCCAACGTGCATCAGATGATATCAACGGTTACTTGTCGTGTAGCGGAAAAATTGCCGGTCGTTGAGGTGATCAAAGCTCTGTTCCCCATGGGGAGTATGACCGGAGCACCTAAGATTTCTACAATGAAGATTATAGATGCTTTAGAAATGCATAAGCGAAGCCTGTATTCGGGTGCGATAGGTTATGTGTCACCACAAGGCGATTTTGATTTTAGTGTGGTTATCAGAACGATGCTTTATAATGCCAAAAACCGTTACTTGTCAATGTCCGTAGGGGGCGCCATAACCGCCAAAGCTGAAGCAGAGGCAGAGTATGAGGAATGTTTGTTGAAGGCTGAGGCGCTATTGAAAACATTAGAGGTCTATAAAACCAAACGATGACAGAAGGAAGACGATTAATGCCGTGGCTGTATTCTCTGAAGTCCAAGAGAAAAGTATCTGATGTTATAAAATTTTGCCGGTTGACTTGCCTTTTTTGATTTAAAGATAAATTGGCGTTTTGGGGTATTTCTTATATTGCAGGATGATTTTGGAACAATACTTGTTGTATGACAGATGAAAATGGAATATTATGACTGTTAAATTAAAATACTTATTGGTAATAACGCTCTTGGTAAGTGCTTTGAATGTCTTTAGTCAGGACAGTAATGATGAGTCTTATACGCATGCCTATAAAACCGGTGAATTTCTGAAATACCGGGTTCATTATGGGTTTATGAATGCCGGTTATGCGTCATTAAAGCTCAGAGCGACAAATAAGAACGGTCAAAAGGTCTATCACGCTAAAGGCAAAGGTTGGACCACCGGAGCTGCCAAATTGTTTTTTAAAGTTCAAGACGTCTATGAATCTTATTTTACCTCGGGGTCAAATGTGAATCCTGTCTATTTTAAACGACGTGTCAATGAAAACGGTTATCTTATTCAACGTGATTTGACATTTAATCACAATACAAACAAAGTCAAAGTAGAAGATTTAAAAAATAAAACTCTGGATTACTATCCATTTCAGGATGTTCAGGATATGGTTTCGGCTTTTTATTATTTAAGGAATCTGGATATCTCGCATATTGAACCGGGAGATGACATAAAAATAAACTTGTTTTTTGATGGTGAATCGTTTCCTTTCAAGTTACGTTTTGAAAAGCGAGAGGTTATTAAAACAAAATTCGGAAAGTTAAAAACATGGCAAATCATACCAATGGTTCAAAAAGGTCGTGTATTTAAAGATCAGGAATCTTTAACCATTTGGGTCACCGATGATGCCAACAAACTGCCGGTTAGAATCAAAGCAGGATTGGTCGTAGGCTCACTCAAAGCAGACCTTGATAATTACCGTGGATTAGCTCATGATTTACCTGTTGTAGTAGATTAATTCTGAAGCTTTTTAGCCATTTCCTTACCTAGTTCTACCCCGAATTGATCAAAACTATTGATGTTCCACAACACACCTTCCACAAAAACTTTGTGTTCATACAGGGCGATGAGCATACCGAGATTATAGGGTGTAAGACGTTCAAACACCAGACTATTTGATACACGGTTTCCTTCAAATACTTTATAAGGCAATAATTGGTTGATTTGCTCAGCAGAACCGCTTATTTTCATGCTCAAATGCACTTGCTCTGCTGTTTTACCCTCTCTGAGCGCTTGAGCCTGAGCCTTAAAATTGGCCATCAAAATACTGTGATGTTCCTGATCGTTGTACAGGGATTGTTTAAATCCTATAAAATCAGCAGGAATGAGTTGGGTACCCTGATGGATTAATTGCATAAATGAGTGTTGCGCATTGGTACCTGCTGCCCCAAAGATTACCGGACCGGTTTGATAATCGACTCTCTGACCTTGCCTGTCCACACTTTTACCATTGCTTTCCATAAAAAGCTGCTGCAGGTAAGCCGGCAGTTTGCTAAGGGCTTCTGCATAAGGTAAAATCAATTGAGCTTTGGTCTTATAAAAGTTGACATACCACACAGATAACAATCCCATAATCACAGGAATATTCTCCTTGAAACCGGCTGTTTTAAAGTGCTTGTCTGCGCTATGAGCACCTTTGAGGAATGCTTCGAATTGTTCATAACCTATAGCTAAAGCAATAGATAATCCTACACTTGACCACATGGAAAAACGTCCGCCGACCCAATCCCACATCGGAAAAATGTTTGCCGTATCAATCCCAAAATCTTTGACCGCTTGTTCATTGGTGGAAACAGCTGCAAAATGATGTTTGATTGCTGTTTCAGGGGCAGACTGTAAGAGCCATTTTCTGCAGGTCTGCGCATTGGTCAGGGTTTCTATGGTGGTAAATGTTTTTGAAACAACGATAAATAATGTCGTTTCAGGGTTGAGGTTATTCAATATGGCATGGGTTGAGTCTCCGTCAACATTAGATATAAAATGTATGTTGAGGTTCTTTTGGTAGAATTGTAAAGATTCGACAGCCATTTGAGGTCCCAGATCTGAACCTCCTATCCCTATATTGACCACATCGGTAATGGATTTACCTGTATGTCCCTTCCACTGTCCGGAAAGAACCTGTTCTGTAAATTGTTTGATTTTTTGACGGGCTTTATCCACCATAGGGAAAACCTCTTCGCCATTGACCACTATATTATGGTCTTCAAAATCCCTTAAGGCCACATGTAGCACAGCCCGGTTTTCTGTCGTATTGATGCTATCCCCGGAGAATAAGCTGTTGATAGCCTCTTTTAAGTTCATTTCATGAGCCAGATTTTCCAGCAGTTGTAGCGTTTCATCGTCAATATGATTATTGGCAAATTGAAATGAGAGTTCATCTAATCTCAGGGTATATTTTTCTTTACGGTTGTTATCCTCTTTAAACAATTCGTTCAGCGTCAACTGAGCTGACTGTTGTTGTTTGTTTTTGAGTTGTAACCAAGCTTTTGTTTGTGTGGGATTCTGATTGAATGTCATAGAAAAGTATTTATAACGGCAAAAATACAGGAATTTTACTAACCCGAATTATTCATCAAAAATCTATTGCAAAGCCAAACTACTGAAAGCTACCCCAAAAACTGGAGTGTTTAAAATCAGAAATAAGGCTTGTTTTTTACCTCCGTTATTTGTTATAAAACGTTATTTTTTAATAAACTTAAATAATGTTCTATCAATAATGATATAGTAAATACCTTGATCTAACTCGTCAATTTCTATTTGTCCATTTTCCATAGTACCATCACTAACTAATTGTCCTATACTATTAAATATTTTATAACTTTTATCATTAAGTTTTTCAACTGAATTTATGTATATTCTATTTATTGCAGGATTAGGATAAATACTCCACTCATTCGATATTGAAATGGAATCAACAGACATGACACTTCCAAAATAAGAGTCTAAATATGCTAATCTGTTTTCAAGCCAATTTAGAGTGTATGTTAAGCTTTGGTTATCAAAAAAATAATTTGGATAAACTAACGATTCCCTTTCATAAACTTTATTTGTTTGAAAATAATTATAAATGTCGGTAATAGTATTTGATAAAGATGTGTAACTAAAAACATCGTTTCTGTATTCAAACCATTTACTTGCTAAGTTGGTAAATATACTGTTTGGATTTTCATTTATTATCCTATCCATAAATCCATTACCCAAAATATCGTCAGTAATATTTTCGTTAGTGCCATCCCAAATTATACCAAAGCAACCATCTAAGTCCCAAGGCACATAAAAGTATGGTTCATCTGTTTTGTATTTGCATAGATAAATATTTTTCCCTGTATTGTCAGTTGCCCGAATTAAATTAAGGAATAAAAAATAGTCTATAAAATTATTTTCAACAAATTTAGACCAAATACCATTTGCAAAGTCTGATTCTGATGAATTCATTACAAAATCAGTAAATTGATATAGATTATTCCAATCTGTTATTTGATCTTCATTAGGGTATTTAAATTCATAACCACCCCATTCTCTGCTGTTATTATCATAAGTAGGCAAACTAGTAAAAGTTAAAGCTCCTCCCCAAGAAACTCCTTTATAAAGTTCTCCCCTCATATTATCATTAAATTTTTTTAGTTTCAATTGTTTTCTGTCAATCTGCTCAGAAAGATTATATATCCCGTTATATTGACCATTTAAAAACATTTCGACATACATAACATCTGCACCTGATTTGGCTTTTGGCTCATCATCAATATAATACGGTAAGTGAATTTCTTTCCAAAGTTTAGAGGCGGTATAACTTCTTAGCCTTAAAGGTTCATTATATAACGCATCTAAAATCCAATCGTCATCTTCACGTAATTCTCCAAATTGAACGTTTAATGTTTCTTCACCAATTTCATCTTCCCAAAATTCTAAATCGTATGTTTTTTTTGGATAACCTTGAGAATATCCTCCTCTTAATTCAATCCCGATGTTAGAAATTATTGTCTGTTCATCATCAGTATACACAAACTCAGCGAAAACCTTTGGTTCGTCCACGATTTCGTTGTCCGTATCTATTGTAATAATAGGTAGTTGAGTAAAGTAGAGTACATATTGATTTGATGAGTCAATATTTTCAACTACAAATGAATTTGAATACTCTAGATTATTTGGAATTGAAATAAAACTATAATCGTCTTCTCCTAAAGTGATGATAATTTCACTGTAGTTTCCAATATCTTGATAATTTTCAATGTCTTGAATTCTAGACACGATTATAGAGAGATTTTCGTCTATACCAAAATTATGGTTAGGCACATTAATATTTAATGTCTGTGAGTTACAGTTTATTGAATAGACTACTAGACTTAGTATTAGCAAATATACTTTCATTTCTTAATATTTTACAATGGTTTAAGTGTGCGATTGGTGCGAATAAAAAAGTCTAAAACTTTAAATTTAAGCACCGTACTCAGTCAAAACCTTATTTTAATTTTTCAAATTTACAAAAAAAATCAGCAATAAGGTTTTGCAATTGCAAAATCCGAATCATATTATGATGAAAATTTCATTTCTCTTAAATTAAGCTAAAAAATCTTATTTTTGGTTTGGTTTTATCCACAGTGCTTTGTTAAGGACCGTTTTTATCCCATAGCTGTAGAAATTATATAAAACAGCGTTGTAATCACAAAAGCTGTTCTAACTTTTCTAATTGAAAATTTATGAGCAAAATAAATGGTTATCAATGAAACAACAATTTGCGTTAATGACAAGATGGTTAGCCCTTTTATCATTTCAAAATTTTGATAGGCCATCATAAAAGAAAATGCTCCAACCATAAATAAAAGTAAAGCAAAAGCAATGTTAAAGAATAGCCAGGCATGCCATTGTGTTGCTTTTTTGTCAACCTTAAGAATAGTGGTTTTCATTTGTTCTATCAGATTTTTATCTGTAGGATGCAAAAGTTTAGAAAACAATGTTCCAAAAAAGTGGGCCATTGCAATTACTATTTGTAATGAAGCCCCGATTTCCCATAATAATTTTGCTGTCATAATTTTTATCTTTTAATCAATAAAACACTTCCTGTTGTGTAATTGTCTATACTATACTTGTTGTTATCATATTTTGGTCAATTGAAAGATGTGTTCATTTTGCTTTCTGTTAATGGATGCAGGTGTCAATTTCAGCATTTGATTGCGTAAACCAATTAATATGGGATTTCTAAGATGTGCCATTTTCCCAAAAATCCAACTTGCTTTTACTACCTGATGTGCTTTGGGCAATCTTAATTTTTGATATTCTTTGAATGCCTTATTAATCTCATATTTATCCAAACATTCTGAAAGCACATAAGCATCTTCAATAGCCTGACAAGCACCTTGTCCCATATTCGGGGTTGTGGCATGTGCAGCATCTCCGATTAAGCATACGTTTTCTCTATGCCAAACAAAGATTGGTTTCAAGTCTGAAATTTCAGCAGTATGTATTTGTTCTTTTGGGGTTGATGTTATGATGTCTTTAATTATTGGGTGAAAATCATTAAAATAATTTTCTAAATTGTTTACAGACAAGTCTTTCAGATTCTTATTAATTGATTTTAATGCAAACCAATACACTTTATTTTTAGCAATTTGGACGAAACCAAAACGCTTCGCTCTTCCCCAAGCTTCACTGGGTTCATTTCTGTATTTTAGGGGCAATTCATATGCCGTAATGCCTCTCCAACAGATTTGATTTGCTTGTCGTATGCCGTTATCAGACAATAGACTTTGTCTAACCATTGAGTTCAATCCGTCTGCTCCTAAAATGATTGAAGATAAAATGACTTTACCATTTCCAAATTTTAAGTCATAGCCGTTGGTATTTTTATCTATTGATATTAGTTGATGATTGAGGTGGATTTCTGTTGCCTTCAATGTATCCAGTAATATCTGCTGTAATTTCCCTCTGTGAATAGCAATGTTTCTGGTGTTGTATTTTTGTTCAAAATAAGTCAGGTCTAATTTTGAAAGTAATTTTAGATTCGATTGGGTGATATTTATAGATGAAATTGGGGTGCCATGCGCTTCTATTATTTTTTTCAAACCCAATTTTTCATACACTTGCATAGCATTATTGGCTAAAAAAATTCCCGCTCCAACAGGTTTCATATGTTCTGCTTGTTCAAAAATTCTTGTTTTAAATCCTTTTTGTTCAAGTGCAATGGCAGTAGTTAGCCCTCCTATGCCAGCCCCAATAATATCTATGAACATTATACAATATTTTAAATGACTAGTGCAAATGTACTAAAAAAACAAAAATTAGTACAAAAGACCTAATTTTATTATTTTTGCATTATGCATAAAACAAAAAAACTTATTTTATATCAATCTTTATTGTTGTTTAATAATAAAGGTATTGTAAATGTTGCTTTAAGAGATATATCGGGTGCGCTGAATATCAGCATAGGTAATCTGCAATATCATTTCAAAAAACGTGAAGATATCATTGAGGCTTTGTATTATGAATTAGTATCTCAAATTGATAAAGCAATAGAACCTTTGGTCAGTAAGTTTTCTGTTGATTCTTTTTTTGATTTACCGAATGCTATTATTCGTATTTTGTTTTTATACCGTTTTTTTCTAATCGATTTTGTTGCGATAACAAGGAATAATAAAAAAATTAAGCGTCATTATGCAGAATTATCTAAAAAAAGAGAACAAGAGTTTTTGTTTTTTGTTGATCGTTCAATTGCTGCAAATATTTTAAGAAAACCTGTTTTAAAAGATGAATATTTGAGCTTGTATAAATCAATTGAAATTCTCGGTAATTTTTGGTTTTCCAATTGTTTGGTTCAGCAGGATAATCTTTCTCAAGACATTTTAAAAGAATATTCCGTCTTGTTGCAAAATATAATTTTTCCTTATTTGACAGAACACGGCAGAACTTATTTTTCTAATGTGTATGATGATATGAGGGCTTAATTGTCGGTAACAGCGCAGGCTGTGTCCGGTTTCCGAATGTAAACTATACGAAGTATTTTTTAAAGTTATCTGTCAAGCCACTCTTTAAAATTTGAAGCACGTTCAATACTTACAATTGTTTCTAAATTATTTTCTGGCAGCGGCGTAAGGTCTATCTTTACTCTGCTACGAGATAAAGCCCGGAAAAATTCATTTGGATTCAGTAGTTCTTCTAATTTATCTAACGAAAAATCTATAGGATAGGAACTTCCCTTAAACAGTTTTATATAAACAGATTTATCAAAAATAAAGAAATAGGCTACCTCTGTAATATCTATTTTGGTAAGCTTATCTCCAATCTGGATAATAAATCTTTTTTTGTATTCAGGCTTTTTACCTTGAATTTGCTCTAATAGTTGTTCAAAATCAAAGGCATAGCTTGACTTTAGTGTTTTGTATTTGTGTAAACTTACTTCTAGATCTCTAATTCGAATTGGTTTTAGTAAATAAGCAATACTATTTAATTGAAATGCTTTTATCGCATATTGGTCATAAGCCGTAGTAAAAATAATGGGTGTGTTTATTTGTATTTGATTGAAGATGCTAAAGCTAACCCCATCAGAAAGTTGAATATCAAGAAAAATTAAATCGACCGAATTTTTCATAAGCCAACTAACCGATTTTTTAATAGATTCAACTATGGCTTTGACCTTAATAGTAGGGTCAAGTTCAAGC
>PDWJ01005500.1_pt1 | contig 12038 bp, 3 predicted proteins | sample 1430881 | NCBI WGS metagenome assembly PDWJ01 (sample SAMN01162460, study PRJNA174530) | Oral metagenome, whole genome shotgun sequencing project. | biome: Marine environment; feature: Marine mammal; material: Swab sample of the gingival sulcus; isolation source: swab sample of gingival sulcus... | reverse complement strand
GTTGAGCATCGGGGTGACGGGGAGCGGTTGATGCTCAGCTACCGCACGGCAGCCTCAGGGATGAAGCTGGCGGTGGCGGCCGAGCATTCGCTGCGTGCCGAGGGCGGTTACGAGTCGGCGCTGAGCGTTTCTGCGGATTGCGGCGAGCAAACCTATCTGGTTGCGGCCCGGGCGGGGCAGCCGGTCGTCCTGCGCAAGGCCGTGGCCTATCACACCTCAGATTCAGCGGCGGCCGCCGAGCTGACGGATCGCTGCCAAGCCACCTTGGACCGGGTGCGCGCTGAGGGCTTTGAACACTATTGGCAGGCGCAACGCGACTGGCTGGCCGCCTTCTGGCGCGATGCCGATGTGCGGATCGACGGGCAGCCGGCGATCCAGCAGGCGACCCGTTGGTGTTTGTTCCAGTTGGCGCAGGCGTCGGCCCGCAGTGGGGGGCAGGGGGTGCCCGCGAAGGGCGTGACCGGCTCCGGCTATGAGGGCCACTACTTCTGGGATACCGAGATCTACCTGCTGCCGTTCTTGACCTACACCCGCCCGCAGGTGGCCAGGGATGTGTTGAGCTACCGGGCGCGGCAACTGCCGCTGGCCAGGGAGCGGGCCAGCGTCCTGGCCATACGCGGCGCGCTGTATCCGTGGCGCACCATCAACGGTGAGGAGGCCTCGGCCTACTATCCGGCTGGGACCGCCCAGTTCCACATTGACGCCGACATCGCTTACGCGTTCACCAAGTATCACCAGCTGACCGGCGATAGCGACTTCATGTATCAAGAAGGTGCTGCGGTGCTGGTGGAGACCGCCAGGATGTGGGCGGATCTGGGGTTCTGGCGGCGCGCCGCCGACGGGCAGGAATCCTTCGAGATTCACGGGGTCACCGGTCCAGATGAGTACACCGCCGTGGTCAACAACAACCTGTACACCAACGTCATGGCGGCCGCGAACCTGCGGGCGGCCGTCTCGCTGCTGCACGAGCTGAACCGGCAGGATCCGGCGGCCTACCAGCGGCTGGCGGCGGAGTTGGGGCTGCAAGACGAGGAGATCGCGGAGTGGGAGCGTTGCGCGGCAGGCATGCTGGTGGCTTTTGATGAGGCTCTTGGAGTGCATCAGCAGGATGATGCGTTTCTGGCGAGAGAGCCGTGGGATCCGACGACGATCCCGGCCGAGAAGTTCCCGCTGTTGCTGCACTATCACCCGCTGGTGATCTACCGGCGGCAGGTGCTCAAACAAGCCGACGTGGTGCTGGCGCTGCTGTTGCAGGGCGATCAGTTCACGCCCGAGCAGAAGCGGGCCGATTTCGAGTACTACGACCCGATCACCACCGGGGACTCAACCCTGTCGGGGGCGGTGCAGTCGATCATCGCGGCCGAGGTGGGCTACCAGGACCAGGCCATGGGCTACTTCCTGGCCGGGCTGTTCGTCGATTTGGCAAACCTGCACGGCAACTCCCGCGATGGCGTCCACGTCGCCGCCGCCGGGGGAGTGTGGAACGCCCTGGTCTACGGCTTCGCTGGCATGCGCGACCACCACGGGCGGCTGTCGTTTGATCCCCGGCTGCCCGACGGTTGGGATCGGCTGAGCTTCCAGTTGCGGGTGGCGTCCTCCCGGCTGCGGGTCGAGCTGGAAGCCGAGGCCATATCGTTCCAGGTGCTTTCGGGTGAGCCTGTGGCCGATGGCAGAAGCGACGCCGATGATGATGGCGCCCCACAGGGCCGCGACGAAGCCGTCGACGTTGAAGCCGAGGCCAAGTTCGCCGCCGATCCAGCTGGTGAGCCACAACATGAGCGCGTTGATGACGATGGCGAACAGCCCGAACGTCAGCATGATCAGGCAGCCCGACACAAACTCGACGAGAGGCTTGATGATGGCGTTGACCAGGCCAAAGATCAGGGCGACCCCCAACAGCGTCAGGGCCTGCTGCTGCCAATCGCCGTCGGTGAGGGTGATTCCAGGGACGAGCCACACCGCAAGCGCGGTGGCGGCAGCCGAGATGATCAGACGCATCACAAGTTTCATGGTTACAAGGATGCCATGCCTGGGGGAGGGGCTTCGCACTGCACTGGCCACGACTGCTTATTATTCACGCTGAATAATTAAAGCAACGCTTAGTCGCTTGGGTGCGGAACTGCATGGAAACAACGAGCCAGATATTGGGGGTTCCAAGAAAGACGACACAGGGTGTCCAACGAGCGGTAGATAGTTTTAGTCAGGTAAGGCTAGCGTTATTTATTTGGCGACGAGATCGTAACATTCTCTCAAGAGAACTACGTTGGGAGAGCAGGAATCAAGATAGATGAAGCAAGTGAGTATATGAATGAGTATGTCTTCAAGTGGTATCTCTACGGGCTAGCAATTGATTTCTTGCGGCTAGCTTAGGCGCTGGGTTGGTCAACCCGTGCATGCCGTGAGTAGTGATATTTATAGTAAAAATACTAGTCAGAGGTGTTTTGTAGGTTCGTTTCGCCAAAACGCGTCTACGTGTGAGTTGCTTTTGAATAGCAACTATTTCCTTATTACTGCTAAGGTGCTGCCTGGCTTAGCTTTGTGGGAAGTGGGACCGGGATGCTTGGTTCGTTGTGGCGTCGTATTGAGCGCGTCGTTGTTGCGGTTGTCGGTGTCTCGCTGGTGTTGCTGGCTGTGGTGTACGACGGTGTCCCTGCGGCTGAAGTTGAACTTAATGATGGGGGTGTTTGGGTCACAAACTCCAGCAAGCTGTTGTTGGGGCACATCAATGTGGAATCTCGGACGATGGATGGTGGCCTGCGGGTCGCTTCGAGTGAGTTTGATGTGACGCAGTTCGCAAACAATGTGATTGTGCATGATCCAGTTTCGGTTCAGCCCGTGGATACGGCTGCTTTGGCGATGGTGGGGCAGTCGCAGATTGACGGGGTGACTGTAAGCCATGGCGGGGATTTGGTGTTGGTGGCTTCGCCAGCGGTTGGCAATGTGTGGATAACTGATACTGCTGGTGCGGGTGGTTTTTCGGATAGCGCTGAGCCGCTGGTGGCTGAGTTAGATTCGCCGCGGGTAGTTGCCGGTTTGGAGACTACTGGTTTTGTGGTGTCCGCTGATGGTTCGGTGTTACGAATAGAGCGGCAGCAGGGTGCTGAGGCTGTCGTATCTGAGGCCGGCTCGATAGGGGTCGAGCTTGAGGCTGCAGATCAGTTAACTGTTGTTGGCGACAAACTAGCGGTGTTTGATGCTAGCGAGTCGCAGGTGTTGGTGGATGGAAAGTCAGTTTCGATAGAGGCAGGCGATCAGGTTCAATTGCAGGCTGCATCGGTTGCCTCTGAGGCCGTGATTGTTGCTTCTGAGACGGCATTGGTTGAAGTGCCGGTGTCGGGTGGGAACCCGGTTTATCACGAAGTGTCCGCTGGGGTGCCCGCCCAGCCGGTACAGGTGGCTGGGTGCTCTTATGGTGCTTGGTCGGGTTCTGGCGCGTTTGTTCGAGCTTGTAGCGATGAAGCGTTAAATGAACTGGCGAACTATCCCGAGATTGCGGGCAGTAGCGCCTTGGCGTTTCGGGTTAATCGTGAAATCGTCTTGCTGAATGATGCTGCTAGTGGCGCTGTGTATTTACCAGCGGATTCTATGGAGCGGATCGATGATTGGGATCTGGTCGACAGCCAGCTGGAAGAAGAAGAGCGTGAGGAAAACGAGGATTCGGCTGAGACCGATGAGAGTGTGGTAGCTGACAGCAGTGACGAGCAGCATCCTCCGGAGGCGCAGGACGACGAGTTCGGGGCGCGGGCAGGTACCTCGACGGTGCTGCCGGTATTACTCAATGATCTAGACATCGATGGCGATGTGTTGACCGCTGAGATTGAGGAAGCCCCGGAAGGATACGGTATCGCTCCTGCTAAAGATGGCCGGGCGATAAGTATTGCTCCGCAGGGTGATGCTTCTGGTGTTGTTACCTTTAAGTATCGGGCTTTTGATGGGAAGGAATACAGCAACACTGCCACGGTGAAGGTGCAGGTACATTCTGCGGCCGAGAACGGTGCGCCGCAACGGGTGCGCAAAAACAGTATTCACCTGTCGGAAAGAGCCACCGTCCAATATGCTGTACTGCCTGATTGGGTCGATCCTGATGGTGACCCGATCTATTTACAGTCTGCAGTAGGCCAAGAAGGCCTGGCAGTGACATTCCGCCAAGATGGTTATATCTCGGTGCGGGATCTGGGAACTGCTGGCGCTGGCCGCAGGATCGTGACCGTGGTGGTCTCAGATGGGCAACAGTCCACCACTGAGGACATTGTCGTGCAGGTCAGTTCTGGGGCGACGAATCATCCGCCGATCGCCAATAACGATCATGTGGTGATCAATGTGGGCGATGAGGTGACGATCTCGCCGTTGTCTAATGATCAAGATCCTGACGGAGATGAGATCAAGCTGACTGAGGTGGGTACCGCCCCGAAAGACACTACGGTTTCCCCGGACTATGTGCGTGGCCTGTTCAGCTTTAAAGCAGATACAGCCGGTTCTCGTGAGTTGACCTATACCATCAGTGACGGTCCTGCGATAGCACATGGTCGGGTTCGTGTCGATGTGTTGGATCCCAAAGAAGCAGATGAGGTGCCGTCTGCTCAAAACGATCTCGCATTGCTGCGCACCAACAGCTTTACTGTGGCAGACGTGTTGTCGAATGATTTTGATCCGGCAGGCCGAGTTTTGGTGATTCAGTCGGTGAATGTGGATCCTTCGACAGGATTGTCGGTTCAGGTGGTTGGACATTCCCGGCTGCGGGTCAGCAGTAGCACGGGGTTGGAAGAACCCGTGACTTTCGAGTACACGATTTCTAACGGCATGCATTCGGCTACCGCCAAAGTCCTAGTGTTGCCGATGGAAGCTGGCGGTGTGGTGCAGCCGCCGGTGGCGGTCGATGATGAGACCGTAGTGCGCGTAGGGGACATCGTATCGGTAGATGTGCTCGCAAATGATTATTCGCCTTCTGATCTTGACCTGTTTGTGCTGTCAGAACTCGAAGTTCGCTCCGCTCCTGGGCTTGGTGAAGCATTCGTTTCAGGTGATCGGGTGAGGTTTAAGGCTGGCGATAGTGCTGGCCAAGCTCTATTGACTTACACGGTGCGTGACTCAGATGGCAATGTTGCTAGCGCCGGTGTAAAGATTACGATTCGTGAGTTCGACGAACGCAACCGGCAGCCAGAGCCGAAACTGGTTACTGCACGCACGTTCTCGGGTCGCACTGAACGAATCGCTATTCCTACTGATGGCATTGACCCTGATGGAGACTCAGTAGAGCTAGTCGGTGTCGGCGACAACGGCCCGCTATTTGGGTCCGTCAAGGTCGATGGTAATTTCCTGGTCTATACCGCCGGAGCGGATGCAGTGGGCACCGATTCTTTCACCTATTCGGTCAAGGACAGGTTTGGGGCAGTAGGCCAGGCAGCTATCCGAATTGGTGTTGTGCCGGAGCCGGCAGAGAACCAGGCGCCAGTGGCTGTCACCGACATTGTGTCGGTGCGGCCGGAAAAGAAGCTGGAGATCCCGGTAACGAAAAACGACGTCGATCCGGACGGCGACAAAATCTTGATCCTGGCTGACTCGGTTCGCGGCGTGGATGATTCCTGGCAGCCAGAAGCCAAAATCGTGGGTCAGTTAGTCCAGCTAGAAGTACCTAGTGATCCGGGTATCTACCAGTTCTACTACGACATCACTGATGGCGGCGGCGCACCAGTCACTGGGGTAGTCACACTAAACGTTGACCCTGAAGCCCCGCTGTTGCCGCCAGTGGCGATAGATGACCACATCAACGTCTCCGAAACGTCTGGCAAGCAGGAGGTGTCAGTTGATGTGTTGGTCAATGATTCGGATCTGGATGGCCTGGTAGAGGACCTCACTATCAGCGTCGAAGAACCCGCTGAAGTCGTTAACGGCCAAGTCGTGGTGCCGTTAGCCGATGACCGACAAGTCGTGCTGTACGAAATCACTGACATCGACGGGTTATCCAGCAAAGCAGCCATCATCGTGCCAGGTGCCGATCAGATCCCGCCTTACTTGGATCCAGATAAAATCCCGTTGGTCGTGAAAGGCGGAGAGCCCGCCATCATCGATTTCGACGAACTTGTCCTCACTCGCGAAGGCCACCGCGCCATTTTGACCAGTGTTGATAGCGTGATCGCAGGTGCCGGCGGCCTGGCAGATGACCCGAACCTTGGTTTAGAAGTCCTGGGTGAGAAGAAGATATCTTTCACCCCCGACACCTTGTTCATCGGCTCCACCTCGGTAGCGTTCGAAGTCACTGACGGCGACACCGTAGATGATCCCCGTGGCCTCGTCGCCACCCTAAGTGTCCCGATCCAAGTCGAATCCTCCGGGCTGTTCCCACCACAGCTGCGACCTTCCGAGGTTACAGTCGCCCCAGGTGAAGATGCCATCACCGCGCGACTGTCAGAAATGGTCGACGACCCCGATCCTGGTGACAACGAAAAAATGGCCTACTCGATTGTCTCAATCAACGGCCCCATCGAAGCCACTATCACTGGGCAAAACATCGATGTCGCTACCCCCGCTGACACCCCACCCGGCTCAACCGGTAGCATCGTAGTGAAAGTCCACGACGGCTCAACTGACCCGCTAGAGATGACGGTTCCGGTATCGGTCATCACATCCTCAAGACCGTTGATGAATGTCTCCGACCTAGTCGAAAATGAAGCAAGAGTCGGTCAACCTGTTTCTTTCGACCTTTCCCAAGTCATCACCAACCCATTCGCTGACCGTGGCGGCGAAATCACCGTCGTTGGCCAGCCACAAGTCGATGGGCCTGCAACCGCCAGCGTTAATGGCCTCACCCTAACCATCACCCCCACCGACATCGTCACCGACATGCTCGTAACCTACGTCGTTCAAGACGCCACCCACGACGCTTCACGGCAACGCACCGGCACCGTACGTCTTACCGTCAAAGACAACCCGGAGCCCCCCATCAACGTGAGCGCCCGAGCCACCCAATCTCAAACTGCTGAAGTCAGCTGGGAGCAAGGTAACCGCCGCGGTGGCACTATCTCCGGATTCACCGTCCACTGGAATAACGGATCCCAAGACTGTGGCCTACAAACCACGTGCGTAATCACAGGGCTGGCAAATAACAACAACTACACCTTCACCGTAACCCAAACCACTGAAGTCAATACTTCTGTGCCATCTGCGGCGAGTAATCAGGTCTGGGTAGACGTACGCCCCAACACACCCACTGCTCCTAGAGCCAGCTTCGGCGACCAGAAAATCGACCTAGAATGGGATGAAGCCGAAGTACCTGATGGCGGCTCACCAGTCACCGAATACGTAATCGAAGTATCCCCGCCTGTGGCAGGGCAAACCCAAAAAACAGTGGCTGGGACTAGCTACACTTGGACCGGGCTTACCAACGGCACCGCCTACAGCTTTAGGCTCCAAGCTAAAAACAAACACGAAGACCCCTCCGAGTGGGGCCCTCAGTCCGCCCCCGAAATACCCGCCGGTGCACCGTCCAACATCGCTGCACCCAGCGTCACCAAAGACGCCGCCGCCGCCGGAGTCGCTCCACGAGCCAACGTGTCCTGGAACCCACCGGCCAACCCCAATGGCGACAACAGTTTCAATTATGAGCTGCGTGAAACCGGCTCCAGTACCGTCCTTTGCTCAGGCTCTGCCACCAGCTGTGCGGTCACCATGGATGTCAGCACTCAAGACCGCACCTTCGAGGTACGCGCAACCAACAAATCCCAGCTCTGGAGCGAATGGTCACCTGCATCTAACGCCGTACGAGCTTTCCAGCCCCCCAGCGCCCCTGGCAGTTTCAGCCTCACGGCCACCGGTAAATCTCACACCGTCAGGTTCAGCTTCACTGCGGCCTCCGGCAACGGTGCCCGCAGCAACGAAATTAGTTACCGCTGGGACGCCCGTGGCCAACACGGCACCATCTCCAACGACGGTACGGTCACGAACGCCACGGCCTTTCCCAACGGCACCAACACCCAAGTCACGCTGAGAGCCATCAGCACTGTCAATGGTGAAACCGCAGAAGGTCCAACTGCCACCGCCACCGTCAACGCTTATGGCCCGCCCAATCCACCAACCGTGAGCGCTGCAAGCAACTGGCCGAATGTGAAGCTATCGTGGTCCTCGCCCGCTAGCAGTAACGGGCGGAGCATTTCCACCATGCAGGTGGCAACGACCGATACGGGCACCAAAACCCGGTCGCTGAGTGGCAATCGGACTGAAGGCAACGGCCCCGCACAACAAAAATGCGTCAAAGCCCGAGTTCAAAACAGCGAAGGCCAATGGAGCTCCTGGTCAAGCAAGAAGTGTGGAACAACCCAAGGCAACGGAAGCGTGGATGGCCGACTGGGCGGTTGGGCGCCGAATGGCACTAGACCTTTTTGCACTGCTTCCACTCCATGCAAATGGATCGAGATCAGGCTCGACAACTGGTACCCGGGCAAGAAAGTCGCCTGCACCTATAAATACGGCTCCGAATCCGGCACCGCCTATCCGACTGTCAACGGCGGCGGCGACTGGGGCTGGGACAGGTTCCATGCCACCTCTGGTAACGCAACAGGGTATTGGCTCCAGCAAGTGGCTTTAGGGACAGACCCTGGTAGTCCGAGTTGTCACTACAACTAGAAGGAAAACACGATGACAATGACCCCCGAGCATGCCGCCTGGTTTGCAGACATGTTCCAACGGCTCACCGACAATGTCGGCCAGGCGCTGCTGGGCAAGGAGCCGGTGATCAGGCTGGCGTTGGCTTGCATGTTGACTGAAGGGCACCTGCTGCTAGAAGACGCACCAGGCACCGGGAAAACTGCGCTCGCCCGCGCCATGGCAGCATCGGTGCACGGCAGCCATAAACGAATTCAATTCACCCCGGACCTGCTGCCGTCCGACATCACTGGCATCACCATGTATGACCAAAAGAAGAACCAGTGGGAGTTCCACAAAGGGCCGATTTTTGCCTCCATCGTGTTGGCCGACGAAATCAACCGCGCCTCACCCAAGACCCAATCGGCGCTGCTCGAGGTCATGGAGGAAGCCCGCGTCACGGTAGACGGTGTGCGTCATTCTACTGATCGCCCCTTCATGGTTATCGCTACCCAAAACCCGGTGGAGCAGGCGGGCACCTATAAGCTGCCCGAGGCCCAGCTTGACCGGTTCCTGATGAAAGCCTCGGTTGGGTATCCCAGTCGAGAAGCGGGTGTCCAAGTATTGCGCGGTTCCTCCCAGCCAGATCGCTCCCGCGATCTCCAACCGATCATCACCCAGCAGGCGGTAGCGGAGATGATCGACGGGGTCAAAGACAACCACATCGACGACGCCGTTCTTGATTACGTGCAGCGGCTAGCAGAGGCTACCCGAGACGACAATGAGACCACCATGGGGGTATCGACTCGCGGTGCCATCGCCATGGTTCGTGTTGCCCGAGTGTGGGCTGCGGCTCACGGTCGCAACTATGTGCTGCCTGACGATGTCAAGGAACTAGCTCAGCCGGTATGGACGCATCGACTCATCATGTCTCCGGAAGCCGAATTCGCCGGCGCCACTGCCGAAGGCGTGATTGGGCGAGTGCTGGAACAGACCCAAGCGCCTACTGCCCGGCTGTAAGGCTGATTCGTGTTGCGAAAATTCCAACCAAAAAAAGCCTGGGCGCAGTTCTTAGCTAGCGTCCCGGTTAAGCGGGTGCTGCACTTTTGGCAGCGAATTCGCAACAACCGAGAGATTGCTTCAGTCACTAGCTTCGGTTGGACACTGGTCGTTGCGACTGTGATCTTCGCGCTGATTGGTTGGAACGCAGGATGGTTGGAGTTTAGGTCGTTGGCCGCAATGGCGATCACCGTAATAGCGCTAGCAATTCTCTTTACACTGCGACGCGCAGATCTACGGGTAGAACTGCACCTCACCAAGCCCCGAGTTAAAGCCGGGCAGGAAGCATTGGGTCGGGTGCTCATTAGGGCCGCAACTGACAAAGGCAGCAGCGGAGCTCGCATTGAGTTGCCCGTGGGAAAAGCCGTCGCCTCTTTCCGAGTGCAAGCGCTCGGAGCTGAGGATGAACATGAAGAATTGTTCGCCATTCCCACTAGAAGACGGGCTGTGATTCCGATTGGGCCGATCAGCTCGGTGCAAGCAGACCCGCTCGGGATCATCAGCCGCAAACGCGAACACGCAGAACTGACCGAGCTATTTGTTCATCCCCGTATTGTCGCGTTGGAAGCCGGTGCTATCGGAGTGCTCAAGGATGTCGAAGGCGTCACCACCGCAAATCTGTCTTCCTCCGATGTCTCGTTCCATGCCTTGCGTGAGTACGTTCCTGGCGATGATCGGCGGTCGGTGCATTGGCGAACCACAGCGCGCACTGGCCGATTGATGGTGCGTCAATTTGAAGAAACGATGCGCGCGCACCTGTTGCTGATGCTTTCAACTCGCGTCGAGGACTATGCGACGGAAGACGACTTTGAATTGGCGGTTTCTACCGTCGCCTCGTTGGCAGTCGCGGCACTACGCGAGGATCGGCAGGTCAGTCTGCACACCAGCACCGATCAGATCAAGTTTCCCAGTTCAATCGGTTTGTTGGATGAGTTGTGCCGAGTAGAACTGGGGACTTCAGGAGCTGATTTTCAAACGTTAGCTATCCGGGCTGGTGAAGAACCGGGTCTTTCTGTCGCCGGTTTCGTAACCGGAAGCGCGAACCCAGCTGATCTGCGCGCCGCCCAGCTGGCTCTACCACCAAGCCTCTTCGCTTTTGCCATTCGTTGTCAGGAAGCTCAAGGAGCTGGGAGACACCAAGACGGTGACCTTACGGTTCTGGATGTTGCCTCGCTGGACGACCTGTTGCCTGCAGTGAGGAGCTTGTCATGAGCACCACCATGATTACGAAGCGCGCCCAGGCGCAGGGGCCGTGGCGGTTGCTGGGGCTTTGGCTGTTGTTATTGCCAGGCGTTATCGCCTTGCAGCCGGTCTTTGGTGACCTGACAGGTTTTCTGCCGGGTTTTGTGGCAATAACCCTGGGAAGTGCCCTGGCTTGGGTGGCTTATCGTTTCTCATGGAGCATCGGCTGGCGGGTTCTTTCATTGTTTGCTACCTACTTTGTAGTTGGCGGCTTCTTAGTATTACCTCGCACCCTGTGGCTTGGAGTGATACCTAGCCCAGAGACGTTCAAACGACTCGTGCTGCTGACCTTCCAAAGCTGGAATGATCTATTGACAGTTGCCACGCCTGCCGGAGACTTGGCCGGCCCAGCTGCAGCCCCGCTGCTTGCTGGGTTGATAGCTGGTTCCTTGTGTGGCTGGATCGCCATGGAGACGAGAACCGTTTTGCGGCCGATGAGTATCCCGGTGCTATGGCTGGCAGGCAACATCGCGTTCGGTGTCCGAACTGCTCCATCAGCCATCTGGCTGGGCACCGCGCTGGGCATTGGCCTACTGGGATGGGCGGTTGCTCACCGTGTCTCCCGACAACACGCCGATAGTGCCCAGGTGCTGCTGAACCCTGAGGATTCTAAAAACCGGTTGATTCGAGAGCTATTCGCTGCGGCCCTCGTCATTGCCATTGCAGCTGTCGCTGGAGTTACGGTATCGACTGCAACGGCGGAACGCATTGATCGGCATGTATTGCGCGACGACGTTTCCCCGCCGCTTGAATTGGCTGAGTTCGTGAGTCCGTTGGCAAGCTATCGTCTCTATGAGCTGGATCTGAAAGATGAGGTGCTATTTACAGTCAGGGGGATGCCTGATCAATCACGGCTGCGGCTGGCTGTTATGGACACGTACGACGGCAATGTGTTCACGGTGAGCCAGGCCTCATCACATTACCTTCGAGTCGGACGGCAACTGCCACAGCAGATCGAAGGGGAGCAAGCAAGCCTTACTATTTCTACAAAGGCTTACGAGGGACCCTGGCTGGCCAGTACCGGTGCGCCGACTCGTATTGAGTTCACCAGTGAAGACCACCAAGAACTAGCTGAGACGCTATATCACAATAGATTTGCTGATCAAACCTTGGCGACGGCTAGGCTCAGCGATGGATCAAACTACGAAATGGATACCATA
>PDWJ01004603.1_pt1 | contig 12038 bp, 10 predicted proteins | sample 1430881 | NCBI WGS metagenome assembly PDWJ01 (sample SAMN01162460, study PRJNA174530) | Oral metagenome, whole genome shotgun sequencing project. | biome: Marine environment; feature: Marine mammal; material: Swab sample of the gingival sulcus; isolation source: swab sample of gingival sulcus... | reverse complement strand
TTGTTTCTTTACCTTTGCAAGATGATTATCGCTTATTATCAATTGGTTTTCAATAAAAAAATAAAAAAAAACATCTTTTTTCTTAAGATGTAGTGATAATCAATATTACTGATAGCAAGACCTAAAACCCACTAAAATGCTAATGTTTGTAGTTTTTGGCTCTATTGCTTTATCCTAATGTTAAAATACTTAAGGAGGCTATTTTATCATATGATAATTTTTATCATATGAATCATAAAAAAAAACTTAAAGATCAAAATTTTATTTTTTTACCTGCCTTTCTACATATACATCAACCCTATTCACCGAAAAAATACCATTTATGATGTCCCATGCCTTGTATTTACCGGTTCTTTTAGTGTTAGATACAGGTATCAAAAGTTCTTTAGAACCTATTTCTAGCGTCTGCATTATCTTATTAAAGTTGGGTTTTATGTCTTTGTTTTTTAGTTTATCCATTTTGGTGCAGAAGAGGTATCCACTAAAACCAGCTTGTCTAATGTACTCATACATCATTTTATCTTGCTCATTTGGAATACGTCTTGCATCTACTAATAGAAATACTTCGAGGAGGTTTTCTCGTTCGTTAAGGTATTCTTCTATATATTTTCCCCACCTGAGTTTTTTAGTCTTAGAAACCTTTGCAAAGCCATAGCCTGGAAGGTCCACTACCCTAAATAATCCGTCTATGTCAAAAAAATTTATCAGCTGGGTTTTTCCAGGAGTGTTTCCTGTCTTAGCTAGGTTCTTTCTGCCTAAGAGCATATTTATCAAGGAAGACTTGCCCACGTTAGACCTCCCCGCAAATGCTATTTCGGGGAGGCTTGTGTCTGGATACTGACTCTTATTGGTACAGCTCTTTATAAAGCTGCTATTTTTTATCTTCACTAGGTACACTCCGTTTTGTTTCAAAGTCCTCTACTTGTTTTTTTGTGAGCTTTTTAGGTTTTTGGGTAAAGGCTGTTTCTATAACTGCATCCATATGCTTTACGGGAACAAAGTTTAGTTTGCTCACTATTTCTTCCGGTATCTTTTCAAGATCTTTTACATTTGTCTCAGGTATTATTACCGTTTTTATCCCATATCTGAGTGCAGCTAAAACCTTCTCCTTGAGTCCACCTATTTGAAGGACCCTCCCTCTTAAAGTTATTTCCCCTGTCATAGCTACATTTTTATCTACAGGTATTCCAGATAAGGCAGATGCAACTGCTGTTGCCATTGTAATACCAGCCGATGGTCCATCTTTTGGAACCGCACCCTCTGGTATATGGATGTGGATGTCATACTTTTTGTGGAAATAGGGGTCTATGCCCAGATCAGCTGCCCTAGAACGGATATATGATAGAGAGGCTGCTACGGACTCCTTCATCACATCTCCCATCTTACCAGTTAGCTGAACCTTACCGCTTCCAGATAGTACATTGACTTCAATCTCTAGGGTTTCTCCACCTACAGATGTCCAAGCCAATCCGGTAACCACTCCAACCTTGTTCTTCGATGAGATTACATCATCTATTATCAAAGGTTGTCCCAGGTAGTGGGTTAAGTTCCTAGTACTTACAGAAACCTTTTTCTCCTTGCCCTCAACTATCTCGCATACAACCTTTCTACAGACCTTTCCGATTACCCTTTCAAGCTTTCTAACGCCCGCTTCCCTAGTATAAGAGCGTATAATCTTCTCTATAGCTGACTTAGAAAACTTTATCATACCCGGCTTTAAGCCATGTTCTTTCATCTGTTTGCTAACTAGGTAGTTTTTTGCAATCTCGTATTTTTCATACGAGGTATAGCTTGATAGTTCAATTACTTCCATCCTATCAAGTAAGGGTCTAGGAACTGTAGATAGGGTATTCGCGGTAGTTATAAACATTACCTTAGATAGGTCAAATGGAACTTCTAAGTACCTGTCCACAAAGTCGTTGTTCTGGTTCTTATCCAAAACTTCAAGAAGTGCACTTGCAGGGTCTCCCCTAAAGTCACTGGTAACCTTATCTATCTCGTCAAATAGGAACACTGGGTTCATCGTCCCCGCTTCCTTCATAGCATTGATTATCCTACCTGGTATCGCCCCTATATAGGTCCTTCTGTGCCCCCTTATCTCCGCCTCATCTCGAACTCCACCAAGAGACATCCTGGTAAATTTTCTGTTCATAGAACGGGCTATAGACTTAGCAATAGATGTCTTCCCAACTCCTGGAGGTCCAACTAAGCAGATTATAGACCCCTTGTAATCATCAGTCATCCTCCTTATGGCTAGGTGTTCCACAATCCTATCCTTTACATCTTTTAAGCCATAATGGTCTTCCTCAAGTATAGCTCTGGTCTTGGCTATATCTAAGGTATCCTCGGACAGAGTATTCCAAGGTAGGTCAAAGAAGATTTCAAGATAGTTCCTGATATTGGCACTCTCAGGCGAGGAGGAATTTGTCCTAGAATATCTATCTATTTCAGACTTTATCTTTTTTACTATATCTTCACTTAAATCTAAGGAGGCTAATTTTCGTCTAAACTCTTCAACCTCAACTTCATCATCGACGTTGTCACCGAGTTCGTCCCTTATTATCTTTAACTGCTCACGCAAAAAATATTCTTTTTGGTTTTGAGTGAGTCTATCCTTTACCTTTTCACTTAAGTCCCTCTCTACTCCCAATATTTCGATTTCGTCTTCAAGTATTTCATAGATTCTCTCAAGCCTTTGTCCAACGTCTACCTTCTCTAATATTTCTTGTTTTACACTAATCTGAAGGTGAATATTAGAAGCAACTGCATCGGCAAATCTAGAAATATCGGTAATTGAAGTCACAGCGTTCATAGCCTCAGAAGAAACCCTATTTGTCAAAGACATATATTCTTCATAAGATTTTAGTACAAGCCTCTTTAGCGCAACCAGTTTCACATGTCCAAATGTGTCTTTGGGTTCTTGTACAGCAACCTCTACCTCGAAAAAAGGAGTTTCCTTAAGTGTACTCAATATGATAGCTCTGTCGATACCCTCCACAAGGACCCTTATCACGTCTCCGGGCATCTTAAGCATCTGCTTTACCTTGGCCACAGTACCAGTTATGTAGAGGTCAGTCATTACAGGAAGCTCTACCTCTCCGTCTTTTTGAGTGCACAGCATTACAAGCTGTTCGTGTAGCATGGCGTGCTCTAAAGCCTTTATTGACTTATCACGCCCCACGTCAAAATGAGTTACAGTACCTGGAAATATGGTAAGTCCCCTTATGGGAATAAGGGGCAAGTCCAAAACTTCAATTTCTTTTTTGAATTCTTTTTTATCTTTCATAATATATCAGCCTTTTCTTGAATAAAATTTACCCTAGGAAGGCAAAAGGGCAAAACAAAACAGCCTAGAACGCCAAGCATCGTTAAAAAGAAAACAATCACATCAAATTCATAAAACTATGAGGCGGTTTCTTCTTCTAAGTCTAAGTGACCAACCTTATTAGCCTTCCTAATTTCTAGTTTAGGCTTTATGCTTTTTAATATGGCCTCTTCAGTAACTACGCACTTCTCTACGTCTTCCATATCTGGGATTTCGTACATAACATCTAGCATTAGATCTTCTAGAATAGTCCTAAGGCCCCTAGCGCCTGTGTTTTTTTCAATAGCTTTTGCAGCAATTGCTGTTAAAGAATCATCTTCAAATTCCAGCTCTACATCATCTATCTCAAAAAGCTTTGTGTACTGTTTAGTCAAGGCGTTTTTAGGCTCTTTTAGTATGTGAACTAGGTCTTCTACACCGAGCTCGTTTAGGGTTGCTATAATTGGAACCCTACCTATAAATTCAGGAATCAAGCCAAACTTTATAAGGTCTTCTGTCTCGACTTGTTTAAATAATTCACCTAAGCTCTGCTCTTTTTTAGTCTTTATGTCAGCACCAAATCCAAGCCCCTGCTGACCCACCCTCTTTCCTATCAGCTTTTCTAAACCATCAAAGGCTCCGCCTAGGATGAAGAGTATGTTAGTGGTGTCTACCTGCAAAAATTCTTGCTGGGGATGTTTTCTGCCGCCTTGTGGAGGAACGTTTACTATTGCTCCTTCTAGAGTTTTTAAGAGGGCTTGCTGTACACCCTCCCCCGATACATCTCTAGTAATCGATACGTTTTCAGATTTCCTGCTTATCTTGTCTACCTCATCAATATAGACTATTCCCCTCTCTGCAAGCTCTATATCGTAGTTTGCAGCTTGAACTAGCTTCAATAAGATATTTTCTACGTCTTCTCCTACATATCCAGCCTCAGTAAGGCTAGTTGCGTCAGCTATCGCAAAGGGAACTTGAAGTATCTTGGCTAGGGTCTGTGCCATATAGGTCTTACCGGTTCCAGTAGGTCCAATCAAAAGAACATTGCTCTTTTTAAGCTCAACGTCTTCCATATTTACATCTGAGAAAATCCTCTTGTAGTGATTGTAAACAGCAACAGAAAGCATTTTTTTTGCCGCCTCTTGCCCTATAACGTACTCATCCATAAGCTGCTTTATCTGGCTCGGCTTTGGAAGACTTTCAAACTTTTCACTATTTGAAAATTCTTCATCATCTCCAGTAATTATATCGTAGCATACGTCTATACACTCGTTACAAATATAAACGTCAGGACCTGCAATAAGCCTTTTAACCATATCTTGAGTCTTGCCACAAAAGGAGCAACTCATAACAGTATCTGGATTATATTTCATCTAAAACCTCTCTACTTTCGTTTGTCTAACACTTCATCTATAATGCCGTATTTAAGGGCTTCTGAAGCGGATAAGAAATTATCTCTATCTGTGTCTTTTTCAATCTGTTTAAGTGTCTTTCCAGTCATTTCGCTTAGCATTTTATTCATCTTTGCCTTGGTCTTCAAAATCCAGTCAGCATGTATTTTTATATCACTCGCCTGACCCCTAGCACCACCTAGTGGCTGGTGTATCATTATCTCTGAATTTGGCAAAGCGTATCTCTTTCCCTTTTTTCCTGCAGCCAAAAGAAATGCTCCCATGCTAGCTGCCATACCTACACATATGGTAGATACATCAGGCTTTATGTACTGCATGGTATCGTATATAGCCATACCAGCCGTTATAGAACCACCGGGGCTATTAATATAAAAATTTATGTCCTTGTCTGGATCGTCAGCTTCAAGGAATAACATCTGCGCAACGATTAAGCTAGCTGTAGTATCATTAACTTGCTCAGAAAGGAATATAACCCTATCCTTAAGCAGCCTTGAATATATGTCGTACGATCTTTCTCCTCTGTTCGTCTGTTCAATTACATAAGGCACTAATGGCATATTTGTCTCCTTTTATATTATTCTTCAGTATTTTCTTCTTCAGAAACAGCTTCCTCTACTGCAGCTTCAAACGCTTCTGGGTCAAATACTTCTTCTTCTTTAACGGGCTCAAGAACTTCAAGATCAACCTTTGTTAAAAGCTCTGCCAAGGCTTTTCTGCTCTTGATGTGGTTTTCGATAGGTTCATAGCCGTTCTTATCGTAGAATTTCTTGATCTCCTCATAGCTTCCACTACCATATTCCACAGCCTTTTTGATTTCTTCGTCAATCTCTTCTTCGCTTACTTCTGGTGATAGTTTGTCAACTAGGGCTCCCAAAACTAATTTGTGCTTCACAGAAGCCTCAGCGTTATCCCTTAGTTGGTCCTTGATGCCAGCTATATCCATACCTGTCATCTCTAGGTACTGGTCTAATGAGAACCCGTCATTTCTAAACCTGTAGTCTATATCTCTAAGTGAAGAATCTACCTCTGAATCTATCATAGATTCTGGAATGTCTATTACTGTTATGTCTGTAAGCGCCTTTATAGCAGCATTTTCCTTTTCTACTTCCAGTCTATCGTCATAAGCTTTCTTAGCCTTTTCTAGGTAATCTGCCTTGTATTCTTCTAGGGTGTCAAAGTCAGAGATGTCCATTGCGAAGTCATCATCTACCTCTGGCATTTCTTTAACCTTGTGTTCTTGAATCTTAACGGTAAATACTGCAGGCTTACCAGCTAAATCATCTTTTGCATAGTCTTCTGGGAAACTTATGTTTACATCAAATTCTTCGCCCACTTCTTTTCCTACAACCTGATCTTCAAACCCCTGGATAAATGCTCCAGATCCTAGTTCCAAAGTATGGTTTTCAGCAGAGCCACCTTCAAATTCTTTTCCATCTATCTTTCCAACAAAGTCTATTATTACAGTATCTCCAAGCTCAGCCTTCTTGCCTTCTGCAGGAACAAGCCTTGAGTTCATCTCTCTCTGTCTTTCAATCTCTTGGTCAAATGCTTCTTCTGTAAATTCTGGCATATATACCTTGCACTCAAGGTCATCATACTCTGGAAGTTCAACTACAGGCATTAGATCAACCTTAGCTTCTATCAAAATGTCTGAATCCTTTTCAAATTCTTTTATGTCTAGGTCCGGCTGTGAAACTACGTCAATTCCAAGCTCCTCGACAGCAACATCGTAAGCTTTAGGAAGTACTTCATTCAATGCGTCCTCATAAAAAACACCTTCCCCATACATATTCTCAATCATCTTTCTAGGAGCTTTACCCTTTCTAAATCCAGGAACGCTGTATCTCCCCTTAGTCTTCTTATAGACGACATCTATCGCCTTTTTATATTCGTCATTTCCTATAGTAAATTCAATAGTCGCCTTGTTACCTTCTCTTCCAAGCAGTTTTGCCATTATTTCCTCCATTCATAAATTCACGTCTATTCTATATACCCAATATTCCCCGATAATTTCACAAAGTCTAAAGTTTGAAAAAAAACTTATTCCTAAAAGCTCTTTAACTCATACATTTTACCCGAATTAAACTCCATTGTAAACGGTTTTTTTGTTTTGAATAAATTACTCTTTCAGTTTTGTTATTTAAAGCAAATTAGTGATATAATAATGCGTGTAAATTTAAAATCGCAAGCCCTTTAGAGGCACTTTATACGTAAAGAGAAAGGAAGTGATAAGATGGATTTATTTGAGTCAATAAAGGCTGAACTGAAAAAGAAAAACATATCTATAGTATTCCCTGAGGGAATAGAACCCAGAATCTTAGGAGCTGCTGCAAGGCTAAAAAAAGATGCCATCCTCGAACCCGTGCTAATTGGAAACATTGAAGAAGTTAAAAAAATCGCAAATGAAGGAGGCTTTGATATATCTGGAATCAGGATAGAAGACCCTGAATCATACGATAAGTTTGAAGAGATGGTAGACTCCTTTGTAGAGAGAAGAAAGGGAAAAGCTACACCTGAACAAGCTAGAGAAATTCTAAAAAACGTAAACTATTTTGGAACTATGCTCTGCCATATGGGAGAAGTTGATGGAATGGTTTCTGGTTCTATACACGCAACAGGAGACACTGTGAGACCTGCTCTTCAAATAATCAAAACCAAGCCAGGGGTATCCAGAACAAGTGGAGCCTTTGTAATGATATCACCAGAAAAGGAAAGGTTCGTATTTGCAGATTGTGCTATAAACATAAGCTTAACAGCTGATGAGATGGCAGAAGTTGCCGTTGAGAGCGCTAAGACAGCTAAGTCATTTGGAATAGATCCCAAAGTTGCTATGCTCAGTTTTTCAACAAAGGGTTCTGCAAATGCAGAAGAGGCAAAAAAAGTAGCTCTAGCAACTGAAAAAGCGAAGACCTTAGATCCAAACTTAGTGATAGATGGAGAACTCCAATTTGATGCCGCATTTGTGGAATCAGTTGGTGCAAAAAAAGCTCCAAATTCACCAGTAGCAGGTAGAGCAAATGTCTTTGTATTTCCAAGCCTAGAGGCTGGAAACATAGGCTACAAGATAGCTCAAAGGTTTGGAAAGTTCGAAGCAATCGGACCAGTACTACAAGGACTAAACAAGCCAGTAAACGACCTGTCTAGGGGTTGCAATGAAGAAGATGTTTATAAGCTAGCCATGATAACAGCAGCACAAGTATAAAACTAGACTATTTATATTCCCCCTAGTTACTAGAACTAGGGGGGGGGAAACAGTCTATAAAACACTTATGTCCAACTGTTTTTTTAATATTTTCAGGAGATAAAAGATGGAAAATTCAGAGAAAAAGATAACTATAAAACACGTTTTGATGTTTGTGTTTTGGGCAGTTGTACTAGCAGATGCGGTTATGCTCTACCTTAAATTTTTTACAGATGAATCCATTTCCAGTGGTGTAATTGCAATCTTCGGTGCAGTTACAGTATCTTCTGGAATTTTGGCATTTAAAACGCCAAAAGAAAAATAAAAGACAAACCTTCATCAAATATAACAAAGGTTTATCGACGTTGTAAGATCCACTTGTTCTCTTGGGTCAAAAAATCCACCATTAAATATGGTGCAGACTACCTGTAAACCCCTGATTTCTTTAGGAATACACAAAATCCAGCCTCTTATGTACGCTTTAAGTACACTGCGAGCCTGAATTTTGCTAGTTCCTAGAACTAAGGCGTTTTCGAAAGTCTGCGGCTGCAATTTTATCAGTAAAACCCCAAATTACGCAGGAATTTTGATTAATTTCACAACCTTTTTAAACCCGTTTAACCGAGGAAAATTGCTTGGATAAGGTCGTTCACCCCCTCTATCTAGGTCGACATTTCGAAGCTTAACGAGACTGAACGAATCTATTTAGTTTTTCCGCTAACGCTGCGGACGCCTGTCCTTAAACTCCTCGCTAGCGCCTGAATCCATTCGGCGCTCACGCTCCAAAACTAAAAAATCTTATAGTCTCTACTTCTCAAGCGACCTAGCTTAGATGGGGTTTCACTTAAAGGATTGCTTGAGTCATTCTCTTGGGTCAAAAAATCCACCATTAAATATGGTGGATTTAGTTTACAAACAAGTACATTAAACCTAAATTACACAGGGATTTTGATTAGTTTCACAACCTTTTTAAAACCGTTTAACCGAGGAAAATTGCTTGGATAGGGGCATTTGTTAGAGTTGAGACCCGACGCAGCGTACTTAAGAGGTACGTGAGGAGGACGAAGGCAAGTGCCCGTATAAAAGAGCTTAGGTAAGTGATTTTACCGGTTAAACTCGATTTCTATTTCCTGACCTACCCCTATTATATCCCCTGCATAAGGTTCTTTCTCAACCTCTATGGCAAATTTAAGGCTTTCAATACCATCTGCTGAAAGAGCCTTTATTTCATCACTCCAAAGATATTCAGTGGTGTAATATACTGACCTATAAGGAACTGTTTGAGAAAAGAAAGACCTTACCTCTGAGCCATTCAAAATCATTTTTCCATCAGCAATTCTAATAGCTACAGCAGTATCAGTGTTGTTTTCTATAAATAGTTTATATTCATCACCCATTACGCTCTTGGTCAATCCCTGTCCAACTACTCTGACTCCATCCTTATTGAATAGTTCAACACCTGCGTCATTAGGAGTATAAGGTATTACACCCGCTTCAGAAGTTTCTAACTTAACTCGTTCTGAATATTGAATGTCATCTACCATATTGTCTATCCTAACTACGTATTCAATGACACCAATACCCTTTAAACCCGCATTTTTCAAGTAATCTAAATCTATATAAAATACACCTTCGCCCGTAGAATTAGCTTCAGCCATAACGCTGCCACTCAAACCTAAATCCATGAAAACTCCGTCTATTATGGAACTAACTAAAGATACGTCAACTTTTTTATCTGTAGAATTTTCAAGGGTTACACCTAATAAAAACGAATTTACAGCCTCGTCAAAGGTAATTTCATTCAAGGTCATCTTTAAGCCCTTATCGTTGTACATGAGGGATTCAAGAATAACAGGAGCTTTCAAGGTATCTACAGAACCAAGTACAGCCTCCTTCTCCGAACTTTCTCCATTATCAGTCCCCTCACCTTCAGTTTTTGTGTTTTCTCCTGACTGTCCTCCTTCAGAAGAATCATCTGAACCTCCGCAAGCTGACAAAAGTAAAATCATCGCAAGCAAAAAAGCCAACGAAATTCTAAACTTTTTCATAAGATAAACCTCCATTTTCAATCTATTTATATATCTATAATCTTCAAACAGTATACAGAAAATAAGTATTTAACTCAACACTTTAGAGATTACTTAGGGTTAAAATTTCTTCATTCTCTACTATATCTGCCATACTCTTTGCATGGTGCTCAAATAGCACCTCTTCATTTTTGTCCAAGATTATTTGAGCAGGCATTCTGCCTAGCTTAAATATACTAACCTTCTGAGAGTACTTATCAGCTATAACATGCGAATTATCTGCTAATAAATCAAAGGATAGGGGATTTTTCTGCATATATTTTTCTACGCCTTCGACCTTTTCTGGACAGATTGCTAAAACCTTTATCTTTTTTGCTTCAAATTTTTCAATATCTTGATGCAACTGCATCATATGCTTGCGGCAGTAAGGTCAAATGAACCCCCTATTAAATACCAAATATAAGTAATCATATCCCTGAATCAAATCCGACACGACAAAGTCTTTGCTAGATAAAATCCTGCTCATCTTATATACCCTCCATTTTTTTATTTAGATTTTTTCAGCAATTTTTTTAAAGTCTGAAACATTTGTATTAAAATCATATTTTATATCTTCTTCCTGACATCTTAAATAAAGTTCAAATTTAGGTTAGTTTAACATAAAAGGAAGCTTATTTCACTAAAATTTCTCAAAAGATAAAAACTATATAACGCTTGTAAAAGCTAAGTTTTTAGACTTGTTTTATCTTAATTTTAGATTTCCAAAATAAGGTCAAATTTACTACATTGCAAAAAAACTCTATAAATTGTAAAATTAACATTGTATATTTAAGGGGGATAAATATGAGAAAGAGACTATCAGCTATCTTGTTCGCACTAGTTATTATCTTTACATCTACACATGTATTTGTTTTCTTACATGCAGATGAATTAAAACCATTCGAAAGCTCAAACGCATTCAAAAACAACTATTGGTACCACGCTAATTGGGCAGAAAACATAACATCTAACCTATACGCCGAAGGACCAAACTTTGTAAGAGTTGAGTACGTTTACGATGGAGTTCCCCGCGTATTAGTTGAAAATTACGACGAAAAATTCAACATAGTATCCTCTAAAAAAATAGATATGGAACTGCCAATATGGGGCGGATTTTACAACGGAAAGGACTTTAACTTTCTAATTTTTGGCGATGAAAACTATTGGGAGTCAAATGACAAAGAAGTAGTTAGGGTTGTTAAATACGATAAAAATTGGAACAGGATTGGACACGCAAGTCTAAAGGGTGCAAATACTACAGTGCCATTTCAATCAGGGTCTCTAAGATGCGCAGAACACAAAGGAATGCTTTATATAAGGACATCTCACAGAATGTACGCTAAAAACGGGGTAAGACATCAGGCTAATTTGACAATGGCAGTTAGAGAGACTGATATGACAATAACTGATTCCGTTCACAGCGCAATAGGAAATTCGGGATACGCAAGCCACTCATTTAACCAATTTATACTCGTAGATAAGGATGAAAACCTACTGGCATTGGACCATGGAGATGCCTACCCAAGGAGCATATCCCTTACAAAATACCCAGATAAGGCTGGAGGAGACAACCTCATCCCAAGTAGTTGGGACAAAAAATGCCAAAATGTAGACATAGTTAAATTTGAAGGTCAAATTGGAGATAATTACACCGGAGCCCAAATAGGCGGATTTACAGAAACGGAATACGGGTACTTGGTCTCTTACAAATACGGTTACAACAATACCGAGCCAAATAACAAGTCCTACGTTGAAGATAGCATCAATAAAAACATATACTTGACCTATATACCAAAGGATGACATAAATAACATAAATACCAAATTGGTTTATACCGTAGGAGCAAACCCCATTTTAGTACCATTAGATTTAGAATCTGGTTATATGCTTTGGAATGATGATAAAGGCTTACTATTTACAAAGTATGATTCTAAGGGAAATATTGGGGATGTTTTTGAAGTTAAAGGAGTTCCGCTTTCTGACTGCAAACCCATAAAATATAAGGGAGGAATCCTCTGGTATTTTACTGAAGACTCCGAACCGACCTTTGTATACTTAAATGATGAAGGAACTAG
>PDWJ01004602.1_pt1 | contig 12038 bp, 25 predicted proteins | sample 1430881 | NCBI WGS metagenome assembly PDWJ01 (sample SAMN01162460, study PRJNA174530) | Oral metagenome, whole genome shotgun sequencing project. | biome: Marine environment; feature: Marine mammal; material: Swab sample of the gingival sulcus; isolation source: swab sample of gingival sulcus... | reverse complement strand
GATACACCCGATTGCGATGGATGAAGGTTTACGCTTTGCGATTCGTGAGGGTGGACGCACAGTCGGTGCTGGTGTTGTTAGTAAAATTATCGAATAACGGGTACTGATAAATTATGACTACTCAAAAAATCCGTATTCGGTTAAAATCATATGATCACCGCTTAATCGATACTTCTGCTAAGCAGATCGTTGAAACAGCTAAGCGCGCAGGCGCACAGGTAAAGGGTCCTATCCCTTTACCTGTTAAAAAAGAAATTTATACCATTTTGATTTCGCCGCACGTCAATAAAGATGCGCGTGATCAATATGAACTTCGTACTCATAAACGTATTATGGATATCGTTGATCCTACTGATAAGACGGTTGATGCGTTAATGAAGCTTGATTTGGCTGCCGGGGTTGACGTCAAGATCGAATTGCAGTAAAATCGCGCACCTTTCCGACAATTGAAGTCCGAGGCGAAGAGGGTCTCCCGCCCTCCTCTCGCCTTTTTTATATATTATAGTGAGGACAGTATATGACAATGGGTCTAGTGGGTCAGAAATTAGGAATGACCCGAATCTTCCACGAAGATGGCAGTGCTTCTGCGGTTACCGTAATCGAAGTCAAGCCGAATGTCATCTCTCAGATTAAAACCATGGAAACAGATGGCTATAATGCTGTACAGGTTTCTGTTGGTGAGCGTAAGTCAAACCGTGTTACCAAACCGCTGGCAGGGCATTTTGCCAAAGCGAATGTGCAGGCTGGGGTGGTTACCAAAGAGTTTCGTATTAGTGATAAAGAAATTGCAAATTATGCTGTAGGTAATGCCGTCGACGTTGGTTTGTTTGAAGAAGGACAGCATGTTGATGTTCGTGGTCGTAGTATTGGTAAAGGCTATGCCGGAACCATTAAGCGCCACAACTTCAGAGGGCAACGTAATACGCATGGTAACTCTCTCTCGCATCGTGTTCCCGGTTCTATTGGACAAAACCAAACGCCTGGTCGCGTATTTAAGGGTAAAAAGATGTCCGGGCGGATGGGTAATAAAATGCGCAGCATACAAAATCTTCAGATTGTGCGTGTTGACAGCGAGCGAAACTTGCTCCTAATTAAAGGTGCTGTGCCCGGCTCAAAGGGCGGCTATGTCATCATTTATCCGTCTATTAAGGCTTAAGGGGGCATTTATGGATATTCAATTAAAAAATTCCTCCACATCAGTTTCAGTCGCTGATAAGGTATTTGCCGCTGATTATAATGAAGCGTTAATTCATCAAATTGCCGTTGCCGCTTTGGCAGGTGCTCGCTCTGGTACCAAAGCACAAAAATCACGTTCAGAAGTGTCTGGTGGCGGTGCCAAGCCATGGCGTCAGAAAGGAACCGGCCGTGCTCGCGCAGGGACTATCCGTTCACCGATTTGGCGTGGTGGTGGGGTGACTTTTGCGGCAAAACCTAGAGATTTTGGTCAGAAAGTCAATCGTAAAATGTATCGTGCGGCAATCCGCAGTATTTTGTCAGAATTGATTCGCCAAGATCGTTTAATGGTACTGGAATCTTTTTCTTTAGAGGAACCAAAAACAAAGAGTTTCTTGGAAATGTCTCAAAAGGCAGAGCTAGGTAATAATGTATTGTTAGTGACAGAGTCAATTGACAGTAATGTTTATCTGGCCTCACGTAATGTGCCGTTGGTTACGGTGATAGATGTTAAGGCAGTAGATCCTATATTATTGCTTCGTCATGAAAAGGTGGCGATGGATAAAGCTGCTATTGAAAAAATTAACGAGTGGTTATCATGAAACAAGAACGTATCTTACAAGTGATTCAAGGACCGCACGTTACCGAAAAATCTTCGATGGCGGCTGAAGCAAAACAGCTGGTTTTTAAAGTGGATCGGCGTGCGAGTAAAGCGGAAATCAAAACAGCAGTAGAAGAACTTTTTGAAGTGAAGGTTATTGCTATAAATACGGTTTTAATAAAAGGTAAAACCAAGCGCTTTGGTGCTCGTATTGGTCAGCGTAAAAATTACAAAAAAGCGTATGTCAGTCTCGATAAATCGACTGATATGGAAGCGCTTATGGCAGAGCAGGCTTAAGGAGTAGAGTATGGCTATAATTAAATCAAAACCTACTTCGGCCGGTCGTCGGTTTGTAGTGAATGTAACTCGTCCGGAGTTACATAAAGGGCAGCCTCACGGACCTTTGGTTGAGCAACAGACAAGAGGGAGTGGGCGTAATAATGCAGGGCGTATTACCACGCGTCATCGTGGTGGTGGACATGCACAAAAATACCGCGTCATTGATTTTAAACGTCAAAAAGACGGTATGGACGCAGTGGTTGAGCGTTTAGAGTACGATCCTAATCGTACTGCTTATATAGCTTTAGTTTGTTATGCTGATGGTGAGCGTCGCTATATCATTGCTCCTCGTAATATGGTTGCTGGTGATGTTATTCGTAGTGGCGATGATGTTAGTATTAAACTCGGTAACTGCTTGCCAATGCGCAATATTCCGGTTGGTTCTGTTTTGCACTGTGTGGAGATGAAGCCCGGTAAAGGCGCCCAGTTGGCAAGAAGTGCTGGAACTTCTGTTAGGTTGGTGGCGCGTGAAGGTAAATATGTAACCGTAGCTTTGCGTTCCGGCGAGCGTCGCCGTATTTTGGCAGACTGTCGAGCAGTGCTTGGTGAAGTCTCTAATCATGAGCATAGTTTGCGCAAATTGGGGAAAGCGGGTGCTACACGTTGGCGTGGTATTCGTCCTACTGTTCGCGGTGTGGTAATGAACCCTGTTGACCATCCGCATGGTGGTGGTGAAGGACGGACCTCTGGTGGTCGTCATCCGGTCAGTCCTTGGGGTCAACCTACAAAAGGTAAAAAGACCCGTAATAATAAACGCACTGACAAGTTTATCGTGTCACATCGTCGTAATAAGAGAGGTTAAACTATGCCACGCTCATTAAAAAAAGGCTTTTTCATTGATTTGCATCTGGCCAAGAAAGTAGAAGATGCGGTCGCAAATAAAAGTAAAAAACCGATCAAAACGTGGTCTCGTCGTTCGATGATTATCCCTGACATGATTGGTTTGACAATTGCTGTTCATAATGGCAAACAACATATTCCAGTTTTAATCAGTGAAGATATGATTGGTCACAAGTTAGGTGAATTTGCGCCGACCCGTACTTACCGGGGTCATTCCGCAGATAAAAAGGTCGATAGGAGTTTATGATGCAAGCAACAGCTAAATTACGTGCTGCCCGCATCTCAGCGCAAAAGGCGCGGCTGGTTGCCGACCAAATCCGCGGCAAACATGTAGATGAAGCGGTGGAAATTTTAACATTCAGTAGTAAAAAGGCAGCGCCAATGCTATTGAAACTACTTAATTCAGCGATTGTGAATGCTGATGAAAAAGGAGCGGATATAGATGATCTGCAGGTCGCTGAAATTCAAGTGGGTGAAGGAATGACCATGAAGCGTTTCAGAGCGCGAGCGAAAGGGCGTGGTGCGCGGATTTTTAAACGCACCAGCAATATTTTTATTCGTGTCGAAGAACGTTAAGAGGAGTAAATAATGGGTCAAAAAATACATCCAATTGGTTTCCGTCTTGGCGTTTCTAAAGACTGGGTTTCAAAATGGTATGCTGAAGGTCGTGATTATGCGGACTTTTTGGAAAAAGATCATGAAGTGCGCGAGTTTATTCGTCAAAAATTAGCTCACGCGTCGGTGAGTAAAATATTGATTGAGCGTCCACGCAACGGTGCTCAAATAACCATTTTTACCGCCCGACCAGGAATTGTGATTGGTAAGAAAGGCGAAGATATTGAAGTGTTAAAGAAAGAGGCTACCAAGATTCTTGGTGTGCCTGCCTCAATTAATATCGAAGAGATTCGCCGTCCCGAATTAGATGCTTTCCTTGTTGCAGATAGTATTGCAAAACAGTTGGAGCGTCGTGTGATGTTTCGTCGTGCGATGAAGCGTGCTGTAACCTCAACCATGCGTTTAGGCGCTTCTGGCATTAAGGTGGCTATTTCCGGTCGTTTAAACGGAGCGGAAATCGCACGAACCGAATGGTATCGTGAAGGCAGAGTGCCATTACATACTCTTCGTGCTGATATTGATTACGGTTTGGCCGAAGCATACACAACTTATGGTGTTATCGGGGTAAAAGTTTGGGTTTTTGTTGGTGAGAAATTAGAAGGTCTTGAAGAGGATAAAACTTCTCGCGACAAAATGCCAGATGACAAGCGCAGTCGTCGTAAACCTCGCGTACGTCGTAAAGATTAAGGTGATTAACTATGTTACAACCAAAGAGAACAAAATTTAGAAAGCAGCATAAAGGGCGTAACCGTGGCTTGGCGCAGTCCGGTAATTCTGTAAGTTTCGGTGAGTTTGGTCTGAAAGCCACCACTCGTGGTCGTATTACAGCTCGTCAATTAGAAGCAGCACGCCGAGCAATTAATAGACACATCAAACGTGGCGGCAAAGTCTGGATTCGGATTTTTCCTGATGTCCCTGTTACCAAGAAGCCTTTAGAAACTCGTATGGGGAAAGGAAAAGGGAACGTGGAGTATTGGGTTGCTAAAGTTCAGCCGGGTACAGTGCTTTATGAAATGGATGGTGTGAGTGAAGAGTTGGCTAAAGAAGCCTTTCGCTTGGCCGCCGCTAAGTTGCCGGTTCAGACAGTATTTGAAACGCGGAAGGTGATGTGATGAGTCTAAAAGAATTAAAAGAAAAAGATGTTGCTGGTTTACGTGAGGAGTTGCTCTCTTTGCGTCAGGCTCAACTTAAATTGCGTATCCAAAAAGCTAGCGGTCAGCTAGAGCAAACGCATCATATCCGTCAGGTTCGTCGTGATATTGCCCGTGTGAAGACATTACTGGCACAACAAAATGTGAAGATGTAAAAGATGAGCGAAAAACAAACGATTCAGCGCAGCTTGCAAGGGTTAGTTGTCAGCAATAAGGGCGATAAAACCATTACGGTTGCAGTGTCGCGTCTTGAGAAGCACCCGCTTTATGGTAAGTACATGAAGCGTACTTTTAAGTGTCATGCGCATGATGAGAATAATGAATGTAATATTGGTGATACAGTACGTATCGATCAAAGCCGTCCAATCTCAAAGACTAAAACATGGCGTTTGGCTGAGATTGTCGAGCGGGCAAAAAGTTAAGGAGTGCTAGGATGATTCAAATGCAATCCCGTCTTGCAGTAGCTGATAATAGTGGCGCACGTGAGGTTCAATGTATTAAAGTATTAGGTGGCTCGCACCGTCGTTATGCTGGCATAGGCGATGTTATTAAAGTTTCTGTCAAAGAAGCTATGCCCCGCGGGCGTGTGAAAAAAGGTGATGTTTACAATGCGCTGATTGTGCGTACTAAAAAAGGAGTACGTCGTCGTGATGGTTCATTACTTCGTTTCGACAGTAATGCGGCGGTTTTACTGAATGCAAAACTTGAACCGATTGGTACGCGGGTATTCGGTCCTATCGCACGTGAATTGCGTGGTGATAAATTCATGAAAATTATATCACTGGCCCCTGAAGTGCTTTAAGGAGTTAATAATGAAACGTGTTCAAAAGGGTGATGAAGTCATTGTCATCACTGGAAAAGCTGAAAATAAAGGGAAACGAGGGGTCGTATTACAAGTTAATGGTGATAAGGTGCTCGTTGAAGGTGTGAATATGGTTACCCATTTTGTAAAACCAGATCCTCAGACTGGTATAGAAGGGGGGCTTATTCAAAAGGAAGCACCTGTTCATATTTCAAATGTCATGCTTTATAATGCGTCGTCTGGTAAAGGCGAAAGAGTCGGATTCAAAATAGAAGATGGCAAAAAATACCGCGTATTTAAGTCTGACGGCAAACGTGTAGACTAGTAAGGAAATATTCATGGCAAGATTACAGCAAGAATACCACAAAACAATGGTACCTGCGCTCAAAGAGAAATTGGGTTTGACCAATATCATGCAGGTGCCTAGGTTGGAAAAAATAACCATTAATATGGGTGTTGGTGAAGCAATTAATGATAAGAAAATTATGGACAATGCGGTTCGTGATTTAACACTTATCAGTGGACAAAAGCCTATCGTTACCAAATCTAAGAAATCGATTGCCGGGTTTAAAATCCGTGATGGATGGCCAATTGGTTGTAAGGTGACGTTACGGCGTGAGCAAATGTATGAGTTTTTAGATCGTTTGATCAATGTTTCCTTGCCACGAACCAGAGATTTTCGTGGGTTAAGTCCAAAATCATTTGATGGTCGTGGTAACTATACATTTGGGGTAAAGGAACAAATTATTTTTCCTGAAATTGATTTTGAAAAAACCGATGCGGTTAGAGGTATGGATATTACATTTACCACTACTGCGGATGATGACGCTGGTGCCAAAGCATTACTCGAAGCGTTCGGTTTCCCTTTTAAAGGATAAGTAGTTATGGCTAAAATTTCAATGATTGAACGTGAGACGAAACGTCTAAAAACGGTTCAAAAATATGCTGAAAAGCGTCACGAGCTCAAAGAAATCATCCGTAAGGTTGAACAATATTCCGAGCAAGAGCGCTTAGAGGCACAAGAAAAATTGCAAAAGTTGCCTCGTAATGCATCACCCGTGCGCCTACAGCGCCGTTGTCGTATTACGGGTCGTCCGCATGCAGTTTATCGTAAATTCGGGTTATCACGTAATAAACTTCGTGAGTTGGTTATGCGTGGTGAGGTACCGGGAGTAAGAAAGGCAAGCTGGTAAGAGGCGTGCCCTATTTTGTTAGTTAGCTGGCCACTTTTGTGGCTAGCTGTTTTAAGTTCCAGGATCATGGTGTCATCACTATAGATCTGATACTGAAAGAGGTTATTTATGTTATCTGATCCAGTTGCAGATATGTTGACTCGCATTCGTAATGCGCAACGTATTGGTCGTTCACTGGTTGTCATGCCTTCTTCGAAACAGAAACTTTCTATTGCAGAAGTTTTGCAGGAAGAGGGATATATCCAGTCTTATGAAGTTAAAGGCGAACAAAAGCCTGAGCTCACTATTCATCTAAAGTATTATCAAGGCAGGCCTGTTATTGAAATGATTAGACGGGTTTCTCGTCCGGGGTTGCGTATTTTTAAGGGTAAAGATAATTTACCGAGAGTTGAAGGTGGTTTGGGTATTGCTATTATCTCAACCTCAAGTGGTGTAATGAGTGACCATAAGGCTCGCCAAAAAGGTGTGGGTGGCGAAGTCATCTGCTATGTTGCTTAAGGAGGATTTATGTCACGTATAGGTAAAGCCCCGGTAGCAATTCCGAGCGGTGTTGAAATAAAAATTAATGGCCAAAATGTGGCTGTTAAGGGTGCTAAGGGACAGCTAGATTTAGATTTGCATCCATATATTGTTGCAAGCACAGAAGAAGGCCATATTAAATTTAAGCCTGTTAAAGAAAATCTGGCTTCTTGGGCAATGTGCGGTACCATGCGTTCTTTGGTGAACAATATGGTTATCGGTGTTAGCCGAGGTTTTGAAAAAAAATTACTGTTGGTTGGCGTTGGATATCGTGCCCAAGCACAAGGGCAAAAATTAAATTTATCTTTGGGTTTTTCGCATCCTGTCGTCTTTCAAGTGCCAAAAGGCATTACTGTTGAAACGCCAAGTCAAACAGAAGTGATTATTAAAGGTAGTGATAAGCAGTTAGTTGGCGAAATTGCGGCGAAGATTCGTGCTTGTCGTCCACCGGAACCTTATAAAGGCAAAGGTGTACGTTATGCTGATGAACGCGTCATCATGAAAGAAGCTAAGAAAAAGTAATAAGGTGAGATTATGAATCAAAAAAAATTAAATCGTATCCGCCGTGGCAAAAGAACGCGCATTAAAATTCGCAATATGGGTAAAGTAAGCTTGGTTATTCATAAAACTCCGCAGCATATGTATGCTCAAATTATTAATGAAAGCGGTGATAAGGTCTTGGCATGTGCCTCTACTTTGGAAGCATCGGTTAGTGATGGATTAAAGTCAACGGGTAATAGTGAAGCGGCAGCAAAAGTTGGTAAGGCCATTGCTGAAAAAGCCAAAGTTATTGGTATGGAAGAGGTGGCTTTTGACCGTAATGGTTTCCGCTATCATGGTCGGGTAAAAGCATTGGCAGATGCCGCTCGTGAAGCTGGTTTGAAATTTTAAGAGGTACTTATGGCTCAACAACAAGATAGCGAGTTTATTGAAAAGTTGGTAACTGTAAATCGGGTTACCAAAGTTGTAAAAGGTGGTCGCCAATTTGCTTTCACTGCGTTAACAGTGGTGGGTGATGGCAATGGCCGTGTTGGTTATGGCTATGGCAAGGCCAAAGAGGTACCGGTGGCTATACAAAAAGCCATGGATCAAGCTAAGAAAAATCTGGTTAAAATTACCTTAACTAATGATACCTTGCAGCATCCAGTTATTGGGATACATGGCGCTGCTAAAGTTTATATGCAGCCGGCATCTGATGGTACTGGTGTTATTGCTGGTGGGGCGATGCGGGCGGTATTTGAAGCATTAGGCGTAAAAGATGTGTTGGCTAAATGTCAAGGCACTCGCAACCCGGGCAACGTGGTTCGTGCGACAATCAATGGCCTGCTCAAAATGAATACACCACAATATGTTGCGGCAAAGCGTGGCAAAAGTGTAGAAGAGGTACTTGAGAATGTCCAATAAGGTTAAAGTTACGCTTATAAAAAGTCCTGCTGGACGTTTAAAAAATCATAAGTGCTGTGTGAGCGGATTAGGTTTACGTCGAATCCATCAATCACGCATCATTGAGGATACACCAGAGAATCGCGGCATGATTAACAAAGTGTCGTATCTCTTGAAAGTTGAAGAGGTGTCATAATGCGTCTTAATGAATTATCTCCAAGTAAAGGTTCTCGTCATGCACCTAAACGTTTGGGTCGTGGTATTGGATCTGGTCTAGGTAAAACAAGTGCTAAAGGGCATAAAGGGCAGAAAGCCCGTTCTGGTGGTTATCACAAGGTTGGTTTCGAGGGCGGACAAATGCCGTTGCAACGTCGCTTGCCAAAACGTGGGTTTAGAAGCCGAATAAAAGCCAATGTTGCCCAAATTCGCACTGGTGAACTCGACCGTTTGGCCGGTGAGGGGACAATTGATTTACCTTTGTTGAAAAAACTTGGTTTGGCGCCATTACGAGCGCTATCAGCAAAAGTATTTTTAAGCGGTGAAGTCACTCAAGCAGTCACGCTTCAAGGTATTGGCGTCTCTAAAGGAGCCAAAGAAGCTATTGAAGCGGCTGGTGGTTCAGTTCAAGAGTAATTAATAATATAGAGAGATTATTCCATGGCAAAGCCTACAGCGAATTCTGATAGAGAGCTTACTTCAAGGCTTTGGTATCTTGTATTTGCACTTATTATTTATCGTATTGGTGTGCATATACCGGTACCGGGTGTTGATTTAGCTCGCATTCGTGAATTATTCAATAGTGGAGAAGGCTCTATTTTCCAATTGTTTAATATGTTCTCAGGTGGCGCCTTAAGTAATGCTTCGTTATTAGCGTTGGGTGTTGCTCCCTATATTTCGGCCTCTATTGTGATGCAATTGATGGCGCATATGTATCCGCCGCTTAAAGAATTAAGACAACAGGGCAGTAGTGGTCAGAAAAAAATCACTCAGTATACCCGATACTTTACGTTGTTTTTAGCACTGATTCAGGGATTTGCTATTTCTCGTACTGTTCAAGCGCAAGGAATGACATTATTTTCTGGTCCCGGCTTTTTAATCAGTGCTACGATTGGCTTGGCTGCTGGCGCATTATTTATGATGTGGCTTGGAGAGCAAATTACCGAACGTGGTATTGGTAATGGTATTTCCATGCTGATTTTTGGTGGTATTGCGGTAAAATTTCCTGGCAGTATTTTGCATTTAATAGAACAAGCCAAAAAAGGAGAAGTTACTTATGGTCGCTTTTTCTTGATTTTAGGTATTATCATTGGGCTATTTGCTTTAATTGTTTTTGTTGAGCGTGCTCAACGACAAATTGCAATTCATCAGACCAAGCGCCAGGGGATACAACAGTTAGGAATAGGTCAGCGTTCTTACTTACCGCTTAAAATCAATATGGCCGGTGTTATACCTGCTATCTTTGCGTCAGCGATTATTACCTTACTTGTTTCAGGCTTGTCCTTAACAATGCATTTTGAGGGTTCTGCCGGAAGATATTTTGCTGACCTAGTGTCAGGGTTAAGGCCGGGCAGTGGTTGGTTATATATAGCAACCTTTTCATTGCTTATTATTTTATTCTCATTCTTTTATACGGCAATGATGTTTGAAAACCGGGAATTAGCTGATAACCTCAAAAAATCCAACGCATTTATTCAAGGATTCAGACCAGGGCGAAGTACCGCAGAATATTTGGATACGGTGCAAGAACGTTTAACATTGGTTGGTGCGTTCTATGTGGCTTTTGTTTGTATTTTGCCCTCAATTATGAGTGCCGGTTCTACTTCAGCTAATATACTATTTTTATTTGGTGGTACCTCACTGTTGATTGCAGTTGTTGTGGCGATGGATTTTGTGTCACAAGTTCAGTCGCATTTGATGTCTAAGCAGTATGGATCGTTGATGAAAAAAGCAAATCTTTCTGGTTTTGGTGGCTCATCACACCGCTAATTATTTTTAGGAGTAAGGTTATTATGAAAGTTAATGCATCAGTAAAGAAAATGTGCCGCAATTGTCAGGTGATTCGTCGCAACGGTCGTGTGCGTGTAATTTGCAGTGATAAACGGCACAAACAACGTCAGGGTTAACGTCATATTGACAGTAATCTGATTTATATGTAAAATTTCGCCCCTTTATTTTAGGAGTAATTATGGCTCGTATTGCTGGTATTAATGTTCCTACGAACAAACATATCGTAGTGGCATTAACCTCAATTTATGGGATTGGCCCAAACCGTGCTCGCGATATTACCGCAGCAGCAAATGTGGCGCCCGATAAGAAAGTTCGTGACTTAACAGATGCAGAAGTTGAAGCTTTGCGTCAAGCGGTCAGCGAATATCATGTAGAAGGTGACTTGCGTCGGCAAGTTTCGATGGATATCAAACGTTTGATGGATTTAGGGTGTTATCGTGGGTTGCGTCACCGCCGGTCTTTACCGGTTCGCGGGCAACGTACTAAAACAAATGCGCGTACCCGTAAAGGTCCGCGTCGTCCGATTAAACGTTAATTTTAAGAGAGTAAATTATGGCTAAGGCTGCTGGTAAACAAAAAAACGTTAAAAAGAAAGCAAAGCGTGTTGTGGTGGACGCCGTTGCGCACGTCCACGCTTCATTTAATAACACAATCGTGACTATTACTGATGGTCAGGGTAACACGCTTTCTTGGGCAACTGCCGGTGGTTCTGGTTTTCGCGGTTCAAGAAAAAGTACTCCGTTCGCAGCGCAAGTGGCTGCAGAACGTGCTGGTAATGCTGCTAAAGAATATGGCGTGCAAAACCTTGACGTGACTATCAAAGGACCAGGTCCGGGTCGTGAATCTGCCGTACGGGCACTAAATGCCACCGGGTTTCATATTCACAGCATTACAGATGTCACCCCTATACCACATAATGGTTGTCGTCCGCCTAAAAAGCGTCGCGTATAAAGTTTTCGGAGTAAATATAAATGGCTAGATATATTGGACCAAAGTGTCGCTTAAGTCGGCGTGAAGGCGTTGACCTTGAGCTTAAGTCGGGTGTTCGTCCGCTTGAATCAAAATGTAATTTAAATGCCGCACCTGGGCAGCATGGTGCTCGTCGTGCTCGCTTATCTGATTATGGCGGTCAATTACGGGAAAAGCAAAAATTAAAGCGTATTTACGGATTGTTGGAACGTCAATTTCGTAATTATTATAAAAAAGCAGCCGCGCAAAAAGGCTCAACGGGTGAAAATCTATTGAAACTGCTTGAACAACGTTTGGATAATGTAGTTTATCGTATGGGTTATGGTGCAACTCGTGCCGAAGCAAGACAGCTGGTTTCTCATGGTGCTATTGAAGTTAATGGAAAACGTGTTGACATTGCTTCCTATCAGGTAAAAGCAGAAGATGTGGTTTCTGTTCGTGAAAAA